>CENJ01047353.1_pt1 | contig 31365 bp, 24 predicted proteins | sample 356161 | NCBI WGS metagenome assembly CENJ01 (sample SAMEA2619531, study PRJEB7988) | marine metagenome | biome: marine biome (ENVO:00000447); feature: surface water layer (ENVO:00002042); material: "saline water (ENVO:00002010), including plankton (ENVO:xxxxxxxx)" | depth 5 m | reverse complement strand
TTTAAAACAGATAATTACAAAAATAAAACTGTAGTAATTACAGGTGGCACAAAAGGCATTGGATTGGGAATAACCAAGGCTTATTTGTCTCTATCTGCAAAAGTAATTATCTTGGCAAGGAATAAGCCAAAAAAACAAATCCAAGTCAAAGGTAACAAGGCATTATTTTACAGGTGCAATGTAAGAGATAATGCTAATGTTGAAGAAGTAATAAATGAGATATTTAAGGTCAATAAGTGTATTGATGTTTTAATCAATAATGCAGGCGGTGCTCCCCTTATCAGCTCATTGGATGCATCAATGAATTTTAACAATGCAATTATTGATTTAAACTTAAACTCCTCATTTGCAGTAAGTTATTACGTAGCCAAAAAAATGATAAAAAAATCATCTGGCTGTGTTATTACAAATATTTCAAGTGTAACAGCCACAAGACCAACTCCTGGAAGTGCTGCGTATGGGGCAGCAAAGGGAGGCTTAGTAAATCTCACCAAAACCTTAGCCGTAGAATGGGCTCCAAAAATAAGGGTAAATTCCATTATCACTGGCTATATAGAAACTGAAAATTCACTTATACATTATGGATCTAAGAAAGATATGAAAGCTGTAGCAAAAACCATCCCCATGAAAAGAATGGGAACTCCTGAAGATATTGCAAATGCTTGCATCTTTTTAAGTTCTGCAAACTCATCATGGGTTACCGGTACTGCCATTGAGGTTCATGGTGGAGGTGAATCCCCCACCTATCTGAATTCAGCAAAACCTAAATAAAGTTAATTTATTTATCATTCATGAAACTATTATTTAAAATTGGTGTCTAAACTTTTTTACATGGGGTTAAACAGATGAACGAGAAATACATACAAGCACTTATTGTTGGTGGCCTAATCGGTGCGGCAATAATCATTTCAGAATTTATATCGCAATCAAATGATGATCCAATGGAGTTTCATGCCATAAAACTTCATGAAGATTCTCAAGTGAATATGGCAGATAAAAAAATATGGATTACAGATAATGGCGAAACCATAGACCTATCTCCTGACAATAAAGAAGAAAAAAGAATTGTAATTAAAATGAATACTGACGATTCTGATAATCTCTCAATGAATGAAGAAATATCTATTTTTAAAAGCGGCCAAACCGATCACAAAGAAAAGAAGGTTGTTGTAAAAGTAGATGCAAGAAATAAAGATAAGGACAAAGATATTGACATTGATGTGGACGCAATTGTTGAAGAGGTATTAGCTGGCCTAGAGGAAGGTGCCGAAGTGTTGCAAGACTCTGATATTGGAAAAATTGTAGCTAAAGCTCTTAATGGGATTGATGCTGAGGTAAAGATTGAAGTATCAGTAGATACCAGTGAATCATCCCCAGATTCTCCGTAAGAATTTATTACCCCAAAAAAACTTTAAAGCTCCTTTCATGTCCTTGAAGCTTTTTTCAGTGTATGGGTAGGAAGAGGCAGACTTTTTGCCAATGATAATTGGCATCGCATGAGCATAGGAACGCAAACCCTCTTTTCCATTAACTGAACCCAGTCCGCTTTGCTTGATACCACCGAAAGGTGCTTCATTAACTCCATAACTCATTGCCATATCATTAATAGAGCATGCGCCTGTTTCCATGGCTTTAGCTAGGTTCATGCCTTTATTCATGTTCTGAGTCCAAACATTTCCATTTAAGCCATAGTAAGAATCATTGGCCAATCTAAGAGCCTCATTTTCTGATTTAACCCGCATGATAGAAATCACTGGTCCAAAAGTTTCATCGGTCATAATTTTCATCTGATGATTCACATTGATGATTACAGTGGGTTCATAATAGAGGCCTTTAAGCGTTGGATTTCTTTTTCCACCAACAAGAATATGTGCACCTTTTTGCACTGCATCCTCAACATGATCTTCGATAATATCTAATTGTTTATCCCAAAAGGTTGCTCCAATGTCAGAAAAACCCTCAGAAGATTGATTAAGTTTTTTAGTCTCATGCACAACTTTTTCGACAAACTCATCGTACACGTCTTCGACAACATAAATCCTTTCAGTACCGCAACAGTATTGACCAGCATTCATACAGGAACCAATTACAGCTCCTTTTGCAGCATCATCAATATCTGCATCTGAGCAAACAATCATTGCATCTTTGCCACCTAATTCAAGAGAAAATGGAATTAAATTCTCACTACACTGTTTAGCAATCTTCTTACCTGTTGCAATGCTCCCTGTAAAAGAAACTTTATCAGGAACTTCATCAATAAGTTGAGCACCTGCCAAACCATCACCAATGATCACCTGCACAAGATCTTGAGGCGCATCTGCCATTAAGAATATATCTTCAACTAATTTTCCTGATCTTGGTGTCACCTCTGAGGGTTTAATAATCACAGAATTGCCTGCTAATAGTGCCTGAATGGTTGGGTTTATGGAGAGTATGAATGGTCCATTCCAAGGCGTAATGACCGCCACAACACCTCTAGGTTTGTAGGTTACTTTGGTTTTTTTTAAGAAGCTCATGGGGCCATGCATTGATCGCTTTTCATCACGTAACCACTTTGGAGCTCGCTTTGCGTAAAAAGCTAAGGAGTCAATTGCAGAGAAAATCTCCATCGACATAGCTTCTTGAATTGGTTTTCCAGTTTCCTCCATCACCACATTCATAATGTGATCTTGATTTTCAATAATCACATCAATAACTCTATGCATTAGCTCTACCCTATTTTCAAGAGATATTTTGGACCAAGCCTGTTGCGCCATTCTTGATTTAGTCACAGCAGATTTAATATCCTCATGAGAGGCACAATCATAGTTCCCTACTACCCTAAGATCTGCAGGACTTTGCAAGGTTAAAGTTTTTTTATAGCCTTGATCTGAAATTGTAAAAATACCCATTTATATCTCCTTTAATACCTTAGCCAACATCTGTGAGGCATGATTATCAATATGTGCATTAAGCCCGGGCGGCATAATTTCGTAATACTCAAGCTTTTTAACGACCCGAATCATAATCACTGCAAACTTAAAAATTGAAAAAATATAATAATAGTTAAAATTTTCTGCATGAAAACCTGACAGCTCTTCCCATTTCTTAACGGTTTCATCTCTTGTGGGAATGCCATGAAGTTTTGGAACATTAATTCCATCTGAATTACAGTCATCAATGGCGATACCCCATGCCAAATCTTGACAAGGGTCTCCAAGCGCAACCATCTCCCAATCAAGCACACCGCTTACCTCACCATTAGGTTTATACATGATGTTAGGGACTCTGCAATCACCCCAAACTATTGAGTACTGATCTGAATCTGCATCCGGTTTATTTGTTTCCAACCAATCAACGGTTTCTTCTAAAACGGAGTGTGATTCGCCCTCGATAGCCCAATCATAAAATTCTTTGTAGTAACTTAAATCATCATCCAAGGGTCTTGAGTCTTTCCCTGAAGATAAAAAATCAAATTTGCTATCAACTGTAACTTTATGGATCTTGGACATCTGCTCAACCCATCCCATCCAAACTTTGTGTCTAACTTCCTCAGAAGAATCTGCCAGCCATCCCTCTGAATGAAACGGAGGGTTATCAGACGGCGCTTCACCTTCGCACATCTTCATCACATAAAAGGCTGAATCTAGGAACTTTTCTGACGGTTCATACCAGACTACTTCAGGAACCTTTACTCCAAAACCACTAAGCTCTTTCATGATCAAAAACTGTTTTTCAATATCATATTCAGGAAATACCAAGAATCCTGATGGATGAAAGCGAAGAACATAGCCGGTAGTTGCTGCGCCCTGAGTTACATTAAAACTTAGGGTTTCATTTGAAAATCCAGTATTTTCAGGTCCGCCTAATACCTCAACAACTATGGAGGCATCTTGATCTTTCTCATTAATTAACCAATTTTTAAAATCTTCGGTAGCTTTATTTAGGTCTCTTTCTTGTGGTGCTGGCATATTTGTGTGTAGTATTTAGTAATTAGTTATTAAATCTAAGTATAAAGCAATGTCGTCTATTTTGAATGATTGGGAAAAGTTCTGTGATGAGCTCAAAGCATCTGGAAAACTGATCACTGAATACAGTGATAATGAGGTTCATCAGTTAGAAGGTTTTAGATATCTATTAAGGCTTTTAAGACTCTCTACTGAAATGTATTTTGAGCATTCAAGCATTAATCATCCTTCGTTTTATTGTTTATCTCATGAAACAGGAAAAATTGGTGCAGATAATCCAGATAATCATTATCTAAATGCCAATATCAATTCTGCAATGAACTACCGAATCTATGGCGATCTTGGGGACGTTGCGTACCTAAGTTTCGGCCTCAAGGAAAATAGATACTCAATAGATGGGACCATGATTTCACATGATGAGATAGAACTGGATAACATGGTCACCGATGAAAATAATTCTTTTGAGCTAATCTTGTCTAAAAAAAATAATAATTATAAAAATTTTTTAAAACTAGCTGATACTTCCAATATGTTAATTGTAAGGCAAACCTATAAAGATAAAACAACTGATAAAAGAGCGAACATCAACATAGAATTACTGGAACCCTCTGATCAATCAGAACTCATCTCACGGCAACAATTTAATCAATATCTAAATGCGTCAATGGGTTTTGTAAAGGGCACTGTTGAAACCTTTAATAGATGGGTGACAATTTTTATGAAAGATCATATGAACGCATTGCCCTTAGGTGACCAATCGTACTTTCAAGCTGCAGGCGGTGATCCAGAAATTCAATATCATCATGGTTATTACTCGTTTGCAGAGGATGAATGTCTGGTGATTAGAACAAAGGTACCCAAATGTAGTTACTGGAATTTTCAATTAGAAAATCACTGGATGGAATCACTCGACTATAGACATCACAAAATTCATCTTAATAATTTTTCTGCTGAGCTTGAAAAAGAAGAGTTAGTAATACATGTAACCCACTCGCCCAAGGACTTGAAAAATAACCTCATTACCTGTGGTCATTCAAGTGGAGCCATGCTGCTAAGATGGGTGGGTGCAAAAGAATCGATAACACCTGAGACTAAATTAATTAAACTAGATGAGCTAAATGATGAAAATTAATGCTAATGAAATTCTTGATCAAGCCAAATCAGAAACAGGTTTGAGCGATTTAGGAGAGCCACTTTTTTTTGAGGGTCTGAATAGATTAATCGATTCAATCAATAATGAAGCAAACTTAAATGAAATAGGTATTCAAGCTCAACCAATTAGGATTCAAGGCTTGCTCTCAAATAGGCTAAGGTTTGAAGAAGACTTAAAAAAGTTTCCTGAAATTTTAGACCAAGAAATCATCGCTCCCATAGTTATTGTTGGCTTACCTAGAACAGGAAGCACCATGACTCATAGGCTGCTTGCATCTGATCCTAACCATACAGCTATGCTTTGGTGGGAAGGACGATATCCAGCCTTGTTACCTGGCGAAAAACGAGGAGATATTGAAACAAGAATGGAGCTTGGTAAAGCTGAGGTTGATGCCGTTGTGACAGCCTCACCCGAAGCACTGGACATTCATCCTTGGGACTATAAAGGAGCCGATGAAGAGATTCTCCTACTGGAACATAATTTCCTTAGCACGGTACCGGAATCATTTATGGCACTGCCCTCTTACTCTGAGTGGATTGAGGAGCAAGATCATACTTTTGCATATGAAGATCTCAAAAAATTTATTCAGTATCTGCAATGGCAAAATCCTGGTAGAGAGAAAAAAAGATGGGTTCTTAAGTCGCCTCATCATCTTGGCTTTATCGATAAAATGATTTCAGTTTTTCCTGATGCCAAAATTATTCAAACGCATCGAGATCCAATTAAAACGGTTCCCTCCTTTTGTTCAATGTGTGCAAACCTCTTTGAACCTTTAACAACCAATTTTGATAAAGTCTTCATTGGCAAGCACTGGTCAAACAAACTTACCCGGGCGTTAAATCATTGCATGAACATCAGTGAACAGCATCCAGATAACTTCCTTGATCTTGAATTTTTAAATATGATCAAAGATCCAATTGATGAAATGAAAAAAATCTATGAATTTATTGGAGAGTCCTTCGGTGAAAAGACTGAAGTGGCGATGGAGGCCTGGAGGGAAGAAAACAAACATGAAATGGGTGCTCATAGGTACTCCTTAGAGGAGTACGATCTGACCGAGTCACAAATAAATAACAACTTTGCTAAATACCAACAAAAATATATAAACTAAATCATGCTTAAAAATAAAACAGTCGTAATTTCAGGAATTGGTCCGGGCCTTGGTCAAGAGCTAGCTTTCGGAGCTGCTGAACACGGAGCTAATTGTGTGCTTGCCGCCAGAAGTAAAGATAAGCTTGCCGAGGTTCAAGAAAAAATTATTAAAGACGGTGGTAAAGCAATTAGTGTTCCTACAGACATTACCGATCAAGAAGATTGTAAAAACTTAATTGATGCTGCAGTAAATGAATTTGGTGCTGTGGATTGTTTGCTTAACAGCGCCTATCGACCTGGCAACTTTACTGAATTTCTTGATTCTGATCTAGAAGATTGGAAAGAGACGATGAATACTAATTTTTTTGGCACTCTTGGATTAACGAAAGTTGCAGTTGAGCAAATGAAAAAACAACAAAAGGGCTCTATTGTGATGATCAACAGTTTGATTACTAAGAAGCCCCTTCCCACTCAGGGTGGCTATGCAGCATCAAAGAGCGCCCTTACCGGCGCCACCAAAATTCTTGCCAAAGAGTTAGGCCCTCATGGCATAAGGTTAAATTCTGTTTACATGGGATGGATGTGGGGTCCTCCTGTTGAAGCCTATGTGAATGGCACTGCGGAAATGATGAGCATCAAGCCTGAAGATCTCATTCAAAATATTACCAAGGACATACCCCTTGGCATTATTCCAGATGATCGAGACTGTGCTAATGCTGCCCTCTTCCTTGCATCTGATCTTGCTAACGTTATTACAGGAGCAAACCTAGATGTAAATGGTGGTGAATTCATGAGCTAGGGAGTAACGAATGATTTTGTTTCGTCAATGGTATTTGTAAGTTTTCAAAGTTTTTTAAAATTCGTCCTAAATCTTAAGTTTTATCAATTAGAATCTATACATGTCTATTAACAAGGATATATTTACCGTTGATTTGATGCTGGGTATACCTGAGCAAGAAGATCGCTCAGATTGGTATACCTTTATGGAACCTCTATTGCGTGATGAAGAGTCAAAATCCATGTTTAAAATGCCAGCTCAGTACATGTTTAAAGATATCCCTGAAACTGGCTCCCATGACGATTTCATTCAATATACGCTCGAGCAAATGGATAAATTTCATATCAATATGGCCATGGTTGGTTTTCATGAGTCCTCAGAGGTAAAAATCAAAGCTGGTAAAGACCATCCAGATAGGTTCTTTTTTGACATGCCTGTTAATCCTAATATTGTGGGTGAAGCTCAAAACATCAAACGGATGCATGATGAATATGGGATTAAGGCAGTTAGCGCATTTCCATCAGGAATGCATCCTCAAATTGCAATTAATGATCCAAAATGGCATCCAATTTATGAGATGTGCATTGAGTTAGATATCCCCTTCTTTTGTTGTGTTGGCGTTCCGGGTCCTAGGATCCCAATGGCACCTCAAAAAGTAGAGTTGATTGATGAAGTTTGTTGGTACTTTCCTGAACTAAAATTTGTGATGCGCCACGGTGCAGAACCCTGGACAGCATTGGCATGCAAACTCATGCTCAAGTACCCCAACCTATATTATTCAACCAGCGCCTTCTCGCCCAAACACTACCCAAAAGACGTAATGCATTATGCGAACACACGTGGCCAAAATAAGGTCATGTATGCTGGATACTTCCCAATGGGGCTATCTTTAGATAAAATTTTCAATGAGATGGTGTCAGTTCCTCTCAAAGAAGAAGTCCTGCCTAAATTTTTAGGTAAAAATGCAAAGAAACTTTTAAAACTATGACAGAAAGAAAAAGATATCCAATGCCCATCCCTTTTGGTTGGTATGTGGTTGATTATGCGAATGAACTTAAGCCTGGAGATGTAAAGTCTGTTAGGTACTTTGGCGAAGATCAGGTTTTGTTTAGAACGGAATCAGGTGAGATCTCAATGCTTGATGCCTATTGCCCACACCTTGGTGCCCATCTTGGACACGGGGGACTGGTTAATGGGGAGTGTATTGAATGCCCGTTTCATGCTTGGCAATGGCAGACTGATGGAAAAATTGGAAGTATCCCGTATGCAAAAAATATTCCTCCTAAAGCAAAAGAGACTCAAATCTATAAGTACCCAACCGTTGAAAGAAATAATCTTATCTATGCTTGGTATCATCCCAACGGGGAACAACCGCACTACGAAGTTGAAACCTATGATGAGATTGTTGATCCAGATTGGGGTGATGAATTCCAAAAATTTGAATATCACGTAGATTGCCACATTCAAGATATGGCAGAGAATGCTGTGGATGCTGCTCACTTTAAGTACGTTCATGGGGTTGTTACCTATCCAGAATTTGAAGTCAGTTATGAGGATCAAAAACGTTTCTTTGTGCAGGCAGCTAATATGGAAACACCCAGAGGAATTGTTGAAGGCAGAATTATTGGAAGATCAAATGGGCCTGGGGACAACGCAACTAAATTTGAGGGCATCTGTGATACCCTCCTGCTTGGCTCTACTACTCCTATTGAAGATGAAAAATGTATTATTCGTTTTTCTTTTTTACAGAAAAAAGTTAATGGGAAGGTCCCAGAAGGTGGAGTTGGTGCTGCAATCATTGCAGACATAAACAAACAAGTTAAAGAAGACATCCCTATTTGGGAGAATAAAAAGTTTGCACTTAAACCAGTCCTTTGTGACATGGATGGTCCCATCGCCAAGTTTAGAAGGCAATACGCTACTTTCTATGTAGATTATGATGAAGCTCAAAGAATTGCTGCTCTAAATCTAAAATAACTATGGACTTAATCAATAACGATCAACTTCAATGGAAACGATTTGTTGGTGACGACAAATTTGATTACCCAATAGACTATTCAACTGCTGTTTTGGACGTTAATGAAAATGGTCACATTAACCTGCTCACTAAATGGGAACCAAATTCGTACTGTCATTTTCACAGACATACCGCTACCTCAAGTACCTCTACTGTTCTTCAAGGTGAGTTATATGTTGAGGATATTGATATTGAATCGGGAAAAGTAATGAGCAGTAAAACAAGAAACGTCGGCGATTATGCAACAAAAGAAGGTGGCGATGTCCATATGGAAAAAGGCGGGCCTGAGGGTGCCATTGTTCTATTTAGCCTCTATACAAAAGATGGTAGCTTAGCTGAATCGCTTGATAAGAATGGTAATGTGATTAGTGAGTCGCATATCAATCAGTTTCTTAGGTAATTAATCTAAGGGCTCAAAGTCAAATTTACTTACGCCGCATTCGGGGCAAACCCAATCATCCGGAATATCTTCCCATTTAGTGCCCGGTGGAATTCCATCGTCTGGATCGCCAAACTCTTCATCATAAATATACCCACAGATCACACATTCAAACTTTTTATACATTCTTAATCGCCTCTAAATCTGATTTGTTGATTGGATGTTTTGAGACTAAATAACCTGCTATTAAAAAGCAAGTCAATGGAACATAGACATACATATTCCATAAATAATCTTTACTAGCTTGAGTATTTTCATAACCAAGATCGACCTGAAACCCAAATACCTGTTCAAGTAAAACATATGGGATTGCAGCTGAGGCAGCAAATCCTATTTTAGTAATGGTGGTTACGTAGGAATAGATACTGCCGCTGACATCTTGGCCCTTTTGATGCTTATGCATTTCAGCAAGATCTCCAATGATTGCATTGATTAAGGGGATAGGTCCGGCAAAAGCAAAGCCATAAAAAATTACCCATACAAATAGAAAAATAATCCTTTGCTGAGTTCCTAAATTTGTAAAGAAGTCGAAGCCAATAATACTGATTAAAATAATGCTGGATGCATAAAAGCAACAATAAGCAATGGACATATGTTTGGAAACCTTGATCCCAATGTATCGCCAAATTCCAAGACCTATAAAGCTAACAATAAAATAACTTAACATGGCTCTCGACGCATATTCCTGAAGATCAAAAATACTTGTAATAACAATAATAAATAGTGCGCCTGACAACGATTGGCTAAATGCAATCAGTAAACTGACCACAACCATTCTGTTTAGATTTTTATTTTTAAAAAATTCTTTAAAAACATTAACACTATCTTTAAAAGTACCTCGAATTTCTTTTGTAGAGTGATCTGGAATAGAAAATATTGCTATTAAGAACAAAACCGGCGCAGAGATAAAAATAAAGTACCCTATTCCATTCACCTTAGCCTCCATGCTTGGCGTATATATTTCTATCACTGCTGGAATTGCAATCACGATTAAAGCAGCCAAGAGAGACATTACCTCTCTTAAGGTTAATAAGTTAGTGCGCTTATCATAGTCAGGTGCCAGCACAACAGACCAAGATAAATGAGTGACTACCACAAGAGTAAAACCTGCGTAAATTATGAATAAGGAAATAAATAAATAAGCGCTATTTACGGACTCTTTTATTGGGAAAAATAGTAGGTAGGTTGCCAACATCATTACGGGTATTGAAATTGCAATCCAATGCTTATGTTTGGAGTTAGGGAGCTGGTATCGATCAACTAAAAAACCCATGATGGGATCTGTTAAGACATCGGTAAACCTGCCTATAAAGAAAATTAACCCTACTGCGGTTAACCCTAAACCAAGCTCATTTGCATAAAACGGAAGCAGGTAAACAAAGATGGGCATTCCAGCCCCCGAAATAGGCATAACCAAACTGGCATAAATCAGGTTTTGCAGTTTATTTTTCATACCAAATATATAAGGGTTTAGCTGTGTTTGTTTGTATAATCATTGTACGCGCCCGTAGCTCAGCTGGATAGAGTACCTGGCTACGAACCAGGCGGTCGGGAGTTCGAATCTCTCCGGGCGCGCCATTGAGAAGATCATGAAAAATTTAAGTTACTGGAAACTAAATCTGATTGTCATCTCTGGGCTGTTATCTGTTTGGTTTATTGTCTCTCTCGGGTTTGGAGTCTTGTTTTCTGAGAGCATTGATCACATTCGACTGGGTGGATTTAAATTAGGTTTTTGGTTTGGCCAACAAGGTAGTCTGTTGTTCTTCCTGCTTATTATCTTTGTTTATTGCATCATCATGAATAGGCTTGATGAGAGGTTTAAAAAGTAATGTCAATACAGGGGCTAACCTATCTATTTGTGGGTCTGACATTCAGTTTGTATATTGGCATTGCAATTTGGTCAAAAGCTAAATCTACGAATGATTTTTATGTGGCTGGAAAAGGAGTCAATCCAATAGCTAATGGTATGGCAACTGCTGCGGATTGGATGTCAGCAGCATCATTTCTATCAATGGCCGGACTGATTGCCTTTATGGGCAGAGATGGCTCCGTTTATTTAATGGGTTGGACAGGGGGCTATGTCCTTTTAGCTTTGTTATTAGCTCCATATTTAAGAAAGTTTGGTCAATACACTGTTCCAGATTTCATAGGGACTCGATACTATTCAAACATTGCACGATTGGTTGGTGCACTTTGCTTGATAGTTATTTCATTTACTTATATCGCGGGTCAAATGCGAGGCGTTGGTATTGTTTTTTCAAGATTTCTTGAAGTAGATATTAATCTTGGAGTAATTATTGGAATGGCAATTGTTTTCTTTTATGCAGTTTTAGGAGGCATGAAAGGAATAACGTATACCCAGGTTGCACAATATTGTGTACTTATTTTTGCCTATTTAGTTCCAGCCATCTTTGTATCGATTCTAATGACCAGTAATCCTAATCCTGCATTAGGTTTTGGGGATACGCTAACTGGAAGCTCAGTCTACTTATTGGATAAGCTTGATCAAATCTCAATTGATTTGGGTTTTGGTGCTTATACCGAGTTCAAAAAATCTACCATAGATATATTCTGCATAACCGCCGCACTAATGATTGGTACTGCTGGATTGCCGCATGTAATTGTTAGATTCTTTACTGTGCCTAGCATAAAAGATGCCCGTAAATCAGCTGGTTATGCATTGTTATTTATTACAATTCTATACCTTACAGCCCCTGCAGTTGCTGCGTTTGCAAGAGTTAATCTAGTGGAATCTATCCAAGATCAATCCTATGAGACTACACCTGCGTGGTTTAAAAATTGGGAAGAAATAGGCCTCATCGCATGGCAGGATAAAAATGATGACAATAAGATCACTTACGCCAGCGGAGATGCTTTTGTACCTGCAAAACCAGTTTTTAAAAATTCTTCAGATGAGGGCCCGAGGCCTATTGCAAATAGGCCTAATGAACTGACTGAAAATGAAGTTTATATTGATAGAGATATTGTTGTATTGGCAAGCCCTGAGATAGCGAACTTACCAGGCTGGGTTATTGCTCTGGTAGCCGCAGGGGGATTGGCTGCTGCCCTATCAACAGCAGCGGGCTTATTATTGGTAATCTCTTCAGCAATTTCTCACGATCTCTTAAAAAAAGTTGTGATGCCTAAGATCAGCGATAAACAAGAATTATTTTTTGCAAGACTCTCTGCCGGTGTTGCTGTATTAATTGCTGGATTATTTGGCATTTACCCTCCTGCATTTGTTGCACAAGTAGTCGCTCTGGCCTTTGGTCTAGCTGCAGCTACAATATTTCCTGCATTATTTCTTGGAATATTCACATCATGGGTAACTCGCGAAGGATCAATCTTGGGTATGTTAAGTGGTTTACTATTCACAATGACTTACATCATCTATTTTAAGTTTATCTTTACTGATTTCAATAATCCTGATTATTGGTTATTTGGAATATCTCCAGAAGGAATTGGGGTCATAGGGATGTGCATAAACTTTATTGTTGCAATGATTGTTAGCAAAATAACTTTATCGCCCCCTAGAGAGGTGGCTGAGTTGGTTAAAGAAATAAGAAAGCCGTAAATTAAAGGTCTTCTAGGATGAAGTAAGCAGCGGCTGAGGCCATGCCAGCATTATCATGTCCTACATTCTTAATAATTTGATATTGCCACCTTAATGGCATTTCGACTTCCTCGGCATAAGAAACTAAGTTAAGAAAGAATGTTTCTCCTCGTACCAACCTATTCTTGCCTTGAGCTCGAGCACCTTTAAGATCTTTAAAATTACTCTCCGTATCATTTTCACCCACATAGAGAGCTACCTTAGTACGAAAGACTCTCTTGATTTCATCATCATTTAAATTAATACCTCTGAGGCCATAAGGATATAAATTTTGATTCATAAAGGTATAAAAACCAGCATTAGCTAATACAGCTTTATCAATTCTTGAATCACTTGAAAACAATAAATATCTTTGAACAAACTGAGCGCCACCTGAGTGGCCATAAATTCTGTATTTATCATTTCTAACGTTGTACTTACTGCTAATTATCTCAAAAATATCTCCTAGAACCTTATTGATATTTGGCGTGCCAGCAGGTAGTTTTTTTCCATCGATTGCAAAATGATTTAGAAAGGCATAGTGCGGATAGGAGTCTTTAGAAAATTTAGGTGCTACTGCTATTAAGTTTTTTTCTTGAATAAGTGGGAGAAAATCCTCTAAATACCCCTCTGCAGTTCTGGAGGCACCATGAATTATAAATAAGACCATGGTTTCATCATTAACTTTTTCAGGTAATGAATAAAAGACTTCAATATCAGGTTTATCAGCGTAAATGAAAGTCGATTGATGAATCTCCCTAGCGCTAAAATTCAAGCTTAATAATAAGAAGAAGAAAGAGATTAAATTAAGCTTAATGATTTTCATGTTTTTTATCAGGTTTGCACTTCCCTCTTTCCCAATCGTTTTCATTGCAATCATAAATTATTCTTCCATGATCCTTGAGCAAGAAATCTAGAATCTGATGAGCATGAGTTCCAAAACCAAGTGATGGATCATCCTGTAACTGATCTAATGGGATCGTGTAAGATGACCAATCTTTTGGGGCTCTCCATCCTGGTGGAGGTACTAATTGAGCTCGAGTACCGCTGATTGGATGCAAGGCCCTCCATTTTCTAATTTTTTCAGCCATCTCTCTTACAAGCGAAGGGTATTTTTCTGATAAATTGTTGTATTCATTAGGATCATCTTGAATATTGAATAATTTATTCTCAACATTTACTTCTAAGAGAGAAGATGAAATTATTTGGACGAGTTTGAACTGCTCATTGAACACAGTTGTATGGAATTCACCATAATTTGGAGTTTCTGAGGCAAAGAAAATATCGTCCTGAAGTTTAATTCTTTTATTTTTAGCAATTGCCGGCCACATATTTCTTCCATTTATTTCTTTAGATACATTCATGTTTACCTTAGCAGCGCTACTTAAGGTAGGAAAGATATCCATAACGGTCATAACTTGATCCATATTTGAATTTTCCTTGATAACGCCTTTCCATTTCATTGCTGCAATAACTCTGATTCCTCCCTCATAAGTATCTCCCTTGCCGCCTCTGAGAGGAAAATTATCTGCTCCACCACCTGCATATGCTGCTCCGCCATTATCCGAGCTAAACAAAATCAAGGTTTCCTCTTCAATCCCCTCATCTTCGAGTGTCTTAAGAACTTGACCAATTGCTTGATCTAAAGCATCAACAACAGCGGCAAACATTGGTCTGGCTGACACTCCTAATACATTGACGCGTCTAGTTCTATCGATTACCTCACTTCGAGTTAACTCTCTTTTATCTTCCAAGTCCTTGTATTTTTTAACCAGATCTTCAGGAGCCTCTAAAGGCGTATGAGGAGCTAAAAAAGGCATGTAAAGAAAGAAAGGTTTATCTTTTTTTCTTTCCCTGATCCATCGTGAAGCTTCATTAGCTAACAGATAAGTTTCATACCCTTCATCACTGATTGTTTTGCCATTTCTTTGAAAATCAGCACCCCCTTGATTTGCAAATGGTGGGAAGTACCCTACCTCAGTATGAAGATGACCATAAAAATCATCAAAGCCACGATAATTTGGATGAAAGACTGCTTGTGAATGCCCTAAATGCCACTTCCCTACAATTGCAGTCTGATAGCCATCAGCTTGAAAAGACTGTGGCATAAAGTGCTCATCAGGATGAATTCCGTTATTCATCCACGGCATAATTACCCCATAAGCCACACCCAGTCTCATTGGATCTCTTCCGGTCATAAGAGCGGCCCTTGTTGGGCTGCATATTGGAGTTGCATAAAATCTATCAAGTGACATGCCTTCTTGAAATAAAGAATCGATGTTGGGAGTATCGAACGGAGCTCCTCTTAATGAAATATCAGCCCAACCAAGATCATCAACAAGAAATATAATTACATTCGGCTTTGATTCTGCTTCTAAATTAAAAACAATGAAAGAAAAGGTTAATAAAAATGTTTGTAGTAATGTTTTCATAAAGAAAGCTTTTTTATAGTTACAATATTATCCTATAACTTTTTTAAAAAAGCCTTTAATGAGTTCAAAAACTGATATAGCTGAACTAATCGAACAAATTCACCAATCACCCTTAAAGCTCGTGATTGTCTCAAGTGGAGGTGGAACTGATGCGATTGCTTCCTTGCTCAAAGTTCCAGGAGCCTCCAAAACCGTTCTTGAAAGCTACATTCCGTATGCAAGAGAATCCTTGGCTCATTATTTACTTAAAGAACCCGATCAGTATTGTTCTCTAGATACAACTTTAAGCATGGCAGCAAAAGCCTATAGTGCAGCTAAAAAAATCGATACGAAAACAAATATTGATAAATTAGTAGGTATTGGTATCACTGCCTCATTTGCTACTACATATGAAAAAAAAGGTGAACATAGGTTCTATATTGCTCTGCAAACCAGAGACTACTCAAAAAGTATTGAATGTGTGCTCTTAAAGGGAAAAAGAACTCGTGAGGAAGAAGAGCAATTAGTTACAGAGTACCTGGTTAATTTGCTAGCTGAAACAATACAGTTACCCTTTGTTTATCCTAATCATGAAGAGATGCCGGTTTTTAAGAAGGTTGAAGCAGATGAGTCATGGATAAACTTAGTAAATGGTGATCTTGATTTTGTTTCCTCAACCATGAGAGTGCCTGAACTTATTTTTCCAGGAGCATTTAACCCACTGCATTCTGGCCACATTGCTATGAAAGACCTCGCTGAAAAGAAAACAGGTATGGAGGTTTCATTTGAGATATGTATTCAAAATGCTGATAAGCCACCTCTTAGCTATCATGAAATCAAAAGAACCATTGATCAGTTTTCAAATGGAGAAAATTGGGTTATGACTAAGGCTGGGATGTTTTTTGATAAATCAAGTATGTTTCCTAATAGCGTCTTTATTATCGGTGCAGATACTTTGGTCAGAATATTAGATGAAAAATTTTATAAAAATAGAAAGGACATGCTTGATAAATTAGATCTATTTAATTCACACAATATAAATTTCTTAGTGTTTGGAAGAAAAGTTAATTCTAAGTTTATTTCTCTTAAAAATGTATCTTTACCCGAACACATAGAAAAAAGGTTTACTGGATTTGATGAAGAAATATTTAGAGACGATATATCATCAACCATACTTAGGTTAGAATCGCAGTAAGTAGTAATTCATTAACTGGGGGGGTTTATGAAGGGATTTTTACCGGAACAGCAACCATCAAAAATATATTCTATTAACAATAATTCTCTAAACCTATTAACAGATTTAGCCAGTGATCTTCCAAAGCTTTTATTGACAGGTCAGCTACAAAACAAAATTAATCGACTTAAGGACAATGAATTAGAAATCAGTGAGTTGTTAATAAATAGAAAGCCATCTGACATTAATCTTGCAATGCGACATTTAAGCTTCATAGCACATGGATATATTTGGGGTAATGTAGAGCCTCACGATTTGCTTCCCAAAGTAATTTCTAAACCATGGGTTCAAGTTGCAAATGAGCTTGGAAGACCCCCCGTTCTAAGCTATGCGTCTTACTGCTTGGACAATTGGTACAAAATAGATGCCGATGAAGAGATTAGCCTTGAAAATGTTGCACTGATAAATAATTTTTTAGGAGGGGTTGATGAAGATTGGTTTGTTACCATTCATGTGGCTATAGAAAATCAAGCCTCAGGAGCTATTGAAGCATGCATGGAAATGATGGAATTTAATTCAGAGACATTAGAATCCGAAATCAAAAAACAATTAAAAAATATTCTAAAATCAATGATTGGTGTAAATAATATTTTTTCAAGAATGCCAGAAAAATGTGATCCATATGTTTACTATCACCGTGTAAGGCCTTTTATTTTCGGATCCAAAGACAACCCTGATTTAAAATCAGGACTAAAATATGAAGGTGAATTTAAAGGAAAACCTCAGTTTTTTAGAGGAGAAACAGGTGCACAAAGCAGCATTATTCCTGCCCTAGATGCAGCACTTGGAGTAAAACACTCAAACGATAGTCTTAGACACTATTTAAATGAAATGCGTGACTACATGCCTCCAAAGCATAATCAGTTCATTAAAAATCTTGAATCAAAATCAAATACAAGAAATTTAATTAAAGATTCAACTAAGTTACAAAAGACATATGATAATTGTCTTGAGGAAATAAGAAAATTCAGGAGTATGCACTTAGAATATGCTGGAACATACATTCATCAACAATCTCAACTTAAAAATCCATTTGGTAGAGGTGGTTCTACCATCACAGGGACAGGTGGAACACCTTTTATGAAGTATTTAAAAAAGCATCGTGATGAAAGTGAGAAGACTAAATTTAAAAAATAAATTACTTTGAATGCGGTGGAAGTTTTGCCTCTACAAACCACTCATGCACTCGTTTTACAGGATTAAACTTCTTAATTCTTAATTTTTGATTTTCAATAACAAGTTTCTTAGTCTTAACTGCTAAATAGTGATAAGTGTGGCTATCCCTAGATTCACTTTCAGGGATTAAATAAACTTTAGTTTGTTTTTTCTTGGAGTCTGCCATATTGCGAGGATTATACCTAATTGTTACTAATTGCAAAGATTTTTTTTGAATAAAAAAAGTATTTTTATATGAACTTATACACTAAAATGCTTTTCTCAAAACTATCATGGATTCTAATAAAAAACTTAGTGTTAAATTAATGCTTAGCCTTGGATGGGCAGGATTATGTTTTGCGAATGAACCGCTAATCGATGGAGTTATTGAGGATAATGAGTGGGCTGATGCAACTATTTATGAGCTTGAATTTGAGGTTAGTCCAGCTAGAAATGCACCTGCTCTATTAAAAACTTTCGCTTATGTAAAACACGATGATGATAATTTGTACATAGCTTTTAAGGCTTATGGAGATAAAGAAAAAATTAGAGCGACCATTAGATCTAGAGACACTGCCTGGATGGAAGATTATGTTGGCGTAGTAATAGATACTTTTGGGGATGATAGGTATGCAATTTCTATGGGAATGAATGCCCTTGGGTCACAGCTTGATCTCAAACAAACACCCGGCGATCGGGATGAGGATTCATCATGGAATATCTTATTTTTTGGAGAAACTAGTTTTACTAACTACGGATACAGTGCTGAATTTTCTATTCCATTTGCTGAGCTAAGATATCCTGATGAGGTGGTTCAAACCTGGTCAATTGGTTTTATTAGAAAATCATTCGAACCCGGAACGCAAACAATTTTTGCAGATTTTACTGTCTATGCTCAAGATCAGTGCTTTTTTTGTGCGACTGATGAGACCTATGTTATCCAAGATCTTGAAGAGACCAACAGAAATTACATTTATCCTTATGTAACCCTTAATCAGAAAGCTGACCGCCCCATACAAAACCTTAAATACGAAAATCCTGATTATGAAATTGGTGTCAGTGGTCTGCTGGACCTTGATGAGAATAACTCTATTGAATACACAATTAATCCAGACTTTTCTCAGGTTGAAGCTGATGCCGCTCAGGTTCTTGTTAATGAAACTTTTGCTGTTTCATTGGAAGAAAAGAGAACTTTTTTCCTTGAGGGCACTGACCTCCTGGATACCGACTTGGATACTGTATACACAAGATCAATTAACAGTCCATTGAATGCAATAAAATTTATTAACCAAGGTGACGAGTCCTCAACTCTATTTTTGCGTGCACAAGATTCAGCAAGTCCCTATCTTGCAGGTGGATTATATAAATCATACTCAGGTGATGCAGGCAAAAGCGAGGTTAGTATTTTAAGGAGCGTCCGAAATTTCGAGAACCAATCTAATATTGGAATATTAATGACCAATCGAGACTATCATCGGGGTGGTCATGGTCGGGTAGTCGAGGTTGATGGGAATATACGATTTAGAGATATCTATAATCTTCAATTTGATTTTGCTAAATCCTATACACAAGAATCTCAAGATAATTTTCTGGATACTTCAGACTCCTTAAATGGAATTACCTATGCGATGGATGGCGAGAATTTTAGAGGAGATGCAAAAAATATTCGGTTTCGAAGAGAAGCCGACGGCAATACATGGGGCGTAAGACTTGAAGAAATCTCCCCAAATTTTAGGGCTGATGTTGGTTTTGTAAGACAAACTGGTTTTAAAAACTTAAACCTTTGGCATTCAAGACAATATCGATCAAATAATTTTTTTAGACTTTTAAGTCCCAGAATCATTCTTAGAGAACGATCAGACTTTGAGGGAAATGAAATTCAAGACATGATGGAAATTGGCGCAAGGTTTGAAACAGCAATTAATTTGAGGGGTAATATTGAGAGAAAAATTTTTCGAAAAGAACAGTTTAAAACATTCACTTTTAAAGAGGATCAAGTAAGAGATTCTATTTGGTTTGGGTATTCACCCAGCGAATTTTGGGGAATTAATTTTAATGCAGATATTGGAGATCGAATTGCCTACAATGAAGAGATCCCTCTAATTGGTGATCAAAAAAATTACACATTTTTTCTTGCAATTAAGCCATCGGATAATTTATCAATTTATTTCAATAAGAGAAAAATTCAACTAACAAATAAAGAGACAGGTGAAGATTTTTTTAACGGTAATGTTGATCGAATAACAACAACTTACTCGTTTAGTAATGATCTATCATTTAAAGTAAATATTGAATCAAATGACTTTTCAGACGATTACTACCTCGAGTCCCTATTTAAATGGAGCCCCGATCCTTATACGATATTCTACGCAGGTAGCTCTCAATTTTTTAATGATGGGGAGCCAGGCGGTAGCCTACAATTATTTACCTCACAGATCTATCTAAAGTTTCAATACTTCTATCAAGGTTAGATTAGCAACCTTTGATACTTCTTCCGGAGAAGTTGGATTTTATCTTCACAGTATGAATCTTAAAGTTGCCAGCTTGTGGGGAGAGGAACATTGATCTGATGGTTAGCTTAGATCGATCAAAACCCTGCTTATCAAAACATGAAAATGGAATATTTTTTGTCTCCCAGTCACCTGAGAACTCACCCAAATCCACAGTTGCCTGACAGGAATCTCCACATCCAACATTTAAATAAATCGGTATCGAGCTGTCAGAGCTCATAACCACTTCAACATAAGGATTCTCAAGATAAACTAAATTAAGAGGTTCTCCAGTTATTCCAAAGCCTGAGAGACCATTTTCTAGGTATTCAATTAATTTACTGTCGTCCTGCTTTTTGTATTGAAATAAAGATGTTTTGACTGAACCATTTTCCATAGTAAATGGATTTTCCTCGATAAATTCAACTTTCCCCCTGCTTGAAATAAATTCCTTATTAGCATCAAGTGCTTGACCTCTAAAGATTTCAAATTCCTTAGGCAAGTTATCCTCATCCATTACAGGTATGTATGGCACATTTACTTTTGAGGAATAATCTAGTCCATACCCAAAAGGAAAAAGTGGATCATAATTATCATCGCCCACATTTAACGTTGACTGAAACTTATTTTTTGGCCATGAAAACGTGAGCCTTCCTTGAAAATCAGAATTCACCTTACCGTATCTTTGAAAAATAACTTCAGAAATTCCATCAACCTCAGAACCTGGCAACCATACAGCAACAAATGCATCTGAAAGATTTAAATATTTATTTACAACCAATGGTCTTCCGCTAATAAAGATTGAAAGCAACGGGATATTATCTTTAGATACTTTTTCCAGTGCTTTTAAGTGACCAGAATCGTTTGCCTTGAAATCAACATTTGGAATATCGCCAAAACCCTCAGCGTAGGGCTCCTCCCCAAAAACACTTATCACAACATCTGGCTTTTCATCGAATGCACCATTTTTAGAAAACTCAACCGTTCCTCCAGCATCTTTTACAAAGGCCTGAATACTTTGATAGATTGACCTTACATTTGGAAAGTCTGAATTCTTATTATTTTTTCCTTGCCAATCAAGAGTCCAACCACCTGTTTGGTATCTAATCTCCTGAGCTGCTGCACCAATAACACCAATCTTCAAGCTTGGGTTAAGAGGCAAAAGACTATTATTATTTTTAAGCAGAACCAAAGATTCTCTTACCGCCTGTCTTGCAATGTCTCTGTGAGAATCTTTTCCTAGATAGTTTTCTTTAAATTCATGAGGCTTCCTACCTTCAAATAATCCCAAGCGAAGCTTAACTTCTAAAATTTTCCTAACTGCATTATCAAGCCTTTCAGCTGATATCTCTCCTAAGTTTACCTGTCTAATCAGGTTCCTATGAAGGTCTTTCCAGCTATCGGGTGCCATATAGATATCAACACCTGCATTGAATGCTTCTGGACAACTCTCATTTGAACATCCCTTAACCTGACCATGACCATTCCAATCCCCAACAATAAAACCATCAAAGCCCATTTCATCTTTAAGTAAATCAGTTAGTAAGCTCTTATCACCATGCAATTTCTTACCCTGAAATGAGTTAAAGCTAGACATGATTGTTTGGGTGCAAGCATCAATTGCTGGTATATATGGGGAAACATGCAAAGAATAAAACTCCTCTTTTGAAAGCCTCACATCACCCTGATCAATACCATCAAAGGTTCCACCATCACCTGCAAAGTGTTTCGATGTAGCTAAAATATGGTTCTTATCTAGAAATTCATCACCCTCTCCCTGCAAACCTTTGACAAATGCACTGCCAAGCTGGCCAACTAACTCAGGCTCTTCAGCAAAACCCTCGTAAGTTCTTCCCCATCGATCATTTCTTGGAACAGATAATGCAGGCGCAAACGTCCATACAACTCCAGTCGACAGAACCTCCAATGCAACAGCAGATCCAATTTGTTTCATTAATTCAGGATTCCTGGTAGCTCCAAGACCAATATTATGAGGAAATATAGTTGCTCCAATTAAGTTATTATGACCATGAACTGCATCAGTACCCCAAATAAATGGGATCTTTACTCCATCAACACTTGGGGATGCCTCATAGAAAGCTTTAGAAAGCTCTTTCCACTCATCAGCAGATGCATATTGATTCTTATTAGGTGAAGTATTGCCACCATTTAATACAGAGCCTAATCGATACCTTTCTAAGTCCCTAGGAGTCACAAAATCTAAGTCTCCTTGAACTATTTGGCCAACTTTATCCTCAACAGTCATTTTATTAATAATTGAATTTATGAAGATTTTATCTTCATTGGAAGTATCAAAGCATTGGTCTGCAAGAACAATCCCTGAAACAAAGGTTAATATAAATAATTTTCTTAAATTCATAAATTCCTCTCTTATAAAAAAACAAAGCGCTAAAAAGCGCTTTGTTTGTTTAAAGTAAGTTCAATCTTACCAATAATACCCTACTCTGATTCCATATTGTCTTGGAGCTGAGTAAGAACCTCTTGGTTGGCCAGCCTCGACAGCTCTAAACCAAGCAATTTCCTCATCTTCAAGGTTATACACAAAGGCCTGAGCATACCAGCTTGCATTGCCAGCTGGTCTGTAGGTAAGAACAAAGTCAATCATGTGCCATGAGTCTCTGTTATCACCGAATTGCTCAACCGGATCAGCAAAGTATCCTGGAAGATCAACATAATCTCCATTGCCTGAGAAACCAGAACCGTAACCACCAGCATCGTTAACATGCTTGTCGGCATTCCATATTGAAAGGTAGTCTTCTGATTGCCAATGAACTTTTACAGATGGAACCAATTGACCGTAAGCACCAAGATTGAATGTATGCTCATAGTTAAGAGTTACAGCAACATCAGGTGAATATGGGGCTTCGTTGCCCTTCAAGTTCACAGCATTTTCAGGAACATTTGCAATGGACTGTGCATAGTCTGCTCTACCAAATTGAGCATCTTGTCCGTAATACCATTGAGTAATATAGTCATCAACAACTTCTGTATCCATAAAAGTTGCCCAACCTGAAAGTCTACCGCCTTCATAGGCAATCCAATCAAACTCTAATTCGAGTCCACTCATTTCTTGCTTACCAAAGTTTTGAGTACCCCAAATAGTTACAATATTTTGAACTTCTTCAACTTGCTCAGTCTCTCTGTTGTATTCAGTTGCAGTAACTACATCTACAGGAACGTTACCTGTGAACTGTTTGCCATCATATTCTGTAAAGTAGTAGTTAGCTGAAAAATTAAGAGTGTTGTTTAAGAATCTTCCCTTATAACCAATTTCAGCCGTAATGGCTTCTTCAGGGCCATAAGATGTATTCACAACTGAACCAGGTCCTTCAGGATGAAGTGTTGTTTCACCTCTTACATATACGTCTGTAATACTTCCTGATTTAAAACCTGTCGCAACATAACCATAAACAAAAGCGTTATCACTTACATCATAATCAAGGCCCACTCTCCAGTCAGTGCTGTCGTAGCTTGCAGAAACATCATTTGATGTGCTTTGAACCATGCATCCTGTTCCACCAAAGTATGGACCACCACCGTATGGGCCGCCACCAGCCTCACAATTAACACCAGCATATTGGCCGCCTGCTATGTGAAAATTAGGAGCTAGAGCATTTAGGTTTGGCAAGTAAGAGAATCTGTTGCCCCAAATTTCTGTTGATGGAAAACAGCTATTCCAAACTGAACATGACCAGTTTTTCCCGCCAACATCAGATTTTTCATCTTCTGTGTACCTAATACCAATGGTTCCAAATAACTTGTCATTGATTTTATAGGTTGCTTGACCAAAAACTGCTGTAGATTCGATCTCTCTGTTAGGTTGATCAAAAATATCATCGCCATTAAATGTTGCTGAGAAAAAAGCCAACATATCGTTATCTTCTTTCATATAGAAGGCACCGATAACCCAGGCAAGGTCTTCAGATTTATTTTTCAATTCCACATCAAGAACAGTTGACTTAGCAGTGTAATCCTCGATTACAAAAGTCATGTTGTAGCCAGCATTGGCTGCGCCATCAATATCAAACTGTGAGTATTGATCTAATACTTGGCTACCTAATTTCGCATTAAGCTCATAGTCACCAAGATCTTTGTTGTAGATTACTCTTAGTGAATCAATATTCATTGAAATTTTTCCTGGAACGTTGACATATGCTGTATATCTATCTTCTGTTCCTTGGAGGTCTGTACAAGTATTTGCTGGATAAACTGCTGGATCTCCCATCAATCTTCCAGTTCTATTTCTCATCTGTTCACATGAATAAACGTTGGTCCAACCGGCACCATCGTCGTTATATCTCTCTACAGAAACATTTAAATCACTTGTTTCGTCAATCACATAAAGTGCTGATAATCTGAATGCGCTGTTATCAATATTATTATAAAAATCTTCAGGATCAGCCTTTACTTTGGTCTGGGGAAGACCTATTTGCCAACCTGGATCAGCCCAACATCCTGCTTGCCAACTTTGACAACCAAGATACCACTGATAATCAGTACCAGTCACTTTCTGCGATTGATCTGTAATAGGAGTGTATTGTGCTCTTACACTATCTGGAACCCATCTCCAATCCGGCTGGGAACCATCATAATAACCAGTTAAATATGAATCTTTGGTTTCATCCATAAAAGCGAATCTAAGAGCAAATCTATCATTAATTGGTAGGTTGTAATGACCTCTGATTGCTTCTTGATTGAACCTACCTCTTTCCAAGGTTACTGAGCCACCTTGAACTTCTAAATTTGGTTTAGCAGTAATAATGTTTAAGGTTCCAACAATTGAGTTTCTACCGTATAAAGTTCCTTGAGGCCCTCTAAGCAATTCAGCTCTTTCTAAATCGAACATTAAGGCTGCAGCAGCTTGAGGCCTTGCAGCATAGATACCATCAACGTGAATACCAACAGCAGGGTCACCTACCTCAGTTACGTTATTGGATCTCACACCTCTTAAAGTAATAATAGGTGCATTGGTATCTGTAGAATTTTGGATTGAAAGACCAGGAATTGCATAGCTTAAATCCTTGATATTTGAGAGGCCATACTTAACAAGGTCTTCGTCCGTGATTGCTGATATCGCAAGCGGAGTATCCATAATGTCAGTTTCTCTTCTGGTTGCAGTAACCACAACGGTTTCAATCTCATCAGCAGATTCATCTGAAGCTGCATCTTGAGCAAAAACTTGTGGAACTGAAAGAAGAAAAACACCAAAAAGTGTCGTTAATTTTCTAAAACTCATATTCTTTTCCCCCGAATAATGACAATGTTGTCATAGTTTTACATTTTCTTAAAGTGCATGTCAATAAATAAAGATTTTCATGCTCCAAATTAATTTAGATTTTTAACTTATCGGATAAAAAAGCTAAATTACCATGCAAACAAGTCATTTTTTTCTGAATGATACCAATTGGAATTTCAGATAAAACATCAGCATGCATGGGTCTTCTATTTCTTAGAAAACTATTTTTAAAACTTTGTAAATCAATAAACTCTTCTAATGATCTAATTAGGCCGCCTGCCAAGAATATTCCCCTTCTAGGTAAATATGTCAAAGCTAATTCTGATAAGAGCCGTGCTATAGACTCAATAAATAGCTCAATAGTTTCCTCTGCATGTTTATCTTTATTTCTACAAAGCTCAACAATTTCTTCAGGCGTCTTCTTGTCAGAAGCTAGGTGAGAATAAATTCTTTCGAATCCTTTTCCAGAAATTAAATCCTCAACCACATTAAAGCTATCAGAAGCGTCTATGCCAATATCTCTTAATAAGCTACTTAGCATAGTGCTTGTATTACCAACCTCTGTAGGTAGAACAATATTGTTATTTATTACTACAGCAGCTCCTAAACCAGTGCCTGGTCCCAGCATCAAAGCTACATTATTTAACGAAGAGCCACGGTTAATATAATTTATTTCTTCATCGTTAAATAATCTTAGACTATGACCAATAGATTCCCAATCATTAAGAATCTCACATGTATCAATATCAAATTTATTTAAGATATCATTCTCATTAATTTTGAAGTTTCGATTTGTCATAGTAATTGAATCATTGAGCTTTGGACCGGCTACTGAGATTACTAAATGCCTAATATCGCTGTCTTCTTCAAGGAATGCCTTAATTAAAGAGTCAAAATCTTTTAAGCAACTTGTGCTTTTCTTAAGTGGATCATACAGTTCTTTGTCGCCAATATAAGCTTTACATGTCCTGATGTTGGTTCCACCAATATCGATAAGCAGAGCCTTTTGTTTATTATTTTTAGTTGGATTAACTACCATAAAAGAAAATAAATTATAGAGAGAATTAAAATAATTAATCCCGTTCCAATGTTAAAAGAACTTTCAGTTTTAAAACTAATTCTGTTAATATCGATTGCTTTTTCTTGATTTTGATAGCCCTGAAGTAGAGCTGTCATATAACAACTAAATCCGGAAACAATAAATACTACTCCCATCCTATGAATGAATGGGTAGTCTGGGAATACCAGAAAAATACCCAAAGATAGAAAAAGTGAAACGATAGCTGCCACAAGAACACTTAGAGTAGTCGCTTTTTTCCAAAACAAGGCAACTAAAAATATGACTAAAATTCCAGGAGTAAAAAACCCTGTAAAGTTTTGAATATATTGAAATGCTGATTCCATACTTCCCAGCAGCGGCTGAGCGCAAAACACGGCTACAACTAGAGAAATCCATGCAACATTTCTTCCTATGGTCACCAACTTTTGTTCAGATGCCGTATTGGATGCAAAATTTCTGTAAACATCCATTGTAAAAATTGTGCTTATGCTGTTTGTCATGGATGCCAAAGAAGATACTATTGCTGCAACTAACGCTGCAAAGGTTAATCCTAGAAGCCCATTTGGTAATAATGACATCATCATTGGGTAGGCTTGATCAGATTTTTCAAGATCAGGATAAATAATTGCTGCGCATATTCCGGGTAAAACCACAACAAGTGGCATGAGTATTTTTAAAAATGCAGCAAACATTACTCCTTTTTGAGCTTCCGGTAATGATTTAGCACCCAATGCTCTTTGAGTGATGTACTGGTTGAAACCCCAGTATGCAAAATGAGCAATCCATAATCCCCCAATAAGAACCCAAACTCCAGGCAGATCGCTATATGCTGGATTGTCTTTAGAAAGAATCATGTCAAATTTATCTGGCAGTCTTGCGTAAACCTCTGAGAATCCAGCAATAACACCTTGGTTATCTGAAATCTGATTCAGTGCTAGGTAAGAAACAGCAAGCCCACCAAAAATAAGAAGAGCTACCTGAATAATATCGGTCATAGCAACTGCTTTTAATCCACCCCAAAGCGAATATGCCAAAGACAAAGCAGCCAAAAAGACTAAGCCATAAAATAAGTCTAGTCCTGTTAGTGAATTAATTGCTAGAGATCCTAACCATAGAACACTAGTTAAATTAATGAATATATATACTGCTAGCCAAAAGAAAGATAAAACCAAACTAACGCGCTTATCAAAGCGCTGCTCAAGGAATTGCGGCATGGTATAGATTTTTTTCTCTAGAAATAATGGTAAAAAATATTTAGCCATCACAATCAAAGCAATTGCAGCAGTCAACTCATAGGTGGCAATAGCCATTCCAACAACAAAGCCTTGACCAGACATTCCAATAATTTGTTCAGCAGATATATTGGCAGCGATTAATGAAGCTCCTATAGCCCACCATGGCAATGATCTTCCGGCTAAAAAGTAATCTTCAGAAGTTTTAACTGATCCTGAGACCTCCCTAGAAACATACTGAGCAATTGAAATTATCCCTACACAGTAGATACCAAGAATTAAAAAGTCTAAGTTGTTGAAGTACACACTTTCCCCTTCAAAAAAACGATAAAAAATTGATATCGTTGTCAAAGTAAGTAAATTAGCATTAAATAGTATGATAAACAACAGACGAAACAAAAATGTCGGTAACTATTAAAGACGTATCAAAACATGCAGGTGTCTCAATCAAGACAGTCTCAAGAGTTATTAATAATGAAGAAAATGTTGCTGAAGCAACAAAATCTAAAGTTCTAGCATCAGTGGAAAAGCTAGGTTTCAAGCCTAATAAAAACGCTCAAAGCTTGAGATCTAAAAGATCATACATGATTGCCCTGCTCTACGACAACCCAAATAAATCTTATCTAGCTGATATTCAAAACGGAATACTACAAGTCTGTAAGAAATCAGGATATAACTTGGTATTACAGGAGTGTGATTATGAAGATAAAGATCTTTCAGGCTCAATCATTGATTTTGTAGAGAGTTTTAAAATTGACGGTCTTATAGTGACACCTCCCTTAAGTGATATGGATGATTTTCTTAACAATCTTGATCTTGCTGGTATTCAGTACTCTATTATTGCTCCAAGCAAAAAAAAGGTTTCTTCACCCTATGTTTCTTCAAATGATTATGATGCTAGCTATGAAATGACGAAAAAAATTATCAGTCTTGGTCATAAAAAAATCGGTTTCGTTAAGGGGCATGAAATACACTCAGCATCTAGTCTTAGATTTAATGGGTTTATCAATGCAATGGATGAACATTCACTTGAAAGGAATTTTAATTGGATTATTCAGGGTGATTTCTCGTTTGAATCTGGCTTCCATGCCGGTGAGAAAATATTTTCATTAGATGATCTGCCAACCGCTATTTTTGCTAGCAATGACCCAATGGCAGCAGGAGTTATGAAATCAGCTCAAATGAAAAAAATTCTTATTCCAGATGAGCTTTCTATAGTGGGTTTTGATGACTCACCAACAGCAGAGCAAGTATGGCCCTCTTTATCGACAGTAAAACAACCTGTCAATGAAATGGCTCTTCATGCAGCAAAATTACTTATTGGTGAGTTTGATGGGTTGACAGAAAAAACTGTTTCTAAAGAATTTAAATCAGAAATTATTATCAGAGAATCTCTTAAAAAGTTAAATTAAAAGACTCAATAATTCCAGCAACTACAAATTCAATTGCTAGTGCGCCCAAAAGAATACCAAAAATCTTTTCAACTACAGTGATAATCGTTGGTCCAAGTCGTTTTGACAGCTGAGCTGAAAGCCACATTGCGATCCCTGCCATTAAAACAACCACAAGTATTGGAAGAAAATTTAAAATAAAATCTACTGGTTCATAGGTTCTATTTTCAGCAAGTAAAAGTGCAGCTGTCATCGCCCCAGGTCCTGCTATTAGGGGAATCGATAAAGGGAAAATGGCTATGGACTGGATTGATGAATCATCCATGGCTACTTCAGCAGTATTCTGTCTCCGATCCTGTCTTTGTTCAAACACCATCTGAAAAGCTATTGCTATCAAAAATAGGCCTCCAATGATCCTAAATGAACTCATGGAGATGCCCATTAAATTGAGAACTGTCTCACCAAATAACCAAAATAACGAAAGAATAATTAAAGATACAAATGTTGCTTGGATATAAATCTTTTTAATTTCTTGATTTTTTAGACCCTTAGTAAGACTGGCAAAGATAGGAATGAGTGCAATTGGGTCAACAGCAACAAACAGCAATATTGTATTTTCTAATAATTGATCAGTCATTTTAAATGGTAATTATTTGTAAAGAGTCTGAGTGAGCTGCAGAAAAAACTCCCGCTAACAGAACAAATTTATTTCCTTTTTTTATTCTATATTTTTCTTTCAAAATCTTCTTCACTGACCTAATTGTGATAGCTTGTGTTTTGAGGGAAGTTAGTTTGATTGGGATCATGCCGCCTTTAATGCTAAGTTGTTGATACGTTACATCACTGTCGGTAAATGCATAAACTGGCATTCTAAACGGTTTGGTATTTGATACTACGTCTGCTGTTTCACCTGATCTAGTTATCACGATAATACCCTTAGCTTTAATGCTGGAAGCTAGGTCTCTAGCGCTCAGAGCAATATTTTGCCAATCAGAATCTGATTCTAAAAATCGCTCATAGCCAAGAGTTCTAAATTCCTCAGTTCTTACAGCAATTCGCTTTAACATTTCAACACATTTTATGGGATGTCTTCCAATGCTTGTTTCACCCGAGAGCATGACAGCATCTGCACCCTCATATATCGCGTTGGCCACATCCGTAACCTCTGCTCTTGTGGGTGTTGGATTTTTAATCATTGATTCAAGGAGGTGCGTTGCAACAATTGATCTTTTGCCATGTTTTGCAGTTGAATACATGATTCTTCTTTGAATATTAGGTAAGTCTGCAAGATCAGTTTCGATGCCTAGATCGCCTCTAGCAACCATTACAATATCGCTTTCTTTTGTGATTTCATGAATATTATCTAGGCCTTCTTGATTCTCGATTTTAGAGATTATTTTAGCTAATGAATCCTTACGTTTAAGAATTTTTTTTAACTCTAGTACATCAGATTTTGATCTAACAAAAGATAATGCAACAAACTCTACACCCTCCCTTAAAGCTAGAGCGATATCTTTTTTATCCTTCTTTGTAATTGAGGGCAAATCAACCCTGATTCCCGGCAAGTTAACATGACGCTTGCTTCCAAGCTCACCTCCATCAACAACCTTACATTTCAAACTAAATTTATCTTTACTTAAAACCTTAAAATTTATTAGGCCGTTGTCGATAGAAATTTTGGATCCCTCTTTAACGCTTGAGATAATGCCAGAGTAATTAACTTGAATGGAGGAAGTTTCAACATCTTTATCATCCCTTACAGTAAGATTGATAACCTCACCTACCTTCAAATCTAGTTTTTCACCACTTTCACCGGTTCTTATTTCGGGCCCTTGAGTATCCAAAAGAACACCAATAGGACCATATCTTTGATGTTGTAATTTATTTACCTTCTTAACAATTTTTATTGTTTCTTTAAGATCTTCGTGAGAAGCATGAGACATATTTACACGGACAACATTCATGCCGGCCTTATGGAGCTGACTGATCGATTTTAAGTTACGAGTATTTGGCCCTATCGAGGAAATAATTTTTGTTCTAGTAAATTTCATACGTGCAAAAGAAATCTTTAACCAAAAAAAAACAGAGCCGAGGCTCTGTCTTCTAATCCGAGTTTCG
>CENJ01001430.1_pt1 | contig 31629 bp, 37 predicted proteins | sample 356161 | NCBI WGS metagenome assembly CENJ01 (sample SAMEA2619531, study PRJEB7988) | marine metagenome | biome: marine biome (ENVO:00000447); feature: surface water layer (ENVO:00002042); material: "saline water (ENVO:00002010), including plankton (ENVO:xxxxxxxx)" | depth 5 m | reverse complement strand
AATTTGAGTGAAGTTAAAATAGGAGAGGTTAATACTATTAAATTTTTTGTTGAGAATCAGCAATCTGGAACAGATAAGGTGATATCAACTTTTAATACCAGCCCCCCGATAGTTGGTAAGTATTTTCAGAAATTGCAGTGCTTTTGTTTTGAAAAACAAACTATAAAATCCAATGAAATTAAAGAATTTACAGTCGCATATTATATAGACCCAAAAATTGTGGAAGACCCAGCGACGAAAGGGACCAGTGAGATAACTTTATCTTACAGTCTATTTAAAGTAAAAGACTGAGAATTATTATGGCGGCTGAAAAAAAACACGATTATCATTTAGTTGACCCAAGTCCTTGGCCAATTTTCTGTTCATTCGCAGCTTTAATTTTAGCAGTTGGTGCAGTTTATTACTTCACGTCTAAAAATTTATGGTTGGTTTATGTTGGTTTAGCCGTAACTTTATACGGAATGTTCATGTGGTTTAGAGATGTCATTAATGAGGCCGAGCATAATGGAGATCATACTCCAGTTGTGCAAATTGGCATGAGGTATGGAATGATACTTTTCATTGTTTCTGAAGTCATGTTTTTTGTAGCATGGTTCTGGGCGTATTTTGATGCAAGTCTTTACCCAGACGCAGTTGGCGGGTCAGTATGGCCACCAAAAGGAATTGAAACATTGGACCCATGGCATATCCCTTTAATTAACACATTAATTTTATTATTGTCTGGAACCACTGTAACTTGGGCTCATCATGCTCTATTAGAAAATGATAGAAAGAGTTTAAAGCAAGGTTTAATTTTAACAGTTATACTAGGTGCAATATTTACAATGTTCCAAGCGTATGAATATGCCGTTGCACCATTTAATTTATCATCAGGAATTTACGGAGCTACATTTTATATGGCGACAGGCTTCCATGGATTTCATGTATTAGTTGGAACATTATTTTTATTAGTATGCTTATTTAGAGCAAATGCTGGACATTATAAACCAGATCATCACTTTGGATTTGAAGCAGCTGCATGGTATTGGCATTTTGTTGATGTTGTATGGCTATTTTTATTTGCTGCAGTTTACATTTGGGGCAGTTAAAATTTTCTGAAGTCCAAATTTTTTAATTTATTTACTTATTTTATAATTCTCATACTCTTTTCACTTGGATCTTGGCAAATTTATAGGCTCCAATGGAAAAATGAACTAATATCAGAAATATCAAAGTCATACTTAAAGCCATCTAAAAATTTTAGTTATAATTCAGAATTATACTCTAAAGTTCAAATTACAGGAAAAATTCTTCATGAGCCTATATTTGTTTACTCACTGGGATCAAAAGGTAGTTATGGGTATGATGTTTATTTACCGATTGAAACTGTAGGCGCAATTGTATTATCCAAGGTAGGTTGGTCACCAAAAAAATTTAAATTAGCTAAAAAGGACTTCAAGGACGTCAAAGTTTTTGATGCTATTTTATTAAAACCAAAAAGAAAAAATGTATTTACTCCTGATAATTCTACTGACCTTATTTTCTTTTTGGATATGTCACTACTTGAGTTAAATTATAAAAAAAAACTATTTCCTCTAATTGCAGAAAATAATTCAAATCTTTTAAAAGGGTATAATCTAAAAAAAACAGAGAAAATTAAATTACCAAATAATCATTTGCAATATGCTTTAACATGGTACAGTTTATGTTTTGTGATAATTATAGCATTCTTAGTTTATAGAAAAAAAATATGAAATATTTAAGTACAAGAGATAAAAACTTAGATTTAACATTTAAAGAAATATTCTTTAAAGGCCTTTCGCAAGATGGAGGTTTATTTTTACCAAAAAATATTCCAGTTATCTCACCTTCAGATTTAAAAAAGTTTAGTAATTATAATTTTCAAGAAATGAGCTATGAAATATTTAGCTTATTTGTAGGTGATACATTTTCTAAAGATGAATTAAGATCAATAATTGATAAAGCATACGCAACTTTCCGAAATGATAATATTGTAGATATCAAAAAGCTTGATCACATCTCTTTTGTCCAGCTTCATCATGGACCAACATTGGCATTTAAAGATATTGCCATGCAAGTTCTAGGGCAAATGTATGAGTTTCTTTTAAAGGAAACAAATCAAAAAATTAATCTTGTTACCGCAACATCTGGAGACACTGGAGCAGCAGCTATTGATGCAGTTCAAAATAAAAAAAATATTAATATTTTTGTTTTACATCCGAATAATAGGATTTCTGAGGTCCAAAGAAAACTGATGACTACTTATGATGCAAACAATGTTTTTAATATAGCAATCAATGGTAGTTTTGATGATTGTCAAAAAATCGTTAAGGACATGTTTGTCGATAAAGAATTTTCAAATCATATTAATATGTCTGGTGTAAACTCTATAAATTGGGCACGTATTATTGCGCAAATTATATATTATTTTTATATTTTTTATAAATTTAACAAAAAAGATTCTATTGTAGTTTCTGTTCCCACAGGAAATTTTGGAGATGTTTACGCAGGATATGTGGCAAAACAGATGGGCTTAAACATAAAAAATCTAATCGTTGCAACAAATCAGAATAATATTTTAGAACGCTGTATCAAAAGCGGTGAATATAAACCTTTAGAAGTTATTGGATCTATATCTCCAAGTATGGATATTCAGGTTGCTAGTAATTTTGAGAGAATTTTATTTTATTTGTGTAAACAAAACTCTGATGAACTAGGTAACTTAATGAATGATTTAAAAATCAAAGGATTTTTTAATCTTTCACAAATTCAGTTAAAAAATTTGCAAAAGGATTTTTCAGCAAGTAGCTGCAGCGAAGACGAAACTCTTGAGATTATTAGAGATATTTATAATAAACATAAATATATTATTGATCCTCATACTGCGACTGCTGTCAAACCACTAAATCAAGAAAATTATAAAGATGATGAGTGTTTTTGTTTTGAGACCGCACACCCATCAAAATTTCCAGTTGCAATTAATGAAGCTATTAACGAATTTCCTAATTTACCTAATGAATTCAATGGGATCGATAACAAAAAAGAAAAATTTGATATTTTAGATAACAATATAAATACTATTAAAGAATATATTTTAAAAAAAATTTAATTCTCAACTTCAGATCTAGCCAACTCATCTGCCATGTTATTATATTGATTATTTGCATGTCCCTTTACCCAATTCCACTGTACATTTTTCTCAGAATTTAATTGATCTAATTCATCCCAAAGATCTTTATTTTTTACATCTTGTTTGTTTGCTGTTTTCCAGCCGTTTTTTTTCCAATTCGAGATCCATTTCTCAATGCCATCTTTAGTATATTTTGAATCTGTATAAATTTCTAAATTTTTATCTTTAACGTATTTGAGAGCAGATATCACAGCAGTTAGTTCCATTCTGTTATTTGTAGTATTATCTTTCGAGCCAGAAATTTTCTCAATTTTTTCACCATCTAAGATTATAGCAGCCCAACCTCCGCGACCAGGATTTCCAGAACATGCTCCATCAGTATAAATTTTAATCATATAAATTTTTATTTAAATTATTATAAAAATAATTCATTTTTATTAAATATTCGCGTGGATCTTTTTTCTTAACCTCTGCATTTTTTGGTGTATTTTTTAAATCATATAATCTTGTTACAAAAAACCGAATAGCCGCACCAAGACATAGTATATTAAGTGATTTTAATTCTTTATTGCTTATTTTGTTGATAGATAGGTATCCTTGTAAAAGTTTTTTTATTTTTAATTTGTTAATCTTATTTTGAGTAAAACAGAATGCATTAATACATACAGCAAGCTCATACAAATAAGGACTATTACATGAAAAATAAAAATCTATAAAACCAGAAAATTTATCATTTTTGAAAAAAATATTATCTGGAAATAGATCTGCATGTATTATTCCACCAGAGAGTTTTCTAGGTTTATTTTGTTTATATATTTTTAGATACTTTTTTAATTTTTTTGAATAATTAGGATAATTTTTTTTGTTTTTATCAAAAATTTTTACCCATTCATTATAATCAAGAGTATTTTTTCTTTTAAGTTTTATCCGAGACGAAATTTGATGAAATTTTGCAATTTGTTTTCCTATATTTAAACAGTTTTGGTATGAAAGCCTTTTTTTTGACTTTCCATCAAGAAAAGACACAATAATTGCTGGTTTATTATTAATTTGAAAGATTGTTTTATTATTTTTATTTCTAATAGGTTTTGGGCATTTAATTTTTTTTTTGTTTAGCACGTCCATTAAATTAACAAAAAATGGTACATCTTGTTTACGAACTCGCTTTTCGAAAATAGTAAGTATTAATTTTTGTTTTGATGTTTTGATAAAGTAATTTGTATTTTCTATTCCTTCTTTGATGCCATGAAATTTTTCTAATTTACCGATATCATAATTATGAATAATTTTTTTTACGTCGATTAATTTTAATTTTGTAAATACAGCCATTTTTTATTTTACATTTTTAAATTTTAGCATAGGTATGTATAGACTTATGGATAAAAAAGTTAAACAACCGATTCAAGTAAATCTCGATAAAGATCGTGTATATTTTTGGTGTACCTGTGGGCTATCAGACAAGCAACCAATGTGTGATGGATCACACAAAGGTAAGTCAGAAAAAAAATCTCAAAGTTTTAGAGTTGAAGAGACGAAGGAGTATTATCTTTGTACATGTAAATTAACAAAGAACCCACCTTATTGTGATGGTTCACACAATTCTTAAAAATATAATTAATTAATATTTTTCAATTTTTCTATAGATTGTTTAACTTTAGAAAGATTAATTTCTTCTTGTTTTTTACTATCTAGATTTTCAGTTAAAACTTTTTCTACAGTTTCAATAGCAACCTTTGTTGCCACTTTTTTTACTTGATTAATTGCGTCATTTTTAGCTTGTTCAATTTTATTTTGAGCTGCTTTTTCTTTATTTTCCAAAGAAATCTTCATTTTTTCTAATGAAGCTGAAATTTCATCGTCACTTATTTTTTGAGCTTTAGCCAATATATTTGAATTTTCTTCATCAGATTTTTCCAATTTACTTTTTGCCTCACTTAGAAGTTTTTCGCTATTTGATTTCAACTCCTCTGCCTCATTAATTTTATTCTTTAATTCTTTTATTTTATTATCAATTTGTCCCAAAACAATTTGTGGAACTTTTTTAAAGACTAAAAGAAGCACAAAAAGAAAAAATGCGATAGCTACCCAAAAGCTTGCATCAAACATTAATTTAATTCTCTCATTTTCTTTTTACTGATATCTTCAATCTTTTTAATAATAATGTTTTGATCAATTTCATCATTAAGTGACAGCTCTTTAAGTAATTCCCCAGATACTTGATTTGCAATCGTTTGCAAATCTTTAATTGAATTAGATTTAAAACTTTGTATTTCTTTTTCAGCTTTCTCAGTAAGTTCTGAAATGTTTTTATCTAATTCATTCTTCTTTTTATCAAACTCAGCATTTAATTTTTTTCTTCCATTAGTGATAATTTCTAGAGCTTCTTTTTTTGAATTAGAAATTAATTCTTTGTATTCATTATTTAACTTTTCAGTTTGCTCAGCTAGAGTTTTTGCTTCATCTACCAGATCACTTACGTAATCATTTCTTTGTTCAATACTTTCAGAAAGTCTTGGGAAAACTATTTTGGATATGACAATATACAGGCCTCCAAATGTTATAATTAACCAAAAAATTTGAGGCACCCAACTATTTGGATCAAGTTGAGGCATTCCACCGCTTTCAGCAGCAAAAGCTGCTGAAGAGGCAAAAATTGAAAATATTAAAACCCTTAACATTAAAAAATTATTTAAAATGCAAATAAGATAATTAATGCAACAACCAATCCAAATAATCCTGTAGCTTCTGCTAATGCGAAACCAAGTAATAAATTTGGAAATTGTTTTTGAGCCGCTGATGGATTTCTAATTGCTGCAGAAAGGTAATTACCAAAAATAGTACCAATACCTACGCCTGCTCCAGCTAACGCTATCGCTGCAAGTCCTGCTCCAATTAATTTTGCTGCTGCTACTTCCATTTTTTCCTCCTTTGTTAATGATGTAAATTGAGCGCATCATTTAAATAGATGCATGTTAAAATTGCAAAAACATATGCTTGTAGAAAAGCAACAAGTATCTCTAAGCCAGTTAATGCAACAGAAAAACCTAATGGTAACCAACCACCTACTAAACCTAAACTAATCACAAAACCACCAAACACTTTCATCATAGTATGACCAGCCATCATGTTTGCAAAAAGTCTTACTGATAAACTTACAGGCCTACTTAGGTAAGATATCACTTCAATTACAACTATAATTGGAAGTAATACTACTGGTACTCCTGAAGGTACAAATAATTTTAAATATCCAAAGCCATGTTTAACAAAACCTATTATTGTAACACCTATAAAAATAAAAATTGCTAGTGCAAAAGTTACAATAATGTGACTTGTAACCGTGAAAGAGTAGGGGATCATTCCAATCATGTTACAAAATAATACAAAAAGAAATAGAGTTAAAATAAATGGAAAATAAGGTCTCGCCTCACTACCTGCAGTTTCAGAAATCATTTTTGCCACAAATTCGTAGGCCATTTCAGCTAGTAACTGTAGCCTTGATGGTACTAATGATTTTTTTTGTGTCGCAAATATAAACAATAAAGAAATTGTAGCTACTGTAATTACCATAAATAAACTTGCATTACTGAATGAGATATCAAAGTTTCCTATTTCTATCTTTGGGCCAATGGTTTTGACCTCGAACTGATTCATTGGATTTGCCATAAAATTTAGTCTTTATTAATCATTTTAGAAGATCGCACAACATTAAATATGCCTGCAACCGATCCGATAATAAAAAAAATTATTATAAAAACTGGCGTAGTTTCAAGCCATTTATCAACATAAAATCCTATGAAGCTTGCGACAAAAACAGCAGCAACTAACTCTGTGCCCATTTTCATTGCAATCCCAAGTGGACTAGCATTTTTTTCTTTGATTTCTTTTTCTTTTAACTCTGATTGAATTTCTTTAACTTTGTCTTTTAATTCTTTGAGTTCCATTAATTAATTTATGCTACTAATTCTTCAGCCCTATCTAAATTAACAGCAACTAATTGGCTTACACCTCTTTCGGCCATAGTCACTCCGTATAACCTATTCATTTTTGACATGGTAAGCGCATGGTGTGTTATGATTACAAATTTTGTATCTGTAAGTCTTGTAAGTTCTTCTACCAATCCATTAAACCTAGTGACATTAGCATCATCTAGAGGTGCATCGACTTCATCCAAGACACATATTGGTGCAGGATTAATCAAAAATACTGCAAAAATTAATGCAAGCGCTGTTAAAGCTTGCTCACCACCAGATAATAGTGTGATCGATTGAAGTTTTTTACCTGGCGGGCTGACTAAAAGTTCAAGACCTGCCTCTAGCGGATCATCGGACTCTATTAGTTCTAATCTTGCATTTCCACCTGCAAATAATTTCGTATATACATCATTAAATTTTCTATTAACTTTCTCAAAAGCATCCAATAATCTTTCACGTCCTTTTTGGTTTAAATCATTGATACTTGATTTAAGTTTTTGAAGTCCATGAACTAAATCTTTTCTGTCATTCATCATTTTATCTATTTTATCTTGCAATTCTTTAGTTTCGTTGTCTGCTCTCAAATTTACTGCACCCATTGATTCTCTACTCTTTTTTAGAAGGTCCAAATGATTTTGGGCATCTTCTATTGATAATTGATTTAGATTTTCAATTTTTGAAAAATCAGCAATGCCATTTAAATCTATGTTAAAATCAATCAAACTTTTTTGCTGCAATTCTTTGAGTTTAGATCTTAAGCCTTCAATAATTGTTTGTGATCGCACTCTAAACTCAGTTTTTTGTAAAGTACTTTCGTTAATTTTTTTTAAAGCTAAATTTAACTCATCAATTTTACTTTCTTTAATTATTAGATTTGACTTTATACCCTCAATATCCTCTTCTATATTTTTAATATTTTGTTGATACGAACCTCTTTTTTCTGCAATTTGTCTTGGCTTATCCTCTTCTTTTTCTAATCCATTTTCTAAAGAGTTAACTTTTTCTTTAAGCTCACTTAGTTTATTTGTTGAATTTTCTTTTAAATCTCTCCAGTTTTGAATTTCTTTATCAATATTATTAAGCCTTTCTTTTCTTTTGATTGCTTCTTGCTTTACTAAATCATATTTACCAAATCTTGATGCATATTTTTCCTGATGATTTTCAATATTTTCAAATTCTTTTTTAAATTCCTGTTGAATAGTATCTTCATTGATTTCCTCTTTATTTTTAACAATATTAATTAGTTTATTAAAAAAACTTTTAAGAGCTTCTTTTGCTTTGTTTAGTTGATTTAAAGAGTCCTTGTAATCGTCTGTTGCTGCTTTCTCAATTTCATAATAATTTTTTTCGACTTCAGCAATATCATTTCTCTCTTTAATAAGCCTCTCCTCATTATTAGTTGAATTTGCTATGATTTCTTTTTCTCTGCTAATATCTGAATAAGTTAATTTTATATCTTTTTTTATTTTTTCAATTTCAATTTTGACTCTTTCTTCATCTTTATTAATTTGGTCAAATTCAATTTTTAGTTTTTGCAAATTTGAGCTTAACTCATTTGATTTAATATTTATTGGTTGTATTTCAGTTTTAAGTTTTTCAATCTCATTCTCATTAAAGTTTTTTTCAATGTTTACTGCGCTTATTTCGTCTTCAAATTCATTTAGCTTATCTTTGTTTTCTTCAATTTCTTTTTCAACTTGGATAGAATTTAAAAATATAATAGCCGCTTCATATCTTCTAATTTCATCTGAAATTTCTTTATATTTTGATGCCTCTTCTGCTTGCTTGACTAAATTCTTAAGTTGGTTTTCTGTTTGTTTCATTAAATCGTCAGCCTTTTTTAAATTATTCTCAGCTGCATTTAATCTTAGCTCTGCTTCATGTCTTCTGGCATGTAATCCTGCAATACCTGCCGCTTCTTCTAATATTGCTCTTCGGTCAGTCGGCTTTGCAGTTATTAAAGCTCCAACACGTCCTTGACTAACCATTGATGGAGAATGTGGTCCAGTAGATAGATCGGCAAAAACAATTTGAACATCTTTGGCTCTAACTTCTTTACCATTAATATAATATTTTGAGCCTTTATCTTTTTCTAACTTTCTTTTTATTTCTATTTCTGGAATGCCTTTAAATTGTACTACATCATCGTTATTTTCAAGTTTTATAGAAACTTCACAAATATTTTTTGACGGTCTATTAGATGTCCCATTAAAAATAACATCTTCCATTCCAGATCCTCTCAAACTTTTAGCAGAAGTTTCACCCATTACCCATCTAAGAGCTTCAAGAACATTTGACTTACCGCAACCATTTGGCCCAACTATTCCAGTGAGACCTTTTTCAAAATAGAAATTGGTTTTATCAGCAAAAGATTTAAATCCAGAGACTTCTATTTCTTTAAACTTCATTTATTAAAGTAGCTTATCTAAATATTTTTCAAGTTCTTTTATGGAACCTTTAAATTTTTTTTCATTTATAATTAAAGTTGGCGTAGCTTCTATTTCATATTTTGATTGTGCTTTTATTCGATTTTGTAAAACAGCATTTTCATTCTTTTTATCATTTAAACAGTCTTGAAAATCTTTCCCTTGAAGTCCAAGTTTACTTGTTATTTTTTCAATGTGTGACTCTAATTCCTTTAAAGTTTTTGCAGTTGTCCATTGTGGTTGTGTTTTATAAATTTCATCTAAATAGGATTTTTGTGTTTCTAATGGCAGACATTTTTGAATTTGAGCAGCTTTAAGACCAGGTAAATCTAAAGGGAAATCCATATGCTTAATTAACATTTTTTGATTAGATACGTATTTTTTTAATAATTTAGGCAAAACATTTAAGTGGAAGTCTGCGCAGTAAGGGCAAGTCAAAGATGAAAAAACTTGTACAACTATTTTAGGTGCTGGTTCTAATTTACCATAATACGGAAAATCATCTTTAGCATTTGCTGATATTGCAAAAAATACAACAAAGATGCATATTAATATTTTATTTTTTATCATTACTAAAATTTTTAAGTTTATTTTTTAACTCTTCATCATGTAATGAATCTATCAAATTTTCCATTTTTTTGTTTAATTTTAACTCCTTTTTGACACCTTGTGGACTCTTGTTTTCTTTAATGTTTATCAAAATTTTACTTGCAAACTTAAACCCTAAAAAAGAGTTAACCTTTTCTATAATCTCGTCTCTAGAGTAATCAACATCGATTAGATAGTTTCTACCTACTTTTAAAAAAATAGAATTTTCACTATTATATTTTTGAACTTTAACTAATTCACACTTTTTGGATAGATTTTCACCAACTATTTTATTCCAAGATTTTTTAAGATTTTCATAATTACTTGTGGGGTGGTTTTTAATTAATTTCTTCAAATTTTCTGGTAATAAAGTGTGAATAGGTTTTAAAGTACTAAAAGATCTATTTTTTTTCATTTTGTTATGCACTTATCAATATCAAAAAAAGTTTTAGCTTGGTATCAAAAATATCAAAGAGATTTACCTTGGAGAAAATATAAAAATCAAAAAGATAGGCATTATAAAGTTTTACTTAGTGAATTTATGCTTCAGCAGACCCAGGTAAAAACTGCATTGCCTTTTTTTAACAACTTCTACAAGAAAATTAACTCTTTGGAAAAACTTTCAAAAACAAGTCAGGCAAAAGTAAATAAATTGTGGCAAGGTTTAGGTTATTATAGACGAGCAAAATTTTTATTAAAAACATCGAAGATTATTAAAAAAAAATATAATTATAAACTTCCAAGCCAATATGAAGATTTGATATCTTTACCCGGAATTGGAGACTATACCGCAAAAGCAATATTATCAATTGCGTTTGACAAAAATGAAATCGGAATAGATGGGAATGTAGAAAGAGTTGTTACTAGAATTTTTAATATTTCCGGAAAAAAAAAAATTTTAAAATATGTTGAGAGATTAAAAGTTGAAAAAAAAGCCAGTTTTATAATGCAAGGTTTAATGGAACTTGGTGCACTAATTTGCAAACCAAAATTACCACTATGTAGTGATTGTTTTTTAAATAAAAATTGCAAATATTCATTAGATAAAAAATTTAATCTAGATAAGAAAGTAAAAGCAGAAAAAAAAATAAAAAAATTTATAGCTATTATTTTTCGTAAAAATAAAAAAATATTGTTGAGATATGAGAAAAGTCTTGGTCCATTAAACAAGTTTTTAAATGTACCTTTGGTCCCAGAGATATCAAAAGATAATCATAATTATAAAAAAATTTTAAAGAACATTAAAAATTTCCAAAATCTTGGCATATTAAATATATCCATATCAAATTTTAAGGCAGAAATATTATGTCTTGAAACAAAGAAAATGATAAAAGTTAATCGTCCATATTATTTTATGAATGCAACAGAGCTAAAAAGTAAATTTATTTCCAGTTTTTTAAAAAAAATATTAAAAAAGATTAAATTTATAAAATGAAAAAAGTAGCTATAGTTGGAGCAGGAATTTCAGGGTTAGTATTAGCATCATTTTTAAAGAAAAATGATAACTATCAAATTACAATTTTTGAAAAAGATTTAATCAATGATAAAAATATAAATGGAATTCAGATCTCACCAAATGCCTTGCGAATTTTAAATAGTTTAGATTTTGATAGACTCGATCAAACCAAATTTTATTCAGTTAAAGGGATTAATTTTTTTGATATTTTCGAAAAAGAAAAAATTGCCTCAATGAAATTTAATTATTTAAATTCAAATCAATATCTAACTATGAATAGATCAAATTTAATTGACTTTTTAATTAAAAACTATTCTTTAGAAAAAAATATAATTAATAAAAGTGTATCTGAAATCATTCATAATAGAGTGATTTTAAAAGATAAATCTGATTTCGAATTTGATATTATTGTTGTTGCAGATGGTGTATTTTCAAAATTAAGGCCTGCATATGTAAGACCATTATATTCTGGTTTCTGCGCGTATAGAGGTTTTTTTTCTAACTCCGTACAAGAGGAATATATCAATCTTTTAATGGGTAAAAATTTTCATTTGGTAACTTATCCAATAGATCAAATGAAAAATAATTCGTTTACTCTAGTTTCAAAAACAAAAAAAAATCCTGATGAAGATAATTATAATAATGTAGCTAAAAATTTTAGAGAAATGTTTCAGGATCTGCTGCCAGAAAGATTTAAAAAAGTTTGTATTTGTGAAAATATAAAATCGTGGCCAATTTACTCTTTAAATAAAATATTTTATGGAAATAATAATACTTTTTTTATTGGCGACTCTGCCCATGGATTTATTCCATCTAGAGCACAAGGAGCTGCACAGTCTATAGAAGATTCGTTTGCTTTATATAAATTTATTTCGAGCGAGAATTTATCAATAAAACGATTTTCTAAATTAAGAGTAGATAGGGTAAAAAAAATTAAAAAAAAATCTGAAAATAATTTATTTATTTTTCATCAAAGTTTATTGATTAACAGATTAATAAGAAATTTTATTATTAGAATAATTTGTAAATACAAATTTTTGACGAAAAAATTTAACTCGTCTATATTTGATTATAAAATTGAAAGAAATCTATAAAGAACTTCTAATTTTTTTTCTTAAATAATCAATCGGCTCAAGCTTACCTTCAATATTGAAATGCCAGTATGACCATCCATTGCAAGATGGCATTCCTTGAATTTCAGCACCTACTTTATGAATAGACCCTTGAATTTTGTTGCAATATATTGAACCATCCGACATTACTTTTGCTTTGTATCTCTTTTTTAAATCAAATAAGTTTAAACCAGGCTCTACGATACCTGTCTCCACTAAGTATCCAAAAGGAATTCTTTTTTCTTTCTTTTTATTCGTCATAGGAATATTGAAATTTTCATCAATCTCTTTAATTCCTTTAATTCTTTGTTCGGCTACCTTGAAATATTTTTTATCTTTTTCTATACCAATAAAATTTCTCCCTAATTTTTTTGATATTGCTCCAGTTGTTCCAGTTCCCATGAAAGGATCTAAAACAATGTCATTTTTGTTACTTGCACAAAGTAATACTCGATAAAGTAGAGCTTCTGGCTTTTGGGTTGAATGAATCTTTTTATTTTTAGATGTTATTCTCTCTGACCCATTACATATTGGAATATCCCAATCAGACCTTAGTTGCTTATCTTCATTAAAAGTTTTCATTGAATGATAGTTAAAAGTATATTTTGATTTTTCTGATTTTGCTGCCCATATTAATGTTTCATGAGCATTTGTGAGTCTTGTACCTTTAAAATTAGGCATCGGATTTCTTTTGTTCCAAATCACATCGTTTAAAATCCAATAGCTATTATCTTGTATTAATTTTCCAACTCTAAAAATATTATGATAACTACCTATGACCCAAATAGATCCATTTTTTTTTAAAACTCTTTTACATTCTTTCAACCAACTATTTGTAAAATCATCATATATTTTAAAAGAATCAAATTTATCCCAGTAGTCATTTACCGCAGATACTTTGGAAGCATCAGGTCTGAAAAGTTTATTTTTTAACTGAAGATTATATGGAGGGTCAGCAAAAATTAAATCTACACTTTCAGATTCGATTTCTTTAAGCTTATCAAAACAATCTTGATTATATAATTCTGCAAAAGTCATATTTCAACCGGAGGTAGAATAGACTAAATATACTTCTTTTTGTCAATGACCTTCAATTGTCAAATAGTGTTAAAATTTTTTAAAGACTCAATATTTTGTGTATTGGAGCAAATGATTTTCGATGGTGAACTGTAATACCGTGTTCTTTGATAGCCTTTAAATGTTTTTGAGTACCATATCCTGAATTTGTATCCCATGAATATTGAACAAAATTTTTTGAGAGATTTGACATTATTTGATCTCTATACACTTTTGCAATTATAGAGGCCGCAGCAATCGATGGGTACTTAGCATCACCCTTGATTTTTGTAATTATCTTTTGGTTTGTTTTGTCGAATGACCAAGGGCCATCCACTAGTATTTTATGATCTTTTGGCAAATCAAATTGATCAACTGCTCGTTTCATTGAAATTAGCGAAGCCTGAAGAATGTTAATTTTATCAATTTCATCTACTTCAGCTATACCTAATTTAAATTTACTTTTTGTTTTTAATATTTCAAAAACTTTCTCTCTTTTTATTTTTGATAATTTTTTAGAATCATTAAGGCATTTATAATTGAAATCTAAAGGTAAAATTACAGCTGCAGATACTACAGGGCCTGCAAGTGGGCCTCTGCCAACTTCATCAACTCCAACAATAAAATTAGATATTTTTTTTTCTTCTAAGATGCTTAGCACAAATTTTGTTCGATAATTTTTTGTTTTAAATTTTTTAAGTCTTCCCACGATGCTTTTTTCTGCGAGGGTTGTCTAAGCAAAAAAGCTGGATGATAGCTCGGCAAGCAGTCATATTCATTGTTACTTATTTTAATTTTATTCCAATGACCCCTTGATTTAGTGAGTGACTGAGTATTTTCAAAAAAAAAGTTAAATGTCACAGATCCTAAAATAAAAATAATTTTTGGATTTATTATTTTTATATGATCAAATATTATAGACCTGTAGTTTTTAATTTCTGTAGGACCTAATTTCTTATTATCTTGCAATCTAAAATTTATAATATTTGTAAGATATACTTTGTTTCTATCAAGATTAATTGCCATTAGCATTTTATCTAAAAGCTCACCAGTTTCACCAGAAAATGGTTTTCCATTAATTTCATCAGAAACTCCAGGCGCATCACCAATAATCATTATTTTAGACTTAGAATTTCCATCAGAAAAGACAATTTGATCTTGTTTTTTATTATAGAAGTCTTTTAAGTTATTAATTTTTTTCTTTAAGTCATTTAAAGTTAGATAATTATTGCTGATTTTTTTATTAAAAATAACTCTGTCATAAACACCCGATGATTGATAAAAGTCATAGATATTTTTATTTTGCATCATATTCATGAACTTAAAAAAATTTTTAATAATTTGTAGTATTTTATTTGCATTATCCACCATTGAGGCAACAGCTTTTATTTTTAAAAATAAAACAATTATTCACTCAGATGATTATATTAAAAATTATTTGTATGGTTCAATTTTATATGATGAAAATAAACACAACTTGGCAGCGAAAAACTTAGACAAAATAAATGAGCTGACAGGACGACATATTGAATACGACATTAAATATATAAGTTCTTTAGTAATTAAAGGCAAACTAGGTGAAGCTGCTAAAATAGTATCTGAAACTGAAAAAGTATACTCCGATATTTTCTTATTTGATTTTATAAAATCAGTTAATTTTTTGAAACAAAAAAAATATAAAGAAGCGTTATTAGAAATAAAAAAAATTGAGAGTAATGACCCAGTTTTTCAAGAATTTCAAAATTCTCTAATTTTTTGGATTGAAATTAAAGATAAGAGCAAAAATCAATCGAATGCTATTAAGAGATTTAAATCGAGAAATCTAAGTATAGGTTTGATAAATAAATTTTTATCATCTAGATACATTGAAGATTTAGACTTGTACAATTACTATAACAAAAAAATTCTCAATTCAAATGAACTAATAAGATACCAAATCTTTTCTGCTTGGAATGAAAAAAAAATAGGCAATAATAAAAAAGCTTTGAGCATATTAGAACATGCTTTTATTAATGATGGTAGAAATTTGCTTTTAAAGCAGTCAATAGTTGATTTTAATAAAAATAATAATCAAGTTTTACTTTTTTTTGATCCAAAAAAATTTGAAGATAACATAGCTGAAATTTTTTATTTATTTTCAAATTTATATATGCAGAGAGATGATGATTTTTCAAAATTACTTTTATCACTATCATTAAAATTTAATGAAAGATTTTTATCAAATCATCTAGCTTCATTTGAAAACCATATAATAGAAAATAATTTGGAAAGAATAAATTATTTATCAGTCAGCAAACTAAAAAATATTGGAACAGAGTATAAATGGTATGTAAATTATCAAATGGCAGTTCAAGAAGAAAAAAAAAATATAAATTTTTTAGAAAAAACTATAGTTAAAAATGATTTATTTTTGAAAGATAAATATTTTGATTTGGCAAATTATTTTAGAGTAAAAAAAAATTATCAACTAGCTTTAGATTATTATAAGAGAATTGAAAATATGAATTTAGATCTTGATTGGTCTTTCTATTATTATGTAGGAATTTGTTATGAAAGATTAAAAAATTGGGAATTGTCAGAAAAAAACTTAAAAAAATCTTTATCTCTTTCTCCAAAAGAATATTCAGTAATTAATTATTTAGCTTACAGCTGGCTAGAAAGAAATAAAAATATTAATGAGGCAACCAAGATGTTGGAAGATGCCGTAAAATTAAGCAAGTGGGAATTGGGTTATATTATAGACTCTTTAGGTTGGGCTTATTTTCTACAAAAAGATTTTGATAAAGCAGAAAAATTATTAAAAATTGCCTATGAAAAAGTGTCATCAGAAAGCGAGGTATACGATCATTACGGTGATGTTTTGTGGGTACAGAATAAATTTTTACAAGCACGTTACGTTTGGAAAAATGCATTAAATTTAGAAAATATTGATCCTGAGAGAGAGAAAAGAATAAAAGATAAAATTGTAAATGGGTTAAAAATTAGTGAATAAAATTAAATCATTTGCCAAAATAAATTTATTTTTAAAAGTTATCGGAAAATCTAAAAATTATCATAATCTTTATAGTTTAATTTCTCAAATAAACTTATTCGATGAAATATCAATTCAAGAAACATCAGCAAAAAAAAGTAAGTTTTTATTTACAGGGCCTTACAAAATTAAATCAGAAAAAAACACTATTTCTGATTTAATTTATTTAATGAAAAAAAATTTTTTGCATTTAAAAGATAAAAACTTTATTGTACGAGTAAAAAAAAATATACCAAATGGCTCTGGACTGGGTGGAGCATCCTCGAATGCAGTAACTGTTTTTAAATATTTAAAAAAAAAATATAAACTAAAGATCTCATACAAAGAGAGTCTTAAATTATTAGCAAAAATTGGAAAAGACTGCCCTTTATTTATAGATAATAAAGTAAAATTAATAAAATCTTCTGGGGTAAGATATGTAAGATTTCATCATAGGTTAAACTTAAAATTACTTATAATTTTTCCAAATCAATTCATCTCAACAAAAAAAGTTTTTAATAAATTAAACAAGTTTTCAAAAATTAGTATTAATAAAAAAATTAATTTAACGAGAAAACCCTCATTAATAAATTTATGCAAACTTTATAAAAATGATTTATATGTTCCAGCATCTAGAATTTCAAAAAAAATTATAGATTTGAGTAAAATGCTAGATAAACTAGATACCATCTTATATTATTCAATGACTGGTAGCGGTTCAGCTTTTTTTGTTATTTGTGATACTAAAAAATCACTTTTAAATGTTCAAAAAATGATTAAAAAGCAGAAAAAAGCTTTTTGGACTACGATAGCTAAAACAATTTAATTGTTAAATTAATTGGGGCATAGCCAAGCGGTAAGGCAGCGGTTTTTGGTACCGCCATTCCTAGGTTCGAATCCTAGTGCCCCAGCCAATAAAAATGATTTCTAATCTTATAAAATTGAATGAATATGATGAGGCCAAAAAGATTTTTCATATTATTAATTCAGATGAAGAAGATGTTGTATGTTTATTTGTTGGTGGATGCGTAAGAGATTTGCTTTTTGGTAAAGAACTTTCTGATATTGATTTTGCTACTTCTTTAGAGCCTGGGCAAGTAAAAAATAAACTCAACAAATCTAATATTACTTACGATGACACATTTGAAAAATATGGTTGTATAAAAGTATTTATCAATAATAAATTTTTTGAAGTTAATACTTTAAGAAAAGACTTTAATGAGGATGGTAGGCACACAAGCGTAATGTTCACTCAAGATTGGAGACAAGATGCGCTAAGACGAGACTTTACAATTAACTCTATTTATTGCGATCTAGATGGCAGGGTTTATGATCCTTTCAAAGGTATTGATGATATAAAAAATGGATATATAAAATTTATTGGAGATCCAGCCAAAAGAATTAAAGAAGATTATTTAAGAGCTTTAAGATATTTTAGATTTCATATCCAATTTTCAAAACATGATCATGAAGAATATGTCTTAAAATATATTAGCCAAAATCAAGATAATATAGAGAATTTGTCCAAAGAGAGATTAATTGGCGAAATGAGTAAAATCTTAATAAGTGGACTTAGTTATAAATTGTTTTCAAATAATTTTTGTAAAGATCTTTTTTTATCAGTTTATAAAGGAATAAAATATTTAACACGCCTAGAATTCAAAAGAAAAAAAAGAATTTTAAAAAAAGAAGTTGATTGGGTTGTTTTAATATCGCTATTGTTAATTGACCAAACAAGAAATTTTGAAAGATTTGTAAAAGATTTTCATTTATCAAATGAAATTAAAAATCGTTTAAATAATCTTCAATTGCAATTTACTTTTAAAACAACAGATACAATTGAAAAAATTGAAAATTTAAAAAAAGCTGTTTTAAAATATGGAGTTGCATCAGTTATTGATTTTATTCATTTTCAATATTTGGTTAATGAAAAATATCATCATGATTTATACGAGAGTAATCTTAAAATGATAAAAGAAACAAAACCTCCAGAATTTAAATTTGATGCGAATAAACTTATCAAAAAAGGTTTTAAAGAAGATGCAAATTTAGGAAATGCAATTAATTTTTTAAAGCAAAGGTGGGTAGCAAATAATTATGAAATTAGAGATAAGGATATAGATGACGCCATTCAATTATTTAAATAATTAAATATACTGAACATTTGTTATTTCAAAATTTTTTTCACCAGAAGGAGTTTTTATCTCAGCAAATTCTCCTTTAATTTTTCCAATAAATCCTCTTCCCATGGGTGATTGATAAAATAAAAGACCGTTCTTTACATCGGCTTCATCTTTGCCAACTATTTTATATTTACTTTCTTTGTCAGTTTCTAAATCCTTAACAGTGATGGTTGCACCAAAAATTACTTTATCGTCTTTTTTTAATTTAGTAATATCAATAACATTTGCTGTAGCGATAGTTGTTTCAAGCTCTTTAATTCTTCTTTCATTCAAACCTTGCTCTTCTTTTGCTGCATGATATTCAGCATTTTCTTTTAAGTCTCCATGAGACCTTGCTTCAGCAATCGCTTGTACAATTTTAGGTCTTGTATTATTTTTTCTATCATCAAGTTCTACCCTAATTTTCTGTAAACCTGATATTGTTATTGGTTGCTTATCCATGGTTTATATTAACATTTTGTTTTAGTTCAAAAAAGACATAAGTTAATTAAATTTACCCAAATTGCCTTAAAGCTTCGGATGAAGCTATTGCTACACTGGTGGCTAAATTGAGCGAACGTGTATTATTTTTAATTGGAATATTCAGTTTATTTTTAATGGTCTCATGAACTTCTTCACTTACACCTTTACTTTCACTTCCAAAAAGTAAGGTATCATTTTTTTCAAAAGTGAATTTAGTATAGTTATTTTTAGTTTTAGTCGTAAATAATATTATTCTTTCCTTTTTTTTACTCTTCACAAAAGTATCAAAACTTTCATGATAAAAAATTTCACAATCTTTTAAGTAATCCATATAGATTCGGTCTAGTTTTTTTTCATTAAGAACAAAACCTGCCGGCTTAATAATTTCTAGTTTCAGACCTAGGCATGCACAAGTCCTTATTATAGCTGCAGTATTTTGAGGAATATCTGGTTGATATAAAGCAATATTAAGCATATTTTATCCAATCTGCGTCATTGTTGAATTAGAAAAACATATTAAATTAATTATATATATCACTCATCATAAAATTTAAAAAATGTCAGAAGAGAATAATAAAATAGATAAACCAACAAGAAGAGAGTTTATTCATATTGCTACTACAACAGTTGGAGTAGTTGGCGCTGGATGTGTGGCTTTTCCATTAGTTACCCAAATGAACCCGGATGCTTCAGTTAAAGCATTGGCTAAAGTTGAGGTTGATATCAGCAAGATTAATAAAGGTAACGAGGTTACAGTAATGTGGAGAGGTAAACCAATTTTTATTCGAAGAAGAACAGATGAAGAGGTGATGAAAGCTAGACAAGTAAGTCTCAAAGAACTTAAAGATCCTCAAAAGGATGAAGAAAGAGTTAAAAAAGGAAAAGATGAATGGTTAGTAATGGTCGGGGTATGTACTCATTTAGGATGTGTTCCTTTAAAGCAACAAGGAGAATATGGTGGGTGGTTTTGCCCTTGCCATGGGTCTCATTATGATATCTCAGGAAGAATTAGAAAAGGTCCAGCACCAGTAAACATGGAAGTTCCAAAATATGAGTTTGTCTCAGATACAAAATTAGTTATAGGTTAAATAATAATTATGAGCGGCACAAATTATAAACCCACATCAGCTTTTGGACGATGGTTTGACGAAAGACTTCCACTATTAACTTTATTCAATGGACACTTAATGCAGTATCCAACACCTAAAAATTTAAATTACTGGTGGACATTTGGTGGAATATTAACTTTTTGCTTAGTTACACAAATTATAACAGGTATCGTATTGGCTATGCACTATACTGCACATGCTGATTTAGCTTTTTCGAGTGTAGAGCATATTATGAGAGATGTGAATTACGGATGGTTGATTAGATATATCCATGCAAATGGTGCATCAATGTTTTTCTTAGCAGTTTACATTCACATTTTTAGAGCTTTATTTTATGGGTCATATAAATCGCCAAGAGAAGTAATTTGGATTTTGGGTATCATTATATATCTTTTAATGATGGCAGCAGCATTCATGGGTTATGTTTTACCATGGGGGCAGATGAGTTTCTGGGGGGCTACTGTTATTACAAATTTATTCAGTGCAATACCGCTTGTAGGGGAAAGTGTTACTCAATGGTTGTGGGGTGGCTACTCAGTTGACAACCCAACTTTAACAAGGTTTTTTAGTTTACATTATTTAATACCATTTTTAATTTTAGGATTAGTAATACTTCATATTTGGGCACTACATGTTCCAGGTAATAATAATCCAGTTGGAATCGATCTAAAAAAAGATGGGACAGATACTGTTCCATTTCATCCATACATTGTAATTAAGGACTTGTTTGCACTTGTAATATTCATGATAGTTTTTGCAGGTTTTGTTTTCTATGCACCAAATGTTTTGGGCCACTCAGATAATTATATACAAGCAGATCCACTAGTAACGCCATCTCACATTGTACCAGAGTGGTATTTATTACCTTTCTATGCAATTCTAAGATCAGTGCCAGATAAGTTAGGTGGTGTAATTTTAATGTTTAGTGCAATTTTAATATTATTAGCACTCCCATGGTTAGATACTTCTAAAGTAAGATCAGCAGTTTTCAGACCAATTTATAAACAGTTTTTTTGGATACTGGTGATAGATGTTTTGGTTCTAGGTTATATCGGTGCAATGCCAGCAGAGGGTATGTATGTAGCAATAGGTAGAGTTGCAACAGTCTATTATTTTGCTCATTTCCTAATTATCCTACCTGTTCTTGGGTTTACTGAAAAAACAAAACCAATACCTACAAGTATTGCTGATCCAATATTTTCTGGCTCCGGTAATCCCGCTTTTGCTAAAAAAATAGATAAAGACCTTCAGTAAATGAAATTAGCATTTTCAATTTTGGTATCTATTTTAATTTCATTTAATTCAGTTGCGGCAGGTGAGGCAGAAAAGCCTATGGAAGTAGACTGGTCTTTTAATGGTTTTTTTGGAAAGTTTGATAGGGCTCAACTGCAAAGAGGTTATCAAGTTTATAAAGAAGTTTGTGCATCTTGTCATTCAATGAAATATCTAAGTTATAGAAATCTAGGTGAAACAGGTGGACCTGAATTCTCAGATGCAGAAGTAAAGGCAATTGCAGCCGGGTTTACTGTTAAAGATGGGCCAAATGAAGATGGTGAAATGTTTGAGAGAGCTGGATTACCAAAAGATAAATTTATCAGCCCATACCCAAATGAGAAAGCTGCAAGAGCTGTTAATGGTGGTGCATATCCTCCAGATATGTCAGTGCTAGTAAAAGCTAGATCTGGTGGAGCTAATTATATTTACTCAGTTCTAATGGGTTATGAAAATCCACCTTCAGATATGAAAATAGAGGAGGGTGTTTACTACAATAAATATATGGCGGGCAATAAAATTAGAATGGCTGCGCCTTTAAGCGATGGTAGTGTAGAATATTCTGATGGAACGAAAGCTACAGTTTCGCAAATGTCACAAGATGTAACTGCTTTCCTAACCTGGTCGGCAGAGCCTCATTTAGAAAAGAGAAAAAGAATTGGCTTTAAAACCATTCTTTATTTGTTAATTTTTAGTGTTCTTGTATTCTTTTCGATGAAAAAAATTTGGTCACGTGTTGAATCTAAAGTGTAAGATATCACCATCTTGAACTTTATAATCTTTCCCTTCAATTCTTAATTTCCCATTATCTCTACACCCTGCCTCACCATTAAACTTAATATACTCTTCATGCGCAATAACTTCAGCTTTAATAAAACCTTTTTTAAAATCAGTATGTATTACAGCAGCAGCATCTGGCGCTTTGCTATCTTTTTTTACAGTCCATGCTTTTGTTTCTTGGGGTCCTGCTGTAAAGTAAGTACACAAGTCTAGTGATTTGTAACTAGATTTAATTAATCTATCTAAGCCAGTTTCACTTAAGCCAATTTCTTTCATAAATTCTTTTGCATCAGCATCACTTAAATCGTTAATTTGCTGTTCTATTTCAGCTGATATTAGTACTACCTCATTATTTTTATTTTGCTCTAAAACTTTCTCCGTATATTTATTTCCATTTGCAACACTTCCCTCATCTGTATTACAGACAATAATTTTTGGTTTTAACGTTAATAAGTTAGACATATTGATAATTTTCTCATCATATTTTTCTCTTAGATGATTTATTGAATCACCTTTTTTCAGTAACTCCATAGCGCTTGATAGCAAGCTATCTAATTCTTCATTTTCAGATTTATTTTTTTTCTTTTTGTCTAATCTTTTTTCCAATGATTCTAAATCTGCTAACATTAACTCAGTTTCAATAATTTCAAGATCACGATTAGGATCAACAGTCTTATTTACATTTTGAATATCATTCGAGTCAAAACATCTTAATAAATGTACTATTGCATCTACCTCTCTTATGTGTGATAAAAATTTATTTCCTAAACCTTCTCCTTTAGATGCGCCCTCAACTAGTCCCGCAATATCAACAAAGGTAATTAATGTATTAATTACTTTTTCAGATTTTGCTATTTTAGATATTTTATCCAATCTTGAGTCTGGAACTGCAACTACCCCAACATTTGGCTCTATAGTGCAAAAAGGAAAATTTGCTGCTTCAGCGTTTTTAGATTTTGTCAAAGCATTGAAAGTTGTCGATTTACCAACATTTGGTAGACCAACTATTCCACATTTAAAACTCATATAATATTATTTACCTTACTTGAAAATTCATCAAATTTTTTTAAAAGTACTAATTGTAAGTTTTTTTTTATGGATACAAAAGAATTTTCAATAAGTTTAATTTCTTCTTTTTTGAAATCATTTAAAACATAATTTTCAACTAAATTTTTTTCGCCCGGATGTCCAATCCCAACTCTAATTCGGTTAAAATCATTACCGATATGTTCCGAGATAGATTCTATCCCATTATGACCACCACTAGAACCACCATTTTTAACTTTAATTTTACCGATCTCGAGATCCAAATCGTCGTGAATTACAAAAATATTTTCATTATCAAGTTTATAGAATTTTTTAATTTCAAACAAAGATTCTCCAGATAAATTCATATAAGTCATTGGTTTTAATAAAAGTGTTTTCTGGTTATCTATTTCTTCTTCTGCAAGAAGACCTTTAAATTTTTTTTTATAATTTTCAGCTGATACTATAAAGTCTAGGAACGCAAATCCAACGTTGTGACGATTGTTTTGATATTTTTGATCTGGATTACCAAGGCCAGCCAACAAGAACATTATTTCTTGTCAGTGCTCTCTTTTTTTTCTTCACCAGATTTATCAGCATCTCCAGATTTAGCTTCTTCAGTTTTTGCTTCCTCGCCACCCTCAGCTGTAGCTTCAGCTCCTTCTGCAGCAGGCTCTGGTTCTTTGACTACTGTTGGTGCAGCCACTGTGGCTATAGTAAAGTCTCTATCTTTTATCGTAGGAAGAACTCCTTCAGGTAAATTAATTGCTGATATATGAATACTTTCACCAATTTCTCTTTTTGCTAAATCTACAATTAACTCTGATGGAATTTTATCTGCAGGACAATCTAGTTCTACTTTACGTCTCACTATATTTAAAACTCCTCCCATTTTTAATCCTGGGCAAGTCTCCTCATTTAAAAATTTAACCGGAATCCAAACAATTACTTTAGTATTTGCTGATAGTTTTTGAAAATCAACATGAATTGGTTGATTAGAGATGTTTTCGAACTCTATATCTCTTGGTAATACCTCATACTCTTTTCCATCTAAATTAATTTTAAATACTTTACTTTTGAAATTTGTTGTTTTTAAGAAATGGTCTAATGTGCTCTTCTTAACGCTTAAATTAATATTCTTATCAATATCACCATATAATATTCCTGGTACAAATCCTTCAGATCTAAGTTTGTTAAGCTCTGATTTAGTTTTTGTGGATCTTACTACAGCTTCTATAGTGTTGTTTTCTGAACTCATGATTGGCAGGTTTTTACAATAAAGTATAAAAAAGACAAGTGAGATTTATTATAAAAAAAGCCCTATTTAAACAGTTTTGATACAGATTTTGATATAGAAATACGTTTAATTGCCTCAGCAAGTAAAGTGCTCACATTGATAATTTGAAATTTTGCTGATCGCCCAATTTTTTTATCATTCAAAATTGAATTTGAAATTACAAATTTTTTAATTTTTGATTTATTTATTTTTTTTACTGCTTCTCCAGTAAGCACTCCGTGCACAACATAAGCATAAACATCTTTCGCACCTTTGTTTTTTAAAGCAGTAGCTGCATTTACAATTGTACCACCACTATCTACTAAATCGTCAATAATTATACAGGTTTTATTTTTTACATTTCCAATTACATTCATGACTTCTGATTTTCCAGGGCCTGACCTTCTCTTATCAATTATGGCAAGATCTGCAGATAATCTTTTACCTATTGCTCTTGCTCTTTCAACTCCACCTACATCAGGCGCAACACAAACTATATTTTTTGAATTAATATATTTTTTTATGTGCCCTACAAATGTTGGAGCAGCAAATAAATTGTCAACTGGAATATCGAAAAATCCTTGGATTTGATTAGCGTGCAGGTCCATTGTAAGAACACGATTTACACCAGATCCAATTAATAAATTAGCAAATAACTTAGCACTAATTGGTGATCTTGGTGTCACTTTGCGATCTTGTCTCGCGTAAGCAAAATAAGGAAGTACTGCAGTAATACTTTTTGCTGATGCTCTTCTTAAAGCATCAACACAAATTAATAATTCCATGATGCTATCATTGACAGGTGTAGATGTACTCTGAATGACAAAAACATCCTGACCTCTCATATTTTCATTAATTTCAACATAGACTTCACCATCAGCGAATCTTGTAATTTTTGTATCAATAAGTTTTTTTCCTAATTTTTTTGCGATATCTTTTGATAGGTTAACATTATTAGTACAAGATATTATTTTCATGAATTACGAATCTTTTACTATGACTGAAATGTTTCTTCCATAATCATCTTCTTTTTTATGCACAGATCTCCTAAAACTAAAAAAAAATTTAGGACTTGAGTATGTATCCTTCTCAATAATTTGAATATTTTTTCTACTTAGCTTTTGCTCAATTAATTTTGTAAGTGCGTATTGTTTAATATTAAAGAATATCTTGCCTTTTTTTGTTTTAAACAATTTTTGATATTTGCTGTTCTTGTTTATTATTTTGTTTTTAAAATCCGACTTTACCTCATAGCTTTTAAGTCCAATACACGGTCCTATAGCGCAAATGATATCGTTTTTTTTTATTTTATTTTTTATGAATAATTTTAAAGCATTTTTTATGATATTTTTATGCAAACCCTTCCAACCTCCATGTACAGCACAAATAAATTTTCCACATCTTGATGAAAAAAGTATCGGAACACAGTCTGCAGTCAATACTCCAATAATAAATTTATTTAATGAAGTAAAAATACCATCAGCATATCCAAGTCTTATATTTTTATTTTTTCTCTTTAAATGTATTATTTTATTACTATGGATTTGATTTAATAAATTTATATTATTACAACTAAATTTTTTTTTAATAACTTCAATATTTTTGATAACATGTATTTTTTTATCTTTTGATCCTAAACTACAGTTCAAAGACTCATAAATACCCTTGGAGCAACCTCCTTTTTTTGAAAAAAAACCATGAGAAATATTTTTAACTTTAGATAATTTTTGAGACTTAATTTGCATTAGTAACAATTAAACATTTAAATAAATTCCCCATTTTCTTGGGATGAATTAGTCTATCTACTGACATCTCCAGTTTTAATTTATCTTTTTCAGAAGTTAAAATATTAGTTGCTTGCCTCAACCTTTCAATAATCCCAGCTCTAGTTAAAAACTCTGATTGAGACATAATTATGTTATTAAAATTGGATTTGTTGTTAAAAATTTTTTTTATTAAATTAAAGTTGATTAGGTAGGTTATATCAACATTTCCAGGATCTTCAAAAATACTTACTTTTTTATGATTCTTTAGTCCTTGTAGTGTATTTTTAAATTTATTATCTAGGTAACCGTAGTCAAAAGTTAAAAAACAATTATTTTTATTTTTTTTTAAGACTTTTATAATTTGATTTAAAAATTCAATTACTAATGGTGAAAATTCAATAAAATCATTATTCTTATTTACTAGTTTGAAAATTTTTTGATTTTTATTTTTAAGCTTAGTGTATTCTGAAATAATCTTACTTTGTTTGTTGTCATAGCATACATATTTTTCATACCAATCATTTTTAATTTTTTTTAAATGCTTGATTGGAAATGCATCTAACAGTTCATTTGATACTATAAATAATTTTTTGCATTTTAAATCATCAAATGATTTTATCCAATTAACTTTTAGTTTACTTAAATTTTTTTTTTGTTTCTTTTTTAAATTTTCACTTTTTTCTAATATAAAATATGAGAAGTTTATATTTTTAAATTTATTGATTGTATTAATAATATCTCTTGCCATTACACCTTCTCCAGCGCCAATTTCAAGAATTGAAAAATTATATAATCTTTTTTCTAGAAAATAATTAGTTATATAAATTGCTATAATTTCTCCAAATATGCTTGAAATATATGGCGATGTAATAAAGTCACCTCTAGGTCCAAATATTTTTTTTTTTTCGTAGTAACTAGATTTATATTTGTATAGACAAGTATTAATGTAATCATCTAGTGGTATTTTTTTTTTCTTTATATTATTTATTATTTTTAACATTAACTATAAGTACCAATCCTAATAATAACATAAATAAACTCAAAATTGTTCCCATACTAAACAATCCATATATGTAGCCTAGATGTTCATCTGGTAATCTAAATTGTTCAACAAAAATTCTAAAACAACTATAAAAAATTAAAAAAGAGGCAGATACAAAACCAGTAGTTTTTTTAATTTTAAAGAGTAGGTTTAAAATTAAAAATAATACTAACCCTTCAAGTATAGCTTCATAAAGCTGCGATGGATGTCGTGGAATTTGATCTATTTTTACAAAAATTACAGACCAAGGCAAATTACTAGGTGAACCAATTAGTTCTGAATTTATAAAATTTGCTATTCTTCCTAAAAAAAGACCTATTGGAGTAATGACGGCTAATAAATCTGTAAATATTAAAAGTTTTAAATTTTTAATTTTTGAAAAATAAATTGATATTAAGATGACACCAATGAGACCTCCATGAAAAGACATGCCACCCCGCCAAACATAGAGTATTTCAACTGGATTGGCTAAGTAAAATTGAAAATCATAAAATAATACATAACCAATCCTTCCTCCAATAATTATTCCAATAATTGCAAATGGTAGATAGTCATCAAGTATTTTAGTTTCGAAATTAAAATAATGATTATTTTTAATTAAATGCTTTCCATATTGAATTGCAAATACTAACCCAAAGATATATGCCAGGGAATACCATCTGATAGCAAAGCTAAAAAATTCAAAAGCAACTGGATCAAAATCATTAATAAACATTATGATGGAAATATTAAATTTACTCTTAATCCAGAGCCCTTAGGATTGTCCTGAAGCTCGATTTGTCCACCATGGGAATTGACGATATCTTGCACAATTGATAATCCCAAACCAACACTCCCAGAGCTTGAAGTTCTGCTTTTATCTAATCTATAAAATGGTCTTAAAACTCTTTCCTTTTCGCGATCTGGAATTCCTGGACCATCATCATCGATTAAAATTACAACTTTATCCTTTGTATCTTTAACCTTTATTACTACCGAGTTACCGTATTTCAAGGCATTCTCTACAACATTAAGAATACATCTTTTAATTAGGTGTTGCCTGCCTATGAGAAAATAATTTTTATTACAATCAAGTTTTATTTTTGAACCGCTAAATTTATGGAAAATTTCATTTAACATAATTGATAAATTAAATTTATTTGAGGATAACTCAGATTGTGATGTTGAGTAATCTAAATAATCAGTAATCATTTTCTGCATTTCGTTTACATCTTCTTTTATTTTATTTAATTTGCCATCTTTATTTAAAATTTCTATTTGGAGTTTCAATCTTGTTAATGGTGTTTTTAAGTCATGACTTATACCTGAAAGCATAGATGTTCTCTGGCTAATATGCCTTAATATTCTTTGTTTCATTTTTTCAAATTCATTTATTGCTTTTCTAATTTCTATTGCTCCAGATGGATTAGTTTCGGCAACATATTGACCTTTTCCAAATTTCTCAGCTGCAGAAGCCAAGTTTGTTATCGGTCTAATTTGGTTTCTTAAAAATAATAAGGAAATTATAATGAGTAAAACAGCTGGAATTAGTATCCAGAGTAGAAAAATTCTTCCTGAAGTATTTCTTATTCTTGATTTAGGTACAATTAAATCAACTATTTGATTATTAAATTCGACTAAAATTTTAACGTAGTCTTTATGTATTTTGGTATTAAACCAAAATTTATAATTTAAATTTTTTTGAAATTCTTCATTTAGTAATCTGTCGTAAAAAGCAAATTTGGAATAATTTGGTTCTTGATATATTTTTCCATCTGATACCTTTATTACATAAGGTTGACTATCTTGAAATGCTTTTAGAATCATTCCCTTTTTTTCTGCATCTTTTTCATTTTCATATAACTTAATGAAGGTCACAATTTCATCTGATAAAGAATTGACTAAGCCTTTATTTGTTTTCAGCCATAGACTGTCAAAGAAAACAACAGAAAGCAAAATCTGAAATAAAATTACAGGTGCTATTATGATAAGAAAGTATCTAAAAAATAAAGTTTTAGGTAAAAACTTTTTAATCATTTAGTCGGCCCAAAGAACATATCCATTACCCCTAACAGTTTGAAGGTATATTGGATTTTTTGGATCGGGTTCTATTTTTTGTCTTAATCTAGTTATTACCACATCAACGGCGCGTTCTTTGTCTAAATTAATAATTTTCGATATATCCTCTCTTTGAAACACTTTGCCTAAAGACATTATCATCTTTTCAAGTAGCAGCTTTTCGGATTGATTAATTTTTTCAACATTTTTTTTAAAAGTTATAGTCATTTTTTTTAAGTCAACTTTTCTTTCACCAAATTTTATGAGGTGCATGCCTTCTCTTAAACTTTTAACTCTTTTTAGAATATTTTTAATTCTTAAGACTAATTCTTTTGGCTCAAAAGGTTTTGGAACATAATCATCCGCTCCAGTTTCTAACCCATGAATTCTACTAGCAGACTCACCCATTGCAGTTAAAAAAATTATAGGTGTATCTTTATCTTTTCTAATTTCTTTGGTTAACTCTAAACCAGATTGACCAGGCATCATAATATCTACAATTAATAGATCAAATTCTAAAAGTTGAATTTTATTTTTTGCGTCTTCAGCATCTTTTGCTGTAGACACAAAAAAATTTTCACTTTCTAGGTATTCTTTTAACGGTTCACGAATACCTTCTTCATCATCAATTATTAATATATGTTTTTTTTCTTCACTCATCCTATGATTCTTTTTAACACATTTTTAAAGTAATTAACTTCATCTGGAGACGATTTTTTGAATGCATTTAGTATTCTATTTTTTTGAGAATTAAATAAGCTATTAGTAAGTTCTAAGCCTTTTTCTGACAAATATACTTCTTTTTCTCTTCCATCTTTTTCAGCTTTCTTTTGTAAAATTAAATTTTTCTTGATTAGATCTTGCAATACTCTGTTTAAACTCTGTTTAGTAACTTTTAAATTATTCAAAATTTCAGTGACCTTGATGCCTGGGTTATTATTAATTAGAAGAATTAATCTGTGGTGAGCTTTACTTAAAGCATTTCGTTTTAATGTTTGTTCGCTGTCAGAAAATGAGGCTGTATAGGCCTTTAATAATAGCTCAACAACATCTTTAAGGTTTTGTTCTTTGAGGTAGAGAAAATCTTTTAGCATAAGATAATAGTCAGTATTATTGACTTATATTACATTCAAATATAATTTCTATCTACTTCAATATGGAATCTGTCCCGTACGATAAAAGAAATGGAAAGATTTGGTTTAATGGCCAAGTTATAGATTGGAAAGACGCCAAGCTTCATGTCCTTACTCACGGATTACATTATGGTAGCTGTGTATTTGAAGGCGAGAGAGTTTATAATGGAGAAATATTTAAATTAAGAGAACATACTGATCGTTTAATATATTCAGCTAAAAGAATGGGTTTTGAAATACCCTACACCGTAGATCAAATTGATGAAGCTTGTAATGAGATTATTAAAATTCAAAATGTTCAAAATGGTTATGTAAGACCTGTTGCCTGGAGAGGTAGTGAAATGATGGCAATATCCGCACAAAAAAATAAAATCCATTTTGCAATTGCTACATGGGAATGGGGATCTTATTTTGATCCAAAAATTAAAGAACACGGTATTAAATTAAATGTTTCTAAATGGAGAAGGCCAGCTCCAAATACAATACCTTGGGATACAAAAGCTGCAGGATTATATATGATCTGCACACTCTCAAAACATGAAGCAGAAAAAGATGGATTTAATGACTCACTCATGCTTGATCATGAGGACTTTGTAGCTGAAGCAACTGGTGCAAATATTTTTTTCTTAAATGAAGAAACTAAAGAAATTCACACCCCAACACCTGACTGTTTTTTAGATGGGATTACGAGAAGAACTATAATTGATATTGCAAAAGAAAAAGGTTTTAAAATTATAGAGAGAAAAATTAAGTTAGAAGAATTGAAAAATTTTGAAGCTTGCTTTTTAACTGGT
>CENJ01018821.1_pt1 | contig 31665 bp, 32 predicted proteins | sample 356161 | NCBI WGS metagenome assembly CENJ01 (sample SAMEA2619531, study PRJEB7988) | marine metagenome | biome: marine biome (ENVO:00000447); feature: surface water layer (ENVO:00002042); material: "saline water (ENVO:00002010), including plankton (ENVO:xxxxxxxx)" | depth 5 m | reverse complement strand
TTTTTTATTAAAATATCATAATATATTATATTAATTATGGGTAAAAATAATAATACTAGAAAGTTAAATAAAAAAAACACTAGTAAAGGTAAGAAACCAAAAAGAAATTATACCAGAAAACAAAAAGGTGGTATACGATTAGAGGATGGGTGGTATGTAAATATGAATAAAGACTTAAAAACACCACCAATTTTTAAACTAACTAACACTATAGATAGTAATGGTGATGCAAGAAAAAATCAACAATCCGAATTGTTTAAGGAAAATACGAAATATAAATTAGAACAAATTCTTCCAGAAGATATTATTTATAATAAAGAAGAAATTGCCAAGAAGGGTCTTAATAATACACTAAAAAAATGGCTTAGAACTAATATTTTTATGAGAAGACATGGGGAAAAAACAGGTAGAAAACAGAGAATGAAGATGAAGAGTGAAATAATAACAAGAATAATAAACTTTTACGAACCAAAAAAATCATCAGGCAATCTCAATACAGACTGTATTGAAAAGAGATTTATGGAATATCTGAAAAATCTTAAGGAAAGCGTCAATGAGAAATTAATACCTAAAGCCGAATATGATGTAATAAACAAAGCAAGAAATTTTGAAAAAGATTTTCACGCAATGATTACGTCTTGGAAGCCTATAAGCTTGAGGAAATGGGGTTGCAGTCCTGGGACAAATACACTACGACAAAATGATATTAATAATTGGAAACAAACAACAACAAAAGGAAGCCCACTAAAACGTTTAAACGAAATATTCCAAACAAAATTTGATAATAAAGATAAATCTGCTTCAAATAAAGGTAAATCTGCTTCAAATAAAGGTAAATCTGCTTCAAATAATGATAAACTATTTGAAGAACATAAAAAAAATTTACGAACCCAACTTGAAAACAGTTTTAATTCATCCTTGAATGGGGAGAACTATAAAAACATTATTAATAATATAAAGAAAGCAAAAACTGGTGGAGAGGTTCAAAAAGCCTATGAAGTCTTCAAACCAAATAAAGAAACTTTCATGAAAATGATGATTAAACTTTTAAGTCATGAAAAGGTGTATCCGGACACTGCTGGTAAACCTATTCCTCTACCTTTACAAAAAAAACTAAAATCAGAATTAATAGGAGAATTTAAAAAAAAAGTTGATGAAAAAATAAAAAAATTAAATGAAAAAAAAAAGGAAAAAATACAAGAAATTAACAATAAATTTTGCGATAAACGGGAATATGATATAGAAAACAAAATAAAAGCTATGAAAAATACAAGTTTAGATAATTTTGATGAAGAAACATTACAGAAGAATTACGATGATATTCAGGGCAAAATTGACCCAAATTGTTATGACAATAAAGAAACAACTGGGAAAAAAAAATCAATGGAAGTAGCAGAAATTTATAAAGCAACCCTAGCACGTATAACAAAAGAAAAAGAAGAATCAAAAAAAAAGGCAGAAGAAGAAAAGAAACAAAAAGCAGAGCAGGCACGTTTGGAAATAGAACGTAAACGTCTAGAAGAAGAGAATAAAAAAAAAGCAGAAGAGGAAGCACGTTTGGCGGAAATAAAACGTATAGAAAATGAGAGATTGGCAAAAGAAGCTGCTGATAAAAAAGCTAAATGTGATGATCCAATAGAAAAAAAAATAAAAAAAATTACTGATGAAATTGGTAATAAAGATACTATAAATAATTATTCTAATAATCAAATTATAACAAATTATATAAATGAGATTAAGCCATTGTTGGAGGAATGTAAAGATACGTCCATGGCAAAAGAGTTAAAAAAAATACAAAAATTATTACAAGAAAGAAGTGATAAAATTGAAAAACAACAAAAGGAATGTATCAAAGATTGGGAACAACTTGATAGAAAACAAAAAATACCAGAAATAAACCAAGAGCCTTTACAAAAAATCAAAGAATATTTTAAGGAATTGAACAATATTATCAATACGGATAATGGAGGAAATTGTAATAAAAACGTAAACCCAACAGAGTATGAAGCAATACTTACAAAAATTAATCTGGTTAAACGAGTTATCACAAAGAAAGAAGATTTCGATAAAGCGACAGAAAAAAATAATACGTTGCAAAAAAACGCTGATGCAAGAGCAACACAACTAGAAGAAGCAAAAAAACGAGAAGAAGAAGCAAAGCGAAAAGAGGAGGAAGACGCAAAAAGGTTAGAAGATGAACAAAAAGCACAAGAAGAAGCAAAAAAACGAGAAGAAGAAGAAGCAAAGCGAAAAGAGGAGGAGGAAGCAGAAGCAAAGCGAAAAGAGGAGGAGGAAGCAGAAGCACTAGAACCAGAAAAACTTGCAGAAATGAGTGATTACGAATTAATGACAATAATGAACAATTCTGGAAATATAGACAAAGTTAACGAAATTATAGCTATTTTAGACAAGAGAAGGCAACAAAAAAAAGCAAGAGATGAACCAGCAATACCACAAAGAGACAATGGTTTTTCATTTACAAGAATACTTACAGATCAAACGGCAGTAACCGGAGAACAACAGGGACAAGCTGCTGGTCATTCTGGAACATTTGTTAAATATACACATGAGGGCAAAAATTGGACAGGCAAAATATTTTTTAATAATGACTTACAAGAAAATGATATAGATAAAACCAATTTTAAAATATCAAAATTAGATAATATTACAGAATTGAAGGTGAATGATGTTGGTGTTATATCTTCTGCACCACCACTAGAACAACTCGAAAAAGAAAAAATATATACTATTAAAGAATATTCAGAGGATGCTACAAAAGAAAATATGATAGGAATACTTGAAAAATCCATTTATGATTTATTTCATAATACAATAATGGATAATGATGAAATAATTAAAACATTTAGAGATGAATTAATGTTTAAAATTAGTAAAAAAAACCAATCAAATACATTAATACATTCAATGGGGGACCCCGTGTTAAATAGTAAATTATATTTTATAATGGAAAATCCATTCGAATCATTAAAAATATCGGAGCAAAATAAAAACAAACCTATTCGTTTATATGATTGTAAAATTGGACAAAAAACTGTATTTAAAAAGGATAAAGGGACAAAATCACGACAAGGAGGAAAAATTAGGGATGAAATTATTAGTGACTCTAAAAATTCTGGATTTCGGTTAGAAGGAATTATGATTGAAAATCAAAAAGAAAACAAGAAGAAGATGGATAAATTAATAGAAGATTTTTTGACAAAAGATGGTAAAGCAAAGGAAAAATATAAAAATATATACAAATACAATGTGCCAAAAGCTTTTAAATTATCTAATAAACATAATATATTTAGAATAAAACCAATGCTTATGTTTCAAGAAATATTTTCACATTGTAAAAGTGAAAATAGAACAAACTTAAAAGCAAAGATGAATGAAGAAGTATATAAAATTAAAAAATTTATTGAAAGTGTAAAAAATGCAGTAGCACAAAACAAAAATTTATTTAGTTTTATTGGTTCAAGTTTATCTATTGTTATAAATGAAGAAGACGTTCAACTTAATATTTTTGACTTTGGACACCCATGGATATTCCATAATAATAGATTATTACAATATCCAACAAGATCCAGAAAGACATTTCAAGCAAAATGTAATCAATTTAAATTAATTCAAGAACCAAAACTTAAAGATAAAGCATTAGCTCAATATGAATTTTATAAGATATTTCCAAATTTAAATCCAAGTCCAGAAAAAAAAAGTGGAATGTTAAGTAAATTTAAAAAAAATTTACCCTTACCTTGTATTTTTACAATGTATGTTTTTATTATGCAAAATTTATATATGTTTGAAATGAATTTACAATATTTAATAAATACACCAGTATCAAACAACGATTTGAAAACCCCAATCGAAAAGTTAAAGACCACGTTAAAATGTTTAATGTTTTTATACAATACATTACCGTTTATTACTTGCGATAAACAACGTCATGTTGTTGAAAAATTAGAAGAAAATCCCAATATTAAGAAAGCAATATTTAAATTTGAGAATGAGTCAGAAGAAAATTGGGCTAATTTTGCAACAAATAATAATTTATATTCCAACTACGCAAAAGTGAAGAAAAAACTTGAAAGTAACTCAAAATCAGCTATGGCAGACAAAATGGAATATGATCGTATTGAAGAGAAAATGAAATCTGATGAAAATACAAAAACAATAGTCGATAATTTTTTGGACTACTTAAAGAACCCCAAACCAGGTAATCCAGTTATACAGGATCCTGAACCTATTGATAATATACCAAGTTTCATAAATAAATTATATAAAAATTTAAATGTCGATTATCCAATTAACCATCCTGAACTTATAATTATAGTAGAGCGATGTATTAATTTTTTCTTAAAATTTTATCAATTTTATATAAATCCAACAAAAAATACTAAAAAAATTACTATACCAACACCCTCCCTGAAGAACAGTAATTATCAACTAAAAGTACAAACATATGAGAAAAATGAAATTGATTTATGGACATTAGACATAAATGAAATAATTTTAAAACATGAAAATTATAATCTCACAAAAAAGGCTAAAGAAATACCTAAGATTTTAAAACAAGAAAAAGAAAGTTATATGAAAATACATAACAATTATTATGAGGGTTTAGATTCATTTTGTAAAGAATGGGAAAAATGGAAGATAATGGACGAAAATAGAATAAAAAAAATTAATAAATTGGAGGTGGAAATAACACAAATGGAAACACAAGAATCAGAAGAATAAAGTTAAATGATTATATTATAAATTATAAATTTAATCATTTGTAAGTTGTTTTTGTATTTCTATAGTATTACCTATTTCTTGTTTAATAAATTTTTTATTTTTATTTCTAGTGTCATCATCATCATCACCCATTGCATTATGAACCATATTGTGCCATTCTATTAATAATTTTTCATCTTTCAAATAATTCGGGTTTTCCTTTTCCCATTCTCTAATGTGTTTGATTTGCTTAATAGTTATATCTTGTATTGATTCATCGATTTTTTCATGTGATTTATCCTTTTCCCATTTATTTTCGTCTTTAATATAAAATTGTAATCTTTTTGTATCGCTACAATGAATAGGTCTTTCTGTAGGTTTTAAATCTTTTAATTGTCTCATAAAAATATTACTAATTCCTTTTACATAACCGTGTTCCTTTGTATATTGTAAATCGTCTAAAGAAACGGTTAATTCTTTTAAAAAATCTGTTAAATTCATGGCATTTTTACAATGTTCATTTAAATAAATATTGATTGACATTTTTTGATTGACTGTATCACCTGCTTTCGCAATAGCCTTATCTAAGGTTTTATAATAATTTTCATTTGTTTCACCCTGTTTTTTTATCATTTCTTTCATCATGAATCTTAATTCTTTCAATTCGGTTTTTAACATTTCTTTTTCATTATCTGTTTTTTCTTTTATTACACGTTTTTTTCTGATTTTTGGTTTTTTTATTTGATTACATTTCTTTTTATGTTTGCATAACCCACTCTGATATTTATATTTTCTACCACAATTTTCACATAGAAATCCAGTTTTTTTATTATCCATTTTATCCAGTTTTTTATCCAAATTATCCATTTTATGTTTGCGTGTCATTAAATGACGTTCATAATCGCATCTATCATTACTGTGAAAGTCACATTTTATACAATGATATTTCATATCCAGTTTTTTTCCGTTTTTTTTATTATTCATATATATGGATAATAAAAAAACTGTTAATATAGTTTTATTTAATTACTTATTTTTATATTTTGGTGATATTCGAAAAATAATAACAAAAAATGTTACTGAAACTCCTGCTCCGTTTTTTTTTTATCCATTTTTTATCCATTTTTTTTTATAAATAACAAATATATTAATAATATATATATTTGACATTTATAACAATAATAAAATTTTTTGTTATTTTTTTGCCGTTTTTTGCCGTTTTTTTTGTTATCCATTTTTTTATAAAAATATATACCATGTTTTATGAATTTTTTGTCAAAAAAAAACCTTACCATAAATTACCTACATAATTTTTGTATACTTTTTATTTATTCACTAGATAATCTAGTGAGTCATAAATTTTCACAAGCTTTTTGCACTTTTTCATTTTTGGACATTTTAAAAATGTCCAAATTAACAAATTCTAAAAAACTTTTGTAAAAATAATAAAATTGCTTAAGTATAATTTCAATTAAATACTTTTTTTTCATTTTTAATATAAAGAAAAAAATATCTCCCATACATGTTAAAATCACAAAAAAACTATTTTGCTTAAGTATAAAAAATGGTTAAATATAATTACAAAAATTATATTTAAAGAAATTATTATTTAGTTTTGTCTTCAATACTTTTAAGTAAATCCTTATTATATATTAAATTACCTGTAGGTTTATATGATGAAATAGAGGTATATTTAGTGTTGTCTTTTTTTAATATACCTTTTTTTTCTTTTTTGAACATAAGATCGTTTATATTTTCTGGTTCATTATTATTTTTCTTTTTTTTGCTTTCTTTTAAGTTACCAAACCCATCGATATTTACTCCATATTTCTTTTTTATTTCACTTCGTTTAAAATTTGGTATATAATGATTCCATGAAATGAAAAGTAAATTTGGATGGGTATATTTTATATGAAATCCATTATCTATTAATTTTTCTATAACCCATGATGTACACAAACCTACATCATATTTTGGGACACCTAATAAAAATTCAGGAACAATAAAGAAAACAAAATCATTATTAAATTTTTGTCTTGATGCGGTTTTAATTTTCTTATGTGCTCTTGCTAAAATTTTTTGAAATATTTTAATAGTATTTCTTTGGTTTTCTTCTTTTCTAGTAAATAGGTCATCTAAAGATATTTTTTCATTAAAATTATTATCCATTAATGTTTTATGAGAAAAAAAGAATAAAAAATAAACTATAATAAATATTAATGACGATAAAAAATTTAGTAATAAGTGGTGGTGGTTTAAATGGATTAATATTTTTAGGTATAATAAAGAAATTATTGGATGACAAATATTTAGATTTGAATAATATTAAAACAATTTACGGAGCTTCTATAGGTTCTTTAATAGGTGTTATTTTATGTTTAAAATTAGATTATAATGATATTATTAACTATTTTATAGAAAGACCCTGGCACAAAGTAATTAATAAGTTAGATTTGAATAGTTCTAGTTTAATAAATTTTTTTAGCGATAAAGGACTAATAGATGATAAATTAATTAAAATAATCTTTAGTAATTTATTAAAAGCAGTTGATTTAGATGAAGATATAACATTTTTAGATTTATATAAATATTCCAATAAACATTTAATTATAAGTAGTGTAAATGTTAATACATTTACACTAGATGAATTTTCATATAAAAAAACTCCACATATGAAAATTATTGATGGTATTTATTGTTCTTCATCTCTTCCACTTATTTTTAAACCTAAATATATAAATGGTTCATATTACATTGATTCAGGTTTAATAAAAAATTATCCAGATGAACAAATATTAAAATATGGAAACATAGATGAAACATTTGGAATAGCAGTGTTAACACCATTAAATGAAATTCAAATAAATCAAGATGATGATATATTTAAATTCGTGTATAAATTATTACATAAATTATTAATTAATTTTACAAGGGAACAGGTAAAAGTATTGAAACATGAGATTAGGTTTGAACATGTTTCATCTTTTAGTAATGAAAAAACATATGATTTTTTTTCCAATAAAGAGTATCGTAAAGAAATATTAGAAAAAGGAATCAAAAAAGCAAAATTATATTTAATGTCTTTAAACAACAGTGTTTAAAAATTCTTCAAATGTTTTCATTTCTGGTTTTGCATCATATTCAACAATTTCTTTATCTTTGACCATGAGAATAGTTGGGAAACCATCAATACGTTTTTTATATTCGTCTTCAAATTTATTAATTTTTTCTTCTTCTTTATCACCATCAAAAACTTTAAATATTAATCTTTTTCCATTAATTTTTTTATTTTCCCATGCTTCTTTCATTTTATTCCAAATAGGAATAGCTTTTTTAGAATGCGGACACCAATCAACTTTAAATAAAATTAAATCTACAGCTTCTACATTTTTAGTATCATCATCCATAGAAGAAACAATTTCTTTGTTTTCTACAAATTGCGGATTTATTTTTGGTGAAATATATGAAGAATAAACATAGAATGCTAAACCAATAAATATAACAGCAATAATAAACCATAAACCGTATTTTTTGTAATCTAAATCAGCAAGAGCCATTATTATAATATAATCAGAGAGAATAACGATAATATAAACGAATTAAAGAGTAAAATATTATTTATATAATGTTTGTGCGTAATTATTCTGGTAAAATAGTTAAAATAGATATTTCTAAATATTATAGTGATAAAGATTTATATAAGGCATTGTGGAAAATAAAATACAATATTAATTTAGATGATGATAAATATGTTTTGATAGATGATATTATAAATTTTATCAATAATTAATTGTTAATAATTTTTTTCTAAAATAAATATAATGAAAACTCGTAGAAAAAACAAAAAATCTAGAAACAAAACAAAAAAAGTATATAGAAAAAAAGATTATAGTAGTAGTGAAGGAATGTTAACAAGTGTTTGGGGACCTAGTTTATGGCATACATTACATACTATATCATTTAATTACCCAGTAAATCCTACAAAAAAACAGAAAAAACATTATAAAACGTTAATATTAAATCTAAAGCATGTAATGCCGTGTAAATATTGTAGAATAAATCTAAGAAAAAATCTTAAAGCACATCCATTACGTCAGTGTGATCTTAAAAATAGAGATAAATTTTCAAGATGGGTATATGGGTTACATGAGCATATAAATAAAATGTTAGGTAAAAAATCAGGATTAACTTTTTGTGATGTTAGAGATAGATATGAAAATTTCCGTTCACGTTGTACAAAAAAAGAGTTAAAGAAAAAGATTATGAAAATAAAGAAAAATAAAACACGTAAGAAAGAGAAAGGGTGTACTGAACCATTTTATGGAAAAAAAGCAAAATTATGTTTAAAGATTGTACCACAAAATAATCGTATGAAAACATTTCATATGGATAAAAAAGTGGAAAAAAAACGTTAATTTTATTTTAAAAAACAAATAAAATTAAAAATTAGCAAAACTAGATAATCTAGGGATAGGTTCGTGTCCACCTAATGAACCACCAATAGAACCACTACCACTATTATTAGGTTTCATACCCATTACTTGTGCGGTTGGTAACATACTATTAGAAGCCGCTGAATAATTTGGAACTTTTTTACACTCAAATGCTGGTTCAGGACATCTAGCGCAAGGAGCACACGGTGGACAAGGTTTAGGTCTAGGACAAGATCTACTATCTGGACATTTAGGACAAACAGGTGGAACAATTTCTGTTTTTTTTACATACAAATCTGCTTCACCCTGTGGTATATCTTGTTTTTTGATACCGCTTGAAAAAGATTCTTTTATATGAATTCCTAAACTAGATAAAATAAGAACACCTAGAATAATTACAAATAAATGTATTTTTTTTAATTTCATTATATAAATTATAATAATAAAAAAAAATATAACATAGTATATTATATGCCCGCTTTAACACACGGACGAGTACGCAATGGTTTTAATTCTTATTCTACTGATAAAGATGGAAAAAGAATACAAAAAAAAGGAATGAAACCAGTAAATAAAAATACAAGATTTATTCATGGAATGTATAATGCAGATGCTTTGAGAAAAAATGCTATTGTTGGAAATACTGGACAATCATTTGATTCCAAAAGAGCAGCAGCCAGAACAACTAAAGTAACAGAAAATCCATGCGAAAAAAATTGCCTGCCAACTGTTCAAAAATAATATAAACATATACAACAATATATTTATATTATGAGTAAAAAAGCAGAATTAAAAAGATTTTATTATGAAGATAAACTAGAAGCTGGTATTGATGAAGCTGGTAGAGGACCATTGTTTGGTGCTGTATTTATAGGAGCAGCGATATTGCCACCTGGTGATGATTTTAACCATTCTTTAATGCGTGATAGTAAAAAATTATCAGAGCGAAAAAGACTTATCGCATATGATTATATTAAAGAAAACGCAGTAGATTGGTCTGTATTTAGTTATAGTGAAAAAAAAATAGATGAAATGAATATTTTAAGTGCTACATTAAATGGTATGCATAAAGTATTGGATCAATTATTAGTAAAACCAGAACATATTTTAGTAGATGGTCATATGTTTAAACCATACTGGTTGGAAGATGAAATAATACCTTATACTTGTATAAAAGGTGGAGACGATAAATATACACCAATATCAGCAGCATCAATAATAGCTAAAGTAGAAAGAGATAAATACATTGAAAAATTATGTGATGAAAATCCAACATTCGAAGAGTATTATAGCATAAGAAGCAATAAGGGTTATGGTGCTAAAAAACATTTGGAAGGTATAGAAAAATATGGTATAACAAAATATCATAGGAAGACATTTGGAATATGTAAAAGATTTGCATAATAAATATAAAATTAAATTTTCTATTTTATTAATGTCAAATGAAATAGAAATAAACGATATAAAGATTGATATTAAAGAAAAAGAATGTAATTGTTGTTTAACAAATGAAAATCTTATAGAATGTCCATTAGATAAATGTGATTATACTATGTGTCGTGATTGTGTAAAAAAAATACCTGGAAATTTATGTCCAGCTTGTAGAAGAAAATTAATATGTAATAAAATAAAAAAAATTAAACGTAGAGAAAGGGTGTATTTTGTTTGTTGTTATCGGGTTTCAAGAAATATGGCAGAAAAAGTTGCTTGTTTAAGATGTTTATTATTTTGTTTAGGTATTATAATTGTTTCTAGAATAATATGGTTTTTAATATTTAATGATAGTCCTATTTTTCATGAATCTTGGTTTCTTTCTTCTTTAGGTGGGTTACTAATAATATTATCAACGTTTGTTGCGTTAGCAGGATTTTTATGTATAATTAGTAATTTAATAAATTGTTGTAATGATTGTATACTATGTTGTTGTTATGATAACTACCATTATTATCCTATAATAACGTTTAATAGTTTTTTTGAAACATTAGAAAATGATATTTGTTGTTGTTTTTATAGATGTATAAGAGAAGAAATTCATATAGTGAGAATAGAGTACGATATAAGTGGAAATATATATGACAGTGATTCTAGTGATTATAGTGATGATGAATCTAGTTTAGATTTAGAATAAGGTTTACATAATTCATTAAATGATTTTTCAAACTTATTATTTATAGATAATAAGTCAACATCATACTCAAGTTTATAAAAACATCTTAAACAAACATATATATCTATTAATGAATTATGAAGATTTGAAGGTGTTGTGTCAAATAATTTTTCATGTAATTCGATAAGTTTTGGTGATTTCAATATTTTTCTACCACTAGATGGACTAATTCTGTATGTATTTGCGATAACTTTACCTTTTTTCATAGTATCATATTCAGTAATATTTATTGTATTATAAATACGTCCTAATCCATTTCTAAACGCTTCTACTTTTAAATATGTTATATCAAAATTAATATTGTGTGCAACAACAATTGTAGATATACGCATATCTTGTATAATTTCTCTTAAAACAGGTGTTATATTGACACCTTTTTGTCTCATAATTTGATTTGTAATACCGTGTATCTTAATTGAATCTTTTGGAATTTTAACATTCCATGGTAATCGAATTATATAGTCTTTAATTTTTACTATTTTATGTGTAGATAAATCTATTATCATCCAACTTATTTGAACAATGTATCCATAACTTGATCTACCATTTTTTGTCTTTGGTAATGACGTTGTTTCAGTATCAAATATTAATGCTTTTTTATTTTCACTCATTTAATATATTTTAAATAAAACATATTAAATCAATTTTATTATTTATTTTTTCTTCTTTTTCTTCTTGTTTTTGTTTTTTTTGAACTTTTTGTTTTTCTTGTTTTTGTTTTTGTTTTTGTTTTTGTTTTTCTAGTTTTATTTTTTTTTAACTTAGAAAAGAAACCCCATTGTTTTTCATTTTTATTTGTATTCATTGGCGTAATTGAGTCTGCTATTTGCGTTATTTCATTAATTGGCGTTAATTTTTTATAATAATAATTTGCAATTTGTGGAACTATATAATTATTCCAAAATCTAGCAAATAAATTATACATTTGAAAATGTATTATTTGTCTAGGTATAATTTTTCTTTCTATTATTTGAAAATTACTATTAAATAATATTGGAATTATGTAATTATTTTTTCCTTTATAATGAAATGCTCCATCATTTTTATCACCTCTTTCTTTTTCATAATATCCACAACCGGTATATATTTTATTATTAACAATATTTTCATAATACTTTGGGTGTCGTGAATGAAGACTAAAATGTCCAATTTCTTTATTGTTTTTATCCTTTACTTTTATAATGATATCTTTACATTCTGTAAAATTTGACCGTCGTTTTTCTACAATTGCTTTAGTTTTTTCATTAAAAAATGTTTCAAGTATATCGTTATAATTATTTATAATTTTTGTTCTGCTGGTATTATTAAATAAATTATATATATCACCCCAAACAGTGTATATTTCATGTTCGCTTATCCAACAATTACGGTTATTAATTTGACATTTATGTTTCCAAATAAATTTACCACTTTCCCCTGATTCTGTTATTTCTGGTACACATTTGAATTTATCGCAAGCCATAATAATATATAACTACAAAATAATATATATTATTTATTTTTTAGATTTTTTGGATTTTTTCTTGTTTTTTTTATTTTTTCCTTTTTGTGTTTTTTTCTTTTGGCTTTTTGTGTTGAATTTTTAGGACGACGTTTTCTTTTTTTACGACTACCTTTACCTACCGCTCTTTGCATTGCTTCTCGCATTCCTTTTGGCAATTTTATTGGTGTGCGTTTGTCTGGTCCATATTCATCCCAATTATCTGGAGAATCATTAGGTGTTCGTGGCGGAGGAATAGATCTTGGAGTTCGTGGTGGAGGAATAGATCTTGGAGTTCGTGGTGGAAGAACACCCCATATTGAAGCAGTCTTTGGACTTAATTTTACAGGATTATTTAAATTTTGAAATAATTTTTTTGTTTTTCTTTTTGCTGGTTTTTTTGGTTTTTTATATTTAGTTTTTCTTGATGGTGGTGACCGTGGTAATAATTCAGTTGGGAAAGGTGGTGGTGTTGGTAATAATTCAGTTGGGAAAGGTGGTAACGGTGGTGGTGTAGATTGTTTGTTTAACACTTCTTGTAAAGTTTTGCGACCTTTTTTATATGATTCTTGAGCAGCGCAAATTTGATAATTTTTTATTTCTTTTTCCCATAATTGTTTCATAAATTTACCTTTTTTTTTGGCTGACATAGCATTCCATTTTTTTTTACTTATATCTTTTGGTTTAATCCATGATCTTTCATGTTTGTTTAATAAAGAAATACCACGGTCTTTTCCTGAAATATTTTTTCTACATGCTTCTTTCCATTTTCCCCTAAATTTGACAGGCATTTCAGTCATATATAATTTATCTGTATCTATATCCATACAAAAATCTTTAAAATTTGGTTTTTTACAATTAGACATTATATAATATAATTATATTAATTTTATTATATAAATTAAGACCCACACATCAAGCATTCTTCTTCTTCATTATCAACATTTGTTTGTTTTTTACCCGGTTCAATTGTAAATTGTTGTGGTGCTGCTTTTGCTTTTGTTCTAAGATAGTAAATTCCAGTTTTAAGTCCTTTTTTCCAAGCAAATAAATGCATAGCAGTTAACTTTCCATATGTTGGATTTTTCATCCATAGATTAGTACTTTGACTTTGACAAATATAAGCACCGCGATCAGCAGCCATTTCTAATATATGTTTCATAGGAATTTCCCATACAATTTTGTATTTTTTACGCAACGCACTAGGGATTTTTTTAATATTTTGAATAGAACCACCATCTCTAATAATATCATTTTTAATGTCTTCTTTCCACAAATTTAAATCAATTAACTCTTTTAATAAATATTTGTTTACCATAATAAATTCACCTGCTAAAGTTCTTCTTACATAAATATTTGAAGTGAATGGTTCGAAACATTCATTATTTCCTAAAATTTGTGATGTTGATGCTGTAGGCATTGGAGCGACTAATAAAGAATTACGTAATCCATGAATGCGAATATTTCTTTTCAATTTGTCCCAATCATATCTATTACTTGGTGTTACACCCCACATATCAAATTGTAGAATACCTTTACTTGCTGGTGACCCATCAAAACTACTATAACAACCTAATCTTACTTCATCTAATTTTTTTATTTCATTATAGATAGGATTTACTTTTCTAAGTTTACTCATAATATTTTCATCATTTAAATGTTTTACCATATATGTATTGCATTCAGGCTCCGAATTTTTAAATGTCCAAAATTTATCGTTATATGATGGTAATATTTCCGCCATTTCAACATGTCTTTTTTTTGATATTTCCATACTAGATTCTAATGCTCCATGATAAATAGTTTCAAAAATATCTTTATTTATTTGTTTAGCTTTATCAGAATGAAATTCAATATTCATTTTGGCAAATGTATCTGCTAATCCTTGAACTCCTATACCAACAGGTCTATGTAAAAAATTTGAACGTTTTGTTTTTTCTGTAGGATAAAAGTTTTTATCAATAATAGAATTTAAATTTCTAGTTACAATTTTAGTAACTTCATGTAGTTTTTCATAATCAAAAACATCACTAACTAATTCATTTAATTCATTGTATCCACCGATATAATGATTATTTGAAGAAACAATCATTTGCGGAACAGAACTAATTTCTTTATCGTATTCATTAGATAATTTATCATATATTTCTTTTCTATATTCGTCATTATCGCAATGAATTTCTTTATATCTTACATTTTTATTTTTACATAATTGCTTAGCTAATTTACAATAAACACAATCTACTTTTGTATACATAGTTATTTCAGTAATATTATGATTTTTTGGTACAACAAAATTACTCAGTCCAATACTTGCAAGATTACATACAGCAGTTTCATTTTCATCACTATATTCTATAATTTCTGTACATAAATTACTTGATTTAATCGTACCTAAATTTTTTTGATTGGATTTGTAATTACAAGCATTTTTATATAACATATAAGGTGTTCCTGTTTCAATTTGACTATCTAATATTTTATACCAAATGTCACGAGCTTTCATAATCTTAATACCTCTATTTTCCTTTTCATATTTCTCATATAATATTTTAAAATCATTACCATAAACATCTGATAATCCAGGTGATTTATCAGGACACATTAATGTCCATTCTTTATCTTCTTGTACTCTTGACATAAATAAATCAGGAATCCATAAAGCATAAAATAAATCTCTACCTCGCTGTTCTTCGTCACCATGATTTTTTTTCATATCTAAAAAGGATTCAATATCAGCATGCCATGGTTCAAGATATATAGCAAAACTTCCAGCTCTTTTACCACCACCCTGATCAACATATCTAGCAGTTGAATTAAAACATCTTAACATTGGAACAATACCATTACTAGTTCCATTAGTTCCTCTAATTTGACTACCTTTGCTTCTTATATTATGAATATGTAACCCTATTCCACCAGCCCATTTACTAATTTTAGCACAATCAGTGAGAGTATTAAATATACCTTGTATACTATCTTGTTCCATGGCCAATAAATAACAAGAACTCATTTGTTGTCTTTGTGTTCCAGCATTAAACAATGTTGGTGTAGCATGTGTAAAATATTTAAGAGACATTAAATCATATGTTTCTTTTATTTTATTTTTCCAATCAGGATTATCCATATGTATAGCAATAGCTACACGCATCCACATATGTTGTGGTCTTTCTTTTATGATTCCATCAGTTCTCATTAGATATGCTCTTTCTAATGTTTTAAATCCAAAATAATCAATCAAATAATCTCTTGTATAATCAAACCAACTATTTATTGTTTCGCAATTAGAAATAACAAAATCATAAAATTTTTTTGAAACTAAAGGTGAATGTTTACCATTCCCATCAGTATAATCATATAATTGTGATACAAGGGATAAATAATCATCTTCGGTATTTTTTTGATGATTAGAAACTAATATTCTACTAGCTAAAATACCATAATCAGTGTGTGTTGTAGCTAATGAAGCACATTGTTGTGCTGTAAGTTCATCAATAATACTAGTTGAAATTCCATCATACAATCGTTCAATAATTTTTTTACTTAATGAACTATAATTAATATTTAGTTCATTTTTACCCAACAACATTGTTCTCTGTTTGATTTTATCAAAAGACATAGTTTCTTTTTTACCATTCCTTTTAATTACTTGTTCTTCAATGGACATAATATATAGAGAACAACGATAATTTTAAGTTGTTGTTTTTATAATTATTAATTTTCAAAACTTAATATATATATATGAATTTTTCACAGATTTTAAACGGCTTTCTAGTAATAACTTTTATATTAGCAGTAATTTATTTACTTCCAGATTCTAAAGAAGGATTTATTCCTAAAAGATATGAAATTGCTCCAAAAAAATATAGTGCTGCTCATAGTGAAAATTTATTGGGTAACGCATATAAAAGTAAGGAATTGAATAATGATACATATTATACAATATCAAAGTTATATCCAAAAACACCAATGGCATCTTACGCACAAATAACTAATAATCAAAAAATAGATATGAAAACTTGTAATGGAACATCTATAAGAGCAAATATGTGTCAGAGTATGAATACTATTCGAAGAGATATAGGTGAATTAACTACATTACAACCTCCACAAGTAAATTGTAATAGAGTAAATTATTATTGTGTTCCTGATTCTAATAAAGTTTGATGTTTTATTCTATGAACAATATTATTTTCAATTGCTAATTTCGAAAAATAAGCACCATTAAAATATGTCAGAAACATACCATAAGCAATTGATAAAGGATGATAATTAATTTCATTTTCCATATAACCAGTATAACAAATAGTAGAAACCACCACAGTTCCAGGGAATCGTATATAATTATTAACAATGGCAGAAATATTTTTTTGTGTTAATTTTGACATATGATTATGTTTTACTAAGCATAATGAAAAATAATCAATTGCTCCTGGTAAACCACACGTAAAAAACATATTTATTTGTACAAATGGTCCTTCCCAAAATAACAGCATTGGTATTGCGCCAAAAAATACAAATAAATAATGATGGAATTTGTCCATAGCTGTTAATTTAAATAAAGCACAATGATATACATGTAACGCGATACATGTGTACACAGCATATTTATCTACATCGTCATTTAATGACGAAATAGGATGCATTAGTAGATTAGTTATATCATCATATATTAAATAACAAACATAAATATTACTGATTGTATGTAATTGAAACCATCTGGATGTTTCACCAAATAAAAACAACAACATATAATCAAATATACCAATTAAAATAAAAAAATATAAGAAGTTTTGTGATAATGTTGTGGCAATATTAATAAATTCCAAATACATAACATATAATAGTATTATATTTCCAATTCATTTTCATCAAATATTATCTGGTCAAATGATTCAGTATGAAATTTAAATGTGACTGGAGGTGATTGTTCAACAATTGATTTTGATTTTAATTTTTTTTTTGGAGCACGATGAGATGAACCAGTTTTTCTTTCTTTTACAATTATATCCCATATACTTTTAAAATAAGGCAACGCATAATTAAACCATTTTTTATTTCTAGGAACTAAAATACAAGATATATCATCTAATTTCCAATATATATTAGTAATCCATATAAAATTATTTAATTCATTTTTTTTAAATGTTTCTTCATACCATTTATCATATTTTTCTTCTGGTAGATTTACTGGCATATATTCATAATGAGGATTGCTTGTTGTATCTTGAAACTGTAAGATAACTCCTTTTAATTTACCTTCGTTTGTTTTTTTAAATGTCCCATCATTTAAAAATGCTTCTTCATTTTCATATTCTTTAAAAGAAGTTTCTAAGAAATCAACATAATTAAAATCCCATACTTCCATTTGCAATTGCATTTGAATCCAATATTCTTTTTTTGGTATTCCATTTATTTTACGACTAGTTGGATTTTTTATTTCAAGTAATCTACCATATCTGGTATTACCTTCTTTTACATTTAATCCGTCAGGTGAAGCACCTAAAAAGTCATATTTATCGTGTGTAATACAACCAAATTCTTTTATAATAGTATCATATTTATCTTCGTATAACATTGTTGATAATGGTTCATATTTATGTCCCCAATGCATTGCTGAATTAGTATTTACACTACTACATTTTTTTAAATTCAAAGGTTTACACTTTTTAAAAATTAATTCATTTTTTTTTGATTGTGTATCTAATGCTTTATATATGTCACTAGCAGTTAAACGATTATATCTATATTTATACCATTCTTCAGTATTTTGCGAAGCTTGGGGTATTTTAGAAACATAGTCTATTCTAGATTTTATTTTATTCATATTTTCAAATGTATCAAATGTATTTTTATAAGATCGTGGATTATTTTTACTTTGAAAATATATTAACATAGTATTTTGTATTATGTCATTTATATCAATATCATAAAATAACTCATATAAATCAATATATGTCATTTGTAATATATTATAAACATATTCTTCGATTAAATCATTAAAATCTTCTTTTTTATATTGATCAACATTATTTATTATGTACTCATCAATAATAGTATAAATACTATTTTGTAACATTTCTAAATCTTCATTACTACAAATCGAGTCATTTTCTTTTGGTTTTAAATCATCAATAATATTTTTTAAAGGAGGTAATGATAGTAAAAGTATTTTCTTCATATGTTTAATAGATAAATAATATTTAATATTATTTATCAATTTAATTTAATTATTCTAATTTATTTTTCTTTTTTTCCTTTTTTTCTTTCTTCTCTTTCTTCTCTTTCTTCTCTTTCTTATCTTTCTTCTTTTCTTTTTTTTCTTTCTTTTTTTCTGTAGCTTTTCTATCTTTTTTTTTTATTTTTCTTTTGGGTTGTAAGTTTTTAAGGGTACTGGTTTTGCGGTCCACTCTTTTTAATGTAAATTTGTTTTTATTTTTATTAAAATCTAAACCGGGTATATTTTTTATTTTTCCACTAATTGTATCATAAGCAATATCTTTAGTACGTTGTAATTTTTTTCTTTCCAAAGCTACGAATAAATAATCTTTCAACTCTGTTGTTTTTTTAGTTGATAATTTATTTTCCTTACTATAAATCAAAACATAATCATTTAATTTTTTTAATTTTGTGGACTTTTCTAGTTTATTCCACGGTTTTTTACTATTTATTTTTTGTTCTTGATCTAAAAAATTGGATATATTTTTTGTAGTCAATTTGGATGAAAAAACACTTGAGTTATTATGTAATAACATGCTTTGATATTCTATATTTTTTAATTCTATACACTCGGTTGTTTGTTTTTTTTGACCATTCATATTATATATATATATTGGATAAAGTTTATATTATTTTTTATATTAATATAAAGAGAAAAATTTATTAATAAGTTTAATACTTTATTATAAATATACAATATATAACATGAAAAAGATAATAATAAAGGGTAAGAACAATGTAAAATCTTTTACAAATGAAAAAAATAGAGAAATAACTGAAAGTTGGGAACATAAAATATTTTTATTTGATAACAACAAACAAGTAGAAATATTAAATAAATTATATTTAAATGAACCTTTTGATGGTAAGAAAAATGTTGAAAAAGAAATAAAGAAAAAAATGAATAGTTATAAAACACAAGATATAAAAAAAAATAGAATGGATAAATCATTGTTTATTACATTTGATCAAATAGTAGAAAAATTAGTAATAAGTAAATTAAAATGTTATTATTGTAAATGTAAAATGTTAATATGTTATCAAGAAAAACGTGAAGGTAAACAATGGACATTAGATAGGATAGATAATAGTATAGGACATTTTACAGATAATGTTGTATGTTCTTGTTTAGATTGCAATTTAAAAAAGAGGACACGAGATTCTGAAAAATTCCGTTTTTCAAAACAAATGAAAATTAAAAAGATTTATTAAGAAAAAATAATAAAAATAAATAATAATATTATTTAATGAATAATAAAAAAGAATACATATGTTGGAGTTATAAAAAAGGAAATGGTATGAAAAAAACAAATAGAGTATATGAATTACCTGATGAACAACACGTAACAATACCTGTTATCGAACGCCAAACAATAAATAACCGTGAAGAATGTAGTAAAAGAATTGCTGAAAGAAAACAATTAATTCAAAATAGTGTAAATCCATTATTATTGAATAATAATTATCTTTCGGACCTTAGAGTACAAGATAAACATTTACGGTCTCAAAATAGTAATTTTACTACTATCAATAAAAAAGAATTATCTAAATAAGTATTTAAAAAACATTCAATTTATATTACCATAAAATGGATAATCAAAAATATACAACACAAAACAGCTTATTATTAAATAACTTAATGAATTTTTATGATAAGGATAACAATTTAGAAAAAATTTTACCTATTATTAATGGTGAATCTATGATATCTTTAAGACTTATTGATTGGTTTGCGACAAATTATTCAAAGAAATTTTTTACCGTATATATGCTTAAAGATATAAATGGTAACAATAAAAGATTTAAAGTTTACTTAGATTATAAACTGAAATTAAAAGCATATTCAAAAAAACGATTTGACCCATTTTGTAGATGGGAAAGAATAAATATACCTTATGGTGAAGATGCTTATATACAAACAACTATTGGTCAATTAAATTTTTTTAGATGGGTTCTAGAAAATAACATACTTGAATTTATAGAAAATAACCTTAAACAAATAAATAATGACATGAATAATCGTAATAGCACAGCTAAAAAGAAAACATCAAAAACGAAGGGTAAATCAAATACAAGAAAACGTCGTGAAGAATTATCAGTTGCTGCAACGAAATGTATTAAAAAGGAAAAAGTAAAAATAATAGTAAAATTCGATTAATAATATCTAATTGTTTTTATAATATAAAAATAATGTTGCTGGTATAGGTGCTATTAAATCACCAGTTAAATCTATTAAAGATTCACTAAAATTAGTTAAATTATAATTCATATTGAAATTATAATTGATACTAGGGATTACTATTTCCGGCATTAATATATTTTCTATTATTTCCCATCCAATTACAAAAAACCACAAATCCTTTATACTTAACTTATATGGATAAAAGAGAACACATATAAAAGTGTTTAAAATATGTATAAAAAACCAATAATCAACAAGTATATAATTATTGCTATAAAATATATATTTAAAATTTATACATTTGAAACTTGATAAATAAAAAACTATAAATATTCCCATTAATGGTAAGATAAAAAAGTCAATAATGTGTTTTTTTGTTTTTTTTGAATAGGTTATAACAGAATAATTTTCCATTATATATTATCAAACGAAAAATTTTATATTTATAAAATATATATGAAATTATATATTTTAGTAGGAATAATAATAATAATAAGTGTATATTTTATTTATATAAGGAATAATATTCAAGAAAATTTAGATATAAGAAACCCATGGCTTAATAAAACATTACAAATATCAGACGCACGGAAAAAAGATCCAACATCAATTCCTCCCAAAAAAGTTTTAGCTGGACATTCTCAATGGTTAGATTATAACAGACTTTCACATCGTGAAAAAGGAAAAGAATATAAATTATCAAATATAAAAACAAAACAACCACCCAAATCAAATAGTGAAGTAGACGCATTAAAGGAAAAATGTAAAACATTAACAAAATGCGAAGATCTTGATGGTTCAAAAGGTGCTTTAGGTGGTTGTGGTTTTTGTCATAATACGAAGAATAATAATACTATTCGTGGTTACTTATATTATTTATTTTCTATTGGTGAAAGTAAACCAGCCGCAGCAGTATGTAAACCATCTGATTGGAGTACAACAACAAGTGAATGTTTAAAAAAAGAAGAACAGGGAATATGTAATAAAGTAGAAAGCTGTGGTGATATGATAGGCGAAGCATCGCAAATGTGCGGATGGTGTCCAACCGCTGGAAAAGCATTTGTTAAAATTAAAGAGAATAATAAATGGATTCCAAAATATCCTGAAGATAAATGTAATGGAATGGGTGGATATGGATTATTAACAACTCCAGCAGATTGTATAAAATTTGGACAAGAACATCCATGTTTAACACCAAAATATTTGGTTGGACAACATAGTGAAAATTGTTATAAAGATCAATGGAAAAAATCTAAGTGCCTTGCTAATTCACCAGGTAATGTTAAATGGGATAAATATATAAAAGATAACAAAATAAGTGATCAATATAAACCTTATTCACATATAGGTCAATTATTTAAAAATATATATGAAAAAGCTACTGGAACTGGCGGAAGTAAACTAGATTATTATAAAACAAAAACAGAATATAAAAAATGTTACGGTAGATATCCAGACCCTTGTGATGACCGTTATACATTTAATAAAGATTGTATGGCTATTCAATTTCAAGAAGCAGGATGTAAACCAAAAGGGCAATTATATCCTATAAAATTAGATAATAATGAAATAACAGCAGGAATAAATAAAGGTAAAGCACAATATAAATCAGAAATAGTAAATTTATATAAAGAGGGAACAAAAGATTTAGCAGGATTAGGTAATGCTGAATATAAAAAAGTTGAAAAAGCTATGATGAAATGTTTTGGAGAAAAACCACCGCCTCCACCACCAATGAATGTTGGAGATACGGTTGTTGCAGAATTAAAATTAACAAAAAAATTAGACAATACATGTTTTTTTAAAGGAGCAAAAGTTCAAATGAAAGGGGTTGTTTGTTCTGATCTTGGGTCGGATGTAAATGTAATTTGGACTCACATAAAACCTTTAAGTAGAGGTTGTTCAGAAAAATCAAGAACAACATTAAGTCAAAAAGAACAGCGTGTTTATACGGGATGGTGTGGTGTAACACCAGAAATGTTATATAATAAAGATTCGAATAACCCTAATAGTGTACCAAAATTTAAATTAACTATTGTAAATAGGTGTCCAAAAAATAGAAGTAGTTGTGCGCCATCTTGTAGAGAAATAGTAAGAGATTTATTTGAGAGATACCCCGCACCTCAAGATTGTATTGTTACACCATGGACAAATTGGTCAACTTGTAAAAATCAAAGCAAACCATCAAAAGATTGTGGACCTGGAGTATCATTTCGTAGTAGAAAAATAAAATATAATAATTCTAATGAAGGAAAACCATGTCCTGAATTAACACAACAAAAGAGTTGTTTAGTAAATAATAGAGAATGTGTGAATCCAAATGTGAATCAAATAAATAAATAAATTTTATATCTATAAAATATATATGAAATTTATATCCATCTTGATAATATTAATAATTATAAGTATAAGTGTCAGTTTAATATTTAATTATAAGAAAAAAAACATACAAGAAGGTATGCTTAAAATGAAAAAAACTTGGTATAAATTAAACGACGCAACGCCTGAAGAATGTCAAAATTTAGCTATCAATCAAAACAATAGATTTATTAAAACAATAAAAAATTTAGAAGAAGAAGGGGCATGTTACGGTAGTGGTTCTGGTAAAGTAAATGCTATAACTACAAACAAACAACCAGATAAACATTCTATGTGGATTAACAGAAAATATAATTGGAATGGAAATGAAATACAATTGAAATGGTGTGGTAGTAAAAGCAATAATTGTGCAAGTCCAAATGAATGTTTAACACAATATAGTGAAAGTAATGATTGGTATAAGTTAACCGGAAAAAAAGAAAAGATAAAGTTTAATAGTTGTAATTCAGATAAATCTGGTTCAAAAAAAAATATGTTATGGTGGAAAATACAAAAAATAGGAAATAGAGGAGGTGTTCCAGAAAATTATATTAAAATGGATTATGTAAAATCCGGAGGTGCAAATAAAGGTAAATGTATATCTGGCGAGGGAAAAGGATTAACTAATTGTGGAAGTAATAAAACTAAAGTAAGACTTGTTCCGTGGAACAATATTAAAAAAGGTGATAAAATAAGTTATAAAAAAGATGGTAAAATGGGATATGCTTTAGTTAAAGAAGTTCAAAAAAAACATGAAAATTTAATAGTTTGTCCAATAAACAGTATAACTGATGCAAAATGTCGTGGAGATAGGTTTAACTTAAAAGAAAGTGAAATATTAAATGTAGTAAATTATAATAAACCTATTACATCTTCATTAAGAGATGTTGTACAAATAAAGAATGCTGATAATAAATGTTTAGGATTAGTTGGTTCATCACCAGGTTGGACTTCGTGTTTGGATGAATCTACAAGATATAAACCAGAAGCAATAAGTTATAGATCATTTATTACTCCACAAATACAAAAAACATTTAAAAAATGGTATAATCGTGGAAATCATTTAGTATATACAGGAAATTTAAATGGTATGTTCGTTGATAATTTAAGATTTGAAACACTAGCTTATGATCAAGGTTGGGGTAATACTTCAGCTAGAATAAGAATTAAATGTTATAATAAAAAAAACAAAGAAATTTTACATAAGGCTTTTTATCCAGGTAGACAAAAGAAAGTGTATAAAACGTGGGTAAGTTGGTATCATACAAAATGTACCAAAAATGCTAGTCGAAAAAAATGGTATAGACAATATTATTGGGCTTCGAGGAGTTATTGGCGATACCAGTATGTAGGCAGAAGTTGTAGCAGGCAATGGTGGGGAGGATATAGTTGTTGGAATCGTTATGGTTGGCGTAAGCGTAGTTATAGGTATAGAACATATAGAAATAGATATTATTGGCAGAGATATTGTGCTCGTTATGGTAGTCATCCTCACTATGGTGGTGCTTGGGAAATAGTTGGTAATACATATCGTGATAATAAAGCAAAGGATAATGTGGATTTAAATGATGAAGATAGACGTGTTCATAAATATAAAATTTTTGTACATCCGCCATATGGTGGAAATAGAATTTATATGGATTATTTTAAATTAAAATTTTTTGGATATAAATAAAATAATTTTATATACAATTTATATATGAAATTATTACCTTTAGCATTGATATTAATAATTATCTTTGCTCTTTATTATGTAAAATTTATAAGTTCAGCAAAACAATATTCGGAAACATTTAACAATAAAAAACTAAAAGAGGACAGAACTAAATTTGCTGAAAATGATTTTCAGGATTATGATTCTATACTTAATCCAAAAATTAAGGGCACAGGTGATATAACATCATTTTATAAATTACAAGTAAAAACAAAAGAAGGTTATAGTAACTTTAAATTAAATAATCAAGATAAAGGTTCACTAACTGACAAAGGTGATTTAAAAAAGGAAATGGAAAAATGTTCTTTATTAACTGATTGCGAACAATCGGATGATCACCCTAATTGCGGATATTGTTTTCCTTTAAATAAATTTATGTATGGAAATAAAGCAGGACCAATTGTTGATGGACAAACAAATAAACATAATGTTTGTCCAAGTTTACCAAATGGTAAGAGTGGTTGGGTACCACCTCCAAAATTTGGTGGAAAAACAAAAGAAGAATGTTTACGAATGAACGCACAGTTATTATGTCAAAATGCTGGAAGCACATGCGCTGCTCCAGAAGGAAATGGTGCCTCCAGAACTTGTGGTTGGTGTCCAAAAACTCAAAGATTTATGGTAAAAGAATTAGTAGGTAATAAATTTTTACCAAAATATAGGGATAAATCAAAGTGGGGTGATGTTGCCGATGTTTGTGAATGGAAAGGTTTAGAAGATGATGGAACTATTAGTAATAATGATTATATAATTAGTGGTGGGAAACAATGTGCTGATTTTCAAAAAAAATATCCTTGTGTTACTCCAAAAGCAACAACAGGACCTCATACAGATGCGTGTTATAGGAAATTATGGAAAAAATCAAAATGTACTGGCGATCCTTTAGATAGGTCACCAAAAATGAAGCCAATACATCAAAGAAAATTTGGAAAACCATTATGGGATACTGTAGCCTGGCCAGATGCTTTAGATTTAATGAAATCAATTTATAAAAAAGTAAAAAATACCGATGTATATGACGATGCTGTAGATTTTAATAAAGCTTGTTTTGATGGTGTTCCTCCAATTGATTCGTGCGAAGAAAAATATAGACCTAGACCACAAGATTGTTCGAGAAGATTATATAAAGAACAAGGATGTAAACCAAAAGGCAAATTACATCCTGATAATATTAAAACAAATCATTTGAAAGAAGTGATAGGTAGTGAATGGAATGACGGATTGTATGGTTGGCGTCAATGGAAAAACAAAAAATTTTCCAATAGAATAAAAAAACATAAATTACAAGCACGTGGTGTTGGCGATGGTAAACATTATTCATATAGGAGAAGAAGTAGTCAATATTGTGGTTTAGAAATACCAAAACCACCAAATCCAAAACCTTGTTGGTCTGATATGAAAAGAATACTAAGTATTATGCCAAAAACAACGACTACAAATACATCAATAATTTTTAGCGAAGGAAGTCCTGTATTAAAATTATTGAAAGGAACATTTGGTACAAAGTATCCAAAATTTATTGAAACAACTACAGATAAAGTAAGAACAGAAAAAAGAAATGCTTTTCATTTAAAAAATAAAAAATATTATTTTTATGAACATACACTGAAATTAAATGACTTTCCTTATTGGGATATACTAAAAGTATGTAAAGATTATTGGAATGATAATTGGGAACGTTTTGGTAAAACATTGGCATATAAAACACCTTTTGTGGATTGGAAAACAGATCATATAACTGTTACAAAAGGTTCAGGATTTACAAAATTACTTGGTTATTCTAAAAATAAAAATACAGCATTAAAAAATGGTTTATTTTATTATGATAATAAATCAAGTATTTATAAATTATATAAAAAATCATATCAACATAAAGATTTTCCATATTGGGACTTTTTAATTTTAATTAAAACAATGAGTGATAATACACTTGAATATAAAGCAATGTAATTTTAATTTATTTAAGTAAAAAATGAATTAAAAATCTATTTGAAATTATATAATAATGGGACAACAACATTCTGTACAAAAAGTGAATTTTGAAGATGTCCAATTTATAATGAATTCTTCAAAAAAAAATTATATTTTAATCAATACATTATCAAAATATAATCAAGATTGCCTTATAACAAATACATTACCTGTTGATAAAGAAGAACAGATCATAAATGGTTGTTTGTCAAATCCAAATATACATATAGTTATTTATGGGAAAAATACTAATGATGAAAAAATTATTGAAAAATATAAACAATTGACTAATTTAGGATTTAGAAACATATATATTTACCCGGGAGGTATTTTTGAATGGTTATGTTTGCAAGATATATATGGAAAAGATGAATTCCCAACAACAAAAGACGAATTAGATTTATATAAATTTCGTCCCAAATCAAAATTTAATGAATATTTAATGCTTGAAAATATAGATTAATTACATAAAAGGATGTGACATTAAATCTTGAATTGTTATATCTCTATAATAATTACTATCATCAGGAATAAAATTTGATATAAATTTCGTAATTTGTTTTATATTTTCCTTATATTGATCTTCTTTTTCCTTCTTATCTATAGTAGCATCTATAAATAAGATATCTTTTTCATCATTTAACCATTTTTCATGATATTCATGACATTTTTTTAAATATTCCATAGGTATATCTTCTCCTTTTCTATTTCTTTCTTTTATTCTTTTATAACACGTTTCTGGTTCAGAGTGCATATAAATAATACCTGTTAATTTAACCTTTGTTGTATAATGTTCAAACCATCTATTGTATATTTTATAATTGATTTCTTCAATGTCTTTTGTATCATATAACATTTTTGCAAAAATATTTTTATCTGTAAAAACACTTCTATCAGAAATAACAATACATTCATGGTATTTATCCAGTATATTATTTAAATATTCTAATTTTGATATCAATGCCATCATTTGAAATGAAAATGAATATTTTTTGTTATCTTTGTAAAATTTTTCTATAATATTTTCATTATTGTTATCGGTTATAGATTCCCATATTTCTACTGGTTCTTGTAAATAAATGATAGGAATACCACTATAATAATTACCAATTGTTTCTTTTAGTTTTTTTAACATTGTTGATTTTCCTACACCAATATTTCCTTCTATACCAAAAAAATAGATCATTTTACATTATTATATTATATAACTTTCAAATCAATTTAATAATATATAATAAAATTGATTTGAATATATATTTAAATAATTATAATATTATTATGGATTTGTCACAACAAAAACTAACAAAAGAAGAATGGGACGCTTTAGAAGTTCCTATAAATAAAGAAGAAAAAAAAATATTAAAAATGATAATGGATGGGTATGAAGATTTAAATATAGTTGATAATGATACCAAATCTATCATGACTTATATGAAAATAATTGATGATATAGATTTTTACTATGATTGGTTATATAAGGAATATTTTATGCAACAAATTAATAAATTGTGTAAAAAATATAATTATCAATATGATTATACGCCAATGGTGAAAAAAATAAAGAGGATAAAATCATCTGAACAAATAAGAATAAGAAATTTTGATAAAAAAATAGAAGAAAATAAGTTGTTTATATTTGAATATATTTTACTAGATTTTATAAAAAAATTATCAAAAAATAATGATAAACATAGCTTTTACTTTTATACATTAACTCGTTTATTAAACTCGAAAATTAAATTATTGAATAGTCATGTATTGAAATTTTGTAATAATATTTTACAAAAACATATAACGAATATTAGTCGTAGAAAATTAATAAAACAATCATATGATTTTATTGAAAAAAACAAATATTTAAATGTTTATGAGGATAAAAAACTATATGAACATCAAAAAAAATTGTTTTCGTCAGTGAAAAGACCAGGTGCTAAGTTATTATTATATCAAGCACCGACAGGAATGGGTAAAACATTATCTCCAGTAGGTATTAGTAATCATAAAAAAATAATATTTGTTTGTGCTGCCAAACACGTAGGTATGCAATTGGCTAAATCGTGTATATCTATGGGAATACCTATAGCAATAGCATTTGGATGTTTAGATGCTAGTGATATAAGATTGCATTATTATGCTGCGAAAGATTTTGTTAAAAATAGAAAAACTGGAGGTATTTTTCGAGTAGATAATAGTGTAGGGGATAAAGTTGACATTATTATATCAGATGTTAAATCTTATTTATGTAGTATGAATTATATGTTGGCATTTAATAAACCAGAAGATATAGTTTGGTTTTGGGATGAACCAACAATAACACTTGATTATAATTCTCATCCTTTTCACGAAATATTAAAAAATAACTGGATACAAAATACAATACCAAATATAATATTATCATCAGCAACATTACCAAAACAAAATGAGATATATGGTTGTATATCTAGTTTTAGAAATAAATTTCCTATGTCAAATGTTGAAGAAATTACAAGCTATGAATGTAAAAAAACTATTCCTATTTTAGATGAAAAAGGATTTATTGTTTTACCACATTTAATATTTGAAGACTATGAAGAGGTTAAACAATGTGTAAAATATCTAAATAATAATAAAACAATACTGAGACATTTTGACTTAGGCGAAATAACAAAATTTATATTGTATGTAAATAAGAAGAATGTATTGAAAGATAGATATATTATAAATAATTATTTTCAAGACATTAACAATATTAATGTTATCAAGTTGAAAGAATATTATGTTTTAATTTTATCAAAACTAAAGAAAAATTATAGTGAAATTTATGAACATTTCCAAGAAAAAAAAAATCCATTATATAAATCTGTAGTTAAAATAACAACTGATGATGCTAATACATTAACAGATGGACCTACAATTTATTTAACAAATGATGTAAATAAAATTGGCAACTTTTATTTAAAGGTAACCAACATAAAAGAAAATGAATTAGAAAAAATAAATAAAATTATTGATTTTAATAATGAAATTCAAAAAGAGATTGATGAATTAATGAAAATTGAAAAAGAAAGAGCAGATAAAGTTGCAGCGCAATTGGGTGAAAAGGCAATGGAACGCGCTGGTAGAGATACTAAAGAATTTCAATTACAACAAGAATATAAAAAAAATTTATCTAAATTGATGATGAAAATAAATAAAGTTGAATTAAATACAGAATATGTACCAAATAGCAAAAGTCATCTTAGAAAATATATTAACAAACCAAAAGACAGTAAAGCTTTTACATCAAATGTTAAAGATGATGTAGTTGAAAAAATAGTTCAATTAAAAATTGACAATAACTATAAAATATTGCTACTAATGGGGATAGGTGTATTTAATAATGATATAGAAATACAGTCAAATAAAAATAGTAAAGAAGAAAATGAAAAAATAAAAGCATATCGTGATTATATGGCAATAATGAAAGAATTAGCTTTAAAGCAACATCTATATTTAATTATTGCTTCAAGTGATTATATATATGGAACAAATTATAACTTTTGCCATGGTTATATTTCAAAAGATTTACAAAATATAACAAAAGAAAAATTGATACAGGGTTTAGGTAGAGTTGGTAGAAAAAATAATAAATTAGATTATAGTATACGATTGAGAAGTGATAATCTAATTCGAAAATTATTACTTGAAGAAGAACAAAAATTAGAAGTGGTTAATATGAATAGATTATTTCAATAATTCCTTAAATTTCCATTTCCAGATTTTACTTTCTACAAAACCCATTTCTTCAAATTCATCTAATTTTGCGTATATTGCATCTCTAAATGGTTCTTCATGAGTTGACACCTTTTCAATCCATAATAAAAACCATTTATTATCATAAAACAATTTTAATAATTCTGGTATAAGTTTATCGTAAACAATATTATTAATTTTTTCTTGGTTATTTTCACTACATATTTCACTAATTTCATTTATTATACTAGAGCATCTATTTTTTATTTCGTATGCTCTTTTATCACGAGTTTTTGATCTAGTTATTCTGGGTTCAAAATTATTTACATCTATTTTTATAATTTCGGTAAAATAACTTCTACAAACAGGACATCTTGCGAGATAATCTCCATCTTGAATATCTATTTTATACCATTTATTTAAACAATTGTAGCAAAATTCATGTTCGCAACCATTTGGTTTAGACTTATTTTTTATTTTATCGTTGTAACAAATAGTACAAATCATTTTTATAATATAATAAAAAAAAATATTTTAAACTTATTATATTTTATTATATTATAATGTCAGGACAACCTATATTTAGTAATGCTACTCTTGACGATACTGATGTAAACAAACCTGTATTTTCGTCTATTGAAGCAAAAAAACTAAGTGATTATTCACCTACATATAGTACTATATCGATTAATGGTGGAAAAATAGAAG
>CENJ01055576.1_pt1 | contig 31753 bp, 25 predicted proteins | sample 356161 | NCBI WGS metagenome assembly CENJ01 (sample SAMEA2619531, study PRJEB7988) | marine metagenome | biome: marine biome (ENVO:00000447); feature: surface water layer (ENVO:00002042); material: "saline water (ENVO:00002010), including plankton (ENVO:xxxxxxxx)" | depth 5 m | reverse complement strand
TTACCGATAAAGCACAAACCTTGGGAATCTTTTTTTTGCCAAACAGGAAGTCCAGCTTTTTTGGCGATCTCTCGAACCGCCGATTTTTTTAATTCACCTATTGGAAAAAGTGCTTTAGATAATTGAAATTGATTTAATTGGCACAAGAAATAACTTTGGTCTTTATTGTTGTCTCGGCCTTTTAAAAGTTTGAACATCTTTTTTTCATTTTGTTCGACTTCCTTTTTTTGACAATAGTGTCCTGTGCCTACAAAATCAGCACCTAAATCCAGCGCTATTTCCAAAAAGAGGTCAAATTTTACTTCTCTATTGCACAATACATCCGGATTGGGTGTTCTGCCTTCTTTGTATTCAGAAAACATGTAGTCAACAATTCTTTTTTTGTACGCAACGCTTAGGTCTATGGTTTGAAAAGGTATATCCAATTTTTCGGCAACCAATAAAGCATCTTTGCTGTCTTCTTCCCAATGACATTCTGCATTAATCAAAACAGATTCATCGTTCCAATTGCGCATAAATATGCCAATAACCCTATAGCCTTGCTTTTTTAGAAGGTAAGCGCTAACTGCACTATCTACCCCTCCAGACAAACCAACTACAACTGTTTTCATTGAATTGCCGCACTAAAGTACATATTTGCATGAACAAGCTTTTATGAAAACAAACAAAGTTGGTGTTTTAGGAGGTGGGCAACTGGGGCGAATGCTTATTGAGAGTGGTAAAAAGATGGGACTCACCTATCATGTTTTGGAGAGCCATGTCGATTGTCCAGCTGCAATGGGCGCAGAAAAATTGGAGTTAGGAAGTTTACAAAGTGCAACTGACATTGAAAAGTTGGCTGAGGAAGCAGACGTTCTTACTATAGAAATTGAAAAAGTAAATGCCAAAGCGCTTCAAGCGTTGAAGGAAAAAGGGAAGGTTGTCATTCCTGACCCACAAAGTATTTTAATTATCCAAAACAAGGCAAGACAAAGACAATACTTAGCGCAACATAGCATAAGCCAGCCAGCATTTTTTGTGCAAAAAGCGCATCAATCCTTCGAAAGCCATCAATTTGTTCAATTTAGCAACAGACAAAAAGTGGTCTTGAAATTTCTAGAAGGCGGATATGACGGTAAAGGGGTGCAAATTTGGCCTATTCAAGAGTTGGAGGCACAATCTTTTGAACAAGATTTATTGGTAGAAGATTGTATTCAACCATTGGAGGAATACGCTATTTTGGTGGCCAAAGGAAAAGAAAAAATGACCAGCTTTCCCATTGTCAAAATGGTGGTTCACGAAAAAGGCAATTTGTTAGATCATTTGGAAATGCCCGCGCAAACACACCAAGCAGAGGACCTTAAAAAAACAGCCTTGGCAGCCGTAGAAGCTCTTCCAGGATTGGGTCTTTTTGCAGTGGAGATGTTCGCAGATGGCAGCAATGTATATCTAAACGAAATAGCGCCAAGGCCACACAATTCTGGTCACCAGAGCATCCACAATTGTACTTATAGTCAATATGATCAGCTCAACTTTTTGTTGCAGGGTCAAAACCCGAAATTACCCAAAATGCATAGCGCATCAGTGATGATGAATTTGTTGGGTCCGGAAGGATGGGAAGGTAATTATTTTTACCAAGGGCAGGAGGAAATAAACCAAATGCAGCAAGTCCATTTGTATGATTATGGCAAAAGTATCAGCAAACCACAAAGAAAATTGGGGCACCTTACACTTTGGGGCGATGATTTACTTACTTTAAGAAAAACCTTAAAAGAACTAAAACAAAAGGTGAAAGTTTTACCAGCTTAACTAGCTATTTAGATTATACTTTCCCCGTTTGCATCAGTAGTCAGTACGGAACTCATATAGTCCAAAAAGGGGCGTACAGCTTTCAACGCATCGTCTAATCGTTGCAAAAAATCTGGGGCAGTGGCTTCAGCTTGGGTATAAGGGATGCTAAAAAGGTGTTGCTTGAAGCGCAAAAGATCAATATTTGGGTGGTCTTTTACATAGCCTTTTGGAGCAGTTTTTACAGCAGTTCCTTGAAGCGCGCCCCACACATTTTTAAACTTAGGAACATTAATGATATTGCGGTATTCATCTCCGTCCATAGCCAACTCCTGACGGATACGCCTTAAATCTGCCGGATTGGGATCCCAAAAGCCACAAGCCAGGAAAATTTCTTTAGGTTTTAGGTGCAGGTAATAACCACCTCGCAGCCTAGGTTTGGTGCGGTGCCAAGTTAGTCCAAAATGGGTTTTGTATGGCGTTTTATCTTTGGAAAAGCGGACATCACGGTAAATGCGAAAGAGTTTAAAACGGTCTATATTATCATGTTGGTTGAGTTGCTCTTTTAGGGCTTCTCCAAATTGCTTTACACCGCTTTCTAAGGATTTAAAATCTTGTTTATGTTCCTCAAACCAGGCACGCTGGTTGTTTTGCTCCAATTTTGTAAAAAAAGTAAAAATATCTGGTGAGAGTTGCATGGAATTTAGCTACACATTTGAACACAGTCCAATATTTTCTCGTATTTATCCTTCCATTAGCTCAAAATGGTAGGATTCCATCACAGGATTATACAAAAGTGTTTTGCAAGCGTCCTCTACCAATTTTTTGGCTTCGTCTTCATTGGCTGCCTCAAGTGTAAAGGCAATATTTTTTCCGATGCGCACATCAGAAAAACCCTTGAAGCCTTTGCTATGCAAACCGTTTTCAGCTGTTTTTCCTTGAGGATCCAAAAGTCCGGCTCGCGGTACTACATTCAATTGTACTTTAAAAATCATGACTGGATATGTTGCAAAAGCGAAAGTAGAACATAAAGGACAATCAACAAGGGAAAGGCCAAAAAACCCAAAAAGGCAACCGCTACAAAAATTACCATCAATACTGCAATGGGTAGTCGGGTAGATTGCCAATTTAAGGATTCTATTTTCAGAGAACGCAAAGGTAAAGGCGCAATCATTGCAAGGGACAAAAACAAAATACATGAAGTCAAAAGCCAAAAGATAAGCTCATTTGAAAAATGTATACCCAATCTATTGCTTTCAAAAACTATAGGGAGACAAGCTACAAAAATTCCGTTTAGAGTGCTAGGTAAACCTGTAAAACTATAACTTTTTGTGCTAATGTTGAATTTTGCCAAACGCCACACTGCCGCAACAACAAGTAAAAGGGGCAGCAGCAAAATAGGTCCAGAAAAGTGAAAATAAATGTAGGAATTGTACAACAAAAAAGCAGCGGCTAATCCAAAAGAGGTAAAATCTGCAAAACTGTCTAGCTGCTTGCCAAAATCTGAACTTACCTTCATTAAGCGTGCTGCAAAGCCATCCAAAAAATCCAAAAATGCACTCAATAACAGAAGATAAGCAGCTTTTACAAGGGCACCTCCAAAACCCAATTTGATGGCATAAACCCCGAGAAATAAATTCAGTAGGGTAAGCATATTGGGGATATTCCGAATGATTTTTGTCAAATAATAATGTGTTTTGGTCTGTTGCCAAACAAAAATATTTGCTTGACACTTATGTTCGTAACAAATTTATGAAAAGCAGCTTTACTTTTTTGTCTATGATCATTATCCAAATGATCCACGCACAAGATTTCACCATAAGCGGGCGAATAACTGATGCAGCTTCTGGAGAAGCCCTAATTGGTGTGGCTATTTATTTGGAAGATGCTTCTGCGGGAGATGTGAGCAATGAATATGGCTTTTATAGTTTAAGCTTGCCTCAAGGTGAACAGAAAGTTCTCTTTAGCTACTTGGGTTATGAAACTTTAGCCAAGAGCATAAATCTCAAGCAAAACAGCAATATAAACATTGAATTAAGTGAAAAATCGGCTCAACTAAAAGAAGCTGTTGTAACTTCCAAAGCACAAGATAGAGAGGTAGAAAACAAAGAAATGAGTGTTGTAAAAATGGACATTGAGACCATCAAGGAAATTCCAGTTGTATTTGGAGAAGTAGATGTAATAAAAACAATTGCCCTATTGCCAGGCATACAACAAGCCGAAGGAAGTTCTGGGCTTAATATCAGGGGTGGAGGACAAGACCAAAACTTGATTTTGCTTGACGAGGCAACCGTGTATAATGCCTCACATTTGTTGGGTTTTTTCTCGATATTCAATGGTGACGCAATTAAAGGTATAGAAGTATACAAAGGAGGTATTCCTGCAAAATATGGCGGTAGATTGGCTTCTATTATTGATGTAAGGATGAAAGATGGAAATAAAAAAAGATTTGCTGGTCAGGGAGGCATAGGGCTTATAAGTTCGCGCCTTACACTAGAAGGACCTATCGTTAAAGACAAATCAAGTTTTATGCTTTCTGGCAGAAGGTCGTATGCAGATGTTTTTTTGGCCTTCTCAAAAGACGACGCCATCAAAAACAATACATTATATTTTTATGATGCCAATTTAAAAGCCAACTATGAGTTGAGTGAGCAAGACAAACTCTTTGTAAGCGGGTATTTTGGAAGAGATGTTTTTGGCTTTACCGACAATTTTAGGGTTGCTTGGGGAAACGGCACGGGCACAATTCGTTGGAACCACATTTTCAACCAAAAGTTGTTTGCCAATATTTCTGCTATATACAGCAATTTTGATTATTCTTTTGGAATCAAATTTGCTGAAAATGCCGCCTTTTCAATTGACCAAGGCCAAGAAGATTGGAACCTAAAAATAGACGTTACCAATTATTTTTCATCCAAAAGCAAATTATATTTTGGGGGGCAAAATATTTACCACACCTTCTCCCCCGGCGCTTTTAGAGGCGACAACCAAGCAACAAAAGATAGGTTTAATGATGTAGTTATTCCCAGGAAATTCGCCCTAGAATCTGCACTTTATCTTGACCACAAATACAAATTTAATAGCCGCTTTGATGTTCGTTATGGGCTGCGCTACAGCCTTTTTAATAATCTTGGTAAAGGGAGGGAATTTCGCTACGAATACAGCGACTATGGCGCCCCAATTGCTTCGGATACTTTTCTCTACAAAAAAGGTGAGATGTACAACTATTTCGGCAACTTAGAACCGCGGGTGGCACTAAATTATAATTTAAACAAAGAACAGGCAGTAAAAGCCAGTTATAATCGAACTGCTCAATACATTCAACAGGCCTCCAACTCCGCCAATTCTTTGCCTATTTCAAATTGGTTTTCGGCGGGCCCCAACGTAAATCCACAAATTTCTGATCAAGTAGCAGCGGGTTATTTTAGGAATTTCAAAAATTCTATAGAAAGCTCTGTAGAGGTATATTACAAGTGGATGGATCAACAAGTGGACTTTAGAAACAACGCACAACTTTTTTTTAATGAATTGCTCGATGGTGAGTTACTTACCGGCATTGGCAGATCCTATGGCACAGAATTGTATATCAATAAATACGCTGGAAAATTTACAGGATTTTTAAGCTATACACTTAGCAAAACAGAACGAAAGGTAAACGGTATAAACGGCAATCGTTGGTACCGAACAAATTTTGATAGAAGACACAATATTGCTTTGGTATTGACGCGAGAAGTCACACCGAGCATTAGCCTCACTGGTTCTTTTGTTTACCAAAGTAACAACCCAATTACTGCTCCTACTGCATCTTATCCATATGACGGAAATACTTACGGGTCGTATCCTGCAAGAAACAATGTGAACGATAAACAATTGGACTACCATCGTTTAGATCTTAGTATAAATTTAGATCCGAATAAAAACAAAGGCAGAAATTACAAAAGCACCTGGAACTTTAGTTTTTACAATGTATACGCTCGCGAAAATGCCTGGGTAATTAATTTTACAGCCGAAGAAAAAGAAGATAAAGACGGTAATTTGGTGCAAACAGGGAGAAATGTCTCCACCAAAATTGTCTTGTTCAAGCTTATCCCGTCATTTACTTGGAATTTTGAATTTTAATGAAACAGAAAAAAATGCGCTTTAGAAAAACAATAATTATTTTTACCATTTGCTCTTTGTTCATCGCTTGTGAACGCGATATTGACCTGAATCTTCCAACGGAAGAAGTTGCCTTGGTTTTGGAAGGTGGCTTGACCAATGAAAACGAAGTTTGGCAAATAAAACTATCTGAAAGTGCACCTTATTACAGCAATAGTTACCCACCTATAAAGGATGCTCTGGTGATGATAACTCATGGAAATGAAATAGATACCTTGTATCAAACGGATCCTGGTATGTATCAAACAATAGACAAAAAACAAGGCTTAGTAGGAGAATCCTATACTTTAACAATCAAATGGAAAGGCAATAGTTATACCGCAACAGAAATGCTCCATGACCAGCTTCCTCTTGATACCGTGGCAGCTTTTTATTTAGCTATGGACAATGGTTTTATTGAAGAGGGTTGGTATGCATTTATAGGTGCAGACGAGATTCAAGGAAAAAGAGATAGAGATTATTATGAGTGGAAAGTATTCATCAATGATACACTTTATGAGGAAAATGGCATTTTAATAGATACAGATGAATTTAGGGATGTCGGATTTTGGAACATACTTATTGACCCAAACAATCCACTTGCTCAACAAAAGGAAGGAATTTTACCAAGGCCAATAGTTTCTGACTTTACTGAAGGTGATACTGTTCGGATAGAGCAGTATGCCATATCAAAAAACTACTACGATTTTCTTTTTGGTCTTCAAAACCTACAAAATTCTGGAGGTCCTTTTTCTTCGCCTGCAAGCAACCCGCCAAGCAACATTGTCTCCAGCAAAACAGCCTATGGTTATTTTAGGGTTGCCCATAAAGTAGGAGGAATGGTTGTAATTGAAGAATAATACTACTTTATCCTTCCAACAATCTTTGTCTCAATATCTACATTGTCGTCAACAATGTATTTGGCCAAGTTGGAACTACCCCAGTCCACATTAAACTTTGAACGGTCAAAACGTATGATAGCTTTGGCGATAATGGTATTGCCGGTCGTGCTTTCCTCAATTGATGTTTTAAAAGAAATTCTTTTTGTAATACCCTTGATGCTTAGATTAGCAAGTACGTATAAACTTCCATCTTCTTGCTCGAAAGAGTTGGTGATTTCTAAGCCTACTTCAGGGTGATTTTTTACATCAAAGAAATCTTTTGAGTGAAGATGCTTGGTAAGCGTAGTTTGTTTTACACCAGCCAAATCATCTACATCAATACTTGTTGCATCCAAAACAAATTTACCACCTAAAATTTTTCCATTTTCATAAGTTAAAGAACCTTCTTTGACTTTTACACCCCCATAATGCTTATAACTTTTCATTAGATGATAACCATTCCATTTTAACGTGCTTTTTTCAGCGTCTACTCGAAACGTTTTTTCTTGAGCGGATGTACTCTTGGCTGAAAAAATTGATAAACTCAAAAAGGTAAGCAAAGCAAAAAATAATCTTGTTGTCATGCTTTAATTAGATACAGATATAACTTTAAATAGTTCTTACGCTTTTTTGATTTAGTGAATAAAATCGTCTATTGCTTCGGGATGTTTTTCAAAGAAATTTCCGATAACAACCATATCCGCACCAGCACTATGCAGTTGCTTTATTTCTTTTTTGCTTGTTACTCCGCCGCCTACAATCAATGGAAGATGAACCTCTTTTTTTATTTTGGCAACGATTTCTATATCCGCATGTCGTTGCGCCCCACTGCCACAATCCAAGTAAATAATTTGAAGACCCAATTGTTGACCAGCCAGCGCAGTAGAAACCGCCAAATCGCTTTTGTCTTGAGGAATAGGCTTGGTGTTAGATACGTATTCTGCCGTGGTTATTTTACCCCCATCAATCAAAATATATCCGGTTGGTAAAATTTCAAGTCCACTTTGTTTCAAAAGATGGGCGGATTCAACATGGCGTCCAATTAAAAGGTCAGAATTACGACCTGAAATAAGAGTCAAAAGAAAAATTGCATCCGCTCCGCTGTTTATTTGATTCGGACTTCCGGGAAAGATAACAATCGGTAAATCAATGAATTGTTTGAGTTTTTTAATACATGTTTCCATGTTCCCTTCGCTTACATGGCTACCACCTACAAAAACAAAATCACATGCCCTATTCAATTTTTCTAAAAAAGTATCAGAGGGTACTTTATCGGGATCAATTAGAACGGCAAATGATTTTTTATTGTCTATCGCCAATTTCTTAAAAATATGTAGTAACTTGTTTTTCAATGGCCTACGTTTTGTGGAAAAGCATGTTCAAAAAAAACATTTCTCGTGTTAACATTATGTTATCAACAGGGCAATTTCACAAATAGATTGTGATACACGTACCCCACTGCAAGTTTATGTGGAAAATTGGAAACTTCCTCAACGAAGATGAACATATAGTTTTGAGCAAAAACCATTAGAGTTTAATTCGACTATAAATTGTATGAAAAAGAAAAAGGCAACGTATAACGAGAAAGGGCTTAAATTCAAAAGAAAATATACCAAGGAAGGTGTTTCTGCTTTTGACCTTTTTGAATATGATTACAGAACATCTGTAATCAAAAACCCAACGGGAGACACTGTTTTCGAAATGAAAAATGTTGAAGTCCCCAAAGATTGGTCACAAGTAGCCACGGATATTTTGGCTCAGAAGTATTTCAGAAAAGCCGGCGTTCCACAAGAAGATGGCAGCACTGGTTCTGAAACTTCAATCAAACAGGTTGCACATAGATTAGCAGATTGCTGGAGAACCTGGGGAGCGCAATATGGATATTTCGCTTCTGAGAAAGACGCGGGTATCTTTTATGACGAATTGGTATACGCAATAGTGGCGCAAATGGCTGCCCCCAATTCACCCCAATGGTTCAACACGGGTTTGCACAATACTTATGGAATTACAGGAAAGCCTCAAGGACATTATTATACAGACCCAACAACAGAAAAAGTAAAACGCTCAACATCAGCGTACGAAAGACCGCAGCCGCATGCGTGTTTCATTCTGTCTGTAGAAGACGATTTAGTAAATGAGGGCGGCATCATGGATTTATGGGTGCGTGAAGCAAGAATCTTCAAATATGGTTCTGGCGTTGGAACCAACTTCTCTAAAATTAGAGGTGCCAATGAAAAGTTATCTGGCGGAGGATATTCGAGTGGTTTGATGTCTTTTCTGAAAATCGGTGACCGAGCAGCAGGTGCCATCAAATCAGGTGGTACAACTAGGAGAGCAGCCAAAATGGTTTGCTTAGATTTAGATCACCCAGAAATAGAAAGTTTCATTAATTGGAAAGTAAAAGAAGAACAAAAAGTAAAAGCGCTTATTGACGGTGGATATGACAACCACTACGAAGGAGAGGCCTACCAAACGGTTAGTGGTCAAAACTCAAACAATTCTGTCCGTATACCCAATAAATTTTTTGAAGCACTTGCTACAGATAGCTCATGGGACCTAATCGGCAGAACGGACGGCACCATAACCGAATCTATTCCTGCAGCAAAAATTTGGGAAGATATTACTTATGCAGCTTGGGCTTGTGCAGACCCAGGCATTCAATACAATACCACCATCAACGAATGGCACACTTGCCCAGAAGGTGGCCCAATAAATGCTTCTAACCCATGTTCGGAATATATGTTTTTAGACAACACAGCTTGCAACTTGGCGAGTTTAAATCTAAGAAAATTTTTCGACACCAAAGATTTAACTTTTGACGTAGAAGGTATAGCACATATGGCCAGAATTTGGACAACAGTTTTGGAGATTTCTGTCTTGATGGCACAATTCCCATCCAAAGAAGTGGCTAAATTATCTTTTGACTACAGAACACTTGGTTTGGGATACGCCAACTTGGGATCTGTGTTGATGTTGTCGGGTATTCCTTACGATAGCCCCCAAGCTACAGCCATAGGAGGTGCCATTACAGCGATTCTTACAGGAACTGCGTACAAAACATCTGCAGAAATGGCTTCATACTTGGGTTCGTTCAAAGAATACGAGAAAAACAAAGAGCATATGCTTCGGGTGATGAGAAATCACCGATACGCGGCATACAATGCTGATAGCTATGAAAACCTAAGCCTAAAACCAGTCGGTATTGACCAACATGAGTGCCCAAGCTACTTGCTCAACGCAGCTTGTAATGCATGGGACAAAGCACTTGAATTAGGAGAACAATTCGGATATAGAAACGCACAAACAACGGTAATTGCACCTACAGGCACCATTGGTCTGGTAATGGACTGCGATACAACTGGTATTGAGCCAGATTTTGCTCTAGTGAAATTCAAGAAACTATCAGGTGGCGGTTATTTCAAAATTGTCAACCAATCTGTTCCAGAGGCTTTAAACAATTTAGGGTATAACAAATCCCAGATAAAAGACATCGTAAATTATGCAAAAGGTCATGCCAGTATTGATGGCGCACCCTTTATCAATCCAGACAGCCTAAAAGCAAAAGGATTTAACGACGAAGATTTACAAAAAGTTGAAGGCGCCATGGCATCGGCTTTTGAAATAGGTTTTGCCTTTAACCAATGGGTATTGGGTGAAAAAACCATGAAAAAACTAGGATTCGAAACAGCAGATTATGAAAAGCCAGGTTTCAACATGCTCAAAAAATTGGGTTTCACCAAACAAGAAATCAATGCAGCAAACGACTACGTTTGTGGAACCATGACAGTAGAGGGCGCTCCAAATCTAAAAGAAGAGCACTTACCCGTATTTGATTGTGCCAACAAATGCGGTAAGATCGGCGAAAGATACATTCACCCTCATGGACATATTCGTATGATGGCTGCCGCGCAACCATTTATTTCGGGTGCCATTTCAAAAACCATAAACTTACCCAATGAAGCAACTGTAGAAGACATCAAAAGCTGCTACCACTTAAGTTGGGAGATGGGTATAAAAGCTAACGCGCTTTATCGCGATGGATGTAAACTTTCTCAGCCGCTGAGCAACAAGTCAGACGACGAGGAAGAAGAAGAATTAGACAACAAGGTAGCAGAAAAAGTGGAAGATGTCATCGGGCAAAATGCTGCTCTATCGGTAGAAAATCTAACTGCGGATATGGTATTACAAGCCGCCCGAAGAATCCTAGATGAATCTGCCAATACAGAATTTAAGAAAAAATTGGCTCGTGTAGTACAACGCAAAAAATTGCCAAGTAAAAGACGAGGATTTACCCAAAAAGCAACCATTGACGGACAAACCATTTTCGTCAGAACAGGTGAGTACAATGATGGCACCTTGGGCGAAATATTTGTGGATATGCACAAAGAGGGAGCGACCTTCCGTTCACTGATGAACTGTTTTGCTATTGCCATTTCTTTGGGCTTGCAGTACGGTGTGCCTTTGGAGGAATTTGTCAACAAATTCACCTTTACAAAATTTGAACCAGCAGGAATGGTTCAAGGGCATCAAAACATCAAGAGTGCAACCTCGATGATTGACTACATTTTCAAGCTATTGGGTTTTGAATACCTAAACAGAACCGATTTGGTTCAGGTAAAACCAGAATTCAAAGCAGAAGCACCTGTGCAAGTGGAAGAGGCCCCAGTGCAGAACAACCCTATTGGCTTTAAACAAGTGGCCACGGAACCAGTTCGCACAAAAGTTGAGCAAAGCCAAGGCGAAAATGAGGGCTCAAACATGCAAAGATCTAACGAAGGACTTACTGTTTCGTCAGCCTCGGTAAACGATGCACTAAAATCTATGGATCCAGATTCACCGGCTTGCCCAAGTTGTGGCAATGCCACCATCCGAAATGGTACCTGCTATAAATGCCTTACTTGCGGCACTACTACAGGTTGCAGTTAAAACTATGTAAATAAAAACCAACAAACGCCTACTGAAAAGTGGGCGTTTTTTTTGCTCAATAATTAAACAGATTAGAAACGATACGTTTCTTCCTCGATATGAATGGCCAAATCAAGCGCCAGAACACGGCATAAGTCAATCAGTAAAGACAACTTAATTGGGGACTTATCATTTTCAATATCTGACAAATACTTTTGCGAAATACCCAATTCCTGAGCAATAAAAACTTGCGAATAATCTTTTTCTCTTCTAGCCTTTCTAAGCCTATCGGGTATAGATTTCATGAAATCGAAAATAAAGAAAAAGAAATAAAAGAAGCTAGCGGTATAATTTAGTATTTGAGGTATAGTTTAGAATTTGAAAGGATACTTCAGCAAACCTAAGTTCGTATTCATGAGAAATTTGATAAGTAGATAGGCAGAAAATTTAATACTACGCAAGGACATAAATTAAAATATGGCCAAGCAAAAACTCCTTGGCCTCGTCATTTTTTTATGACCTATAACTTTATCTGGACAAGCCAGTCTTGACCGAATTGCCAAGATATGTGATTACGATAAAATAATTCATACCAAGTTTTACAAAAACTATCTTTTTGTTTTTCAATCCACGCTCAGGATGCCTCTTACAAATCAAAAGATGCGAATCCAGAACAATTGACCAATAGATGATTAAGTATTTTGGAGATAGGCTCAATAAACCAATGAAAAAAGCAACGACTATTGGTAAGCTTATCTTGTTGGCAGCTTGCCGAGATGATGTCATGGGAGGCAAATCATTCAGCAGTTATACTATCCAAGGTAAACGATTAAATGGCGCTTAGCTATTTTGAAGAATCTTCTTGGCTTTTTGGTACCAAGCTTTGCCAAAACGCCTTTCTAATGCGTCTTTAGCAAAGGAGAGCAAAGAAATTTCTTCTTCTTGGCCTTTTTGGCAGGCCGCTTGGCAAATGTCCCACTTGTGGTAATTTAGAGCCGTAAACGCACCATACGCTTTTTCTCGAATAGGGTATAAATGGCAACTGATGGGTTTTTGAAAATTTGTATTACCCTTTTGGTATGCCTTTTCGATACCACATTGCAATACACCATTTTGGCTAGTGGCAAATACACAGAGACCATCCTCATGGCATTGTGTGCTTTTTTGTCCAAGGGAATAATCTACAAAACCCTCTTTTTCAATCAAATTTTGACTTTTTTTATCTAGTTCTTTCAGCACACTTGGCAGTGCTTTTTTTAAGGTTTCAATTTCATGTTCTGCGAGGGGCGCACCCAAGTCGCCTTCTATACAACAAGCACCCTTGCAAGCAGCAACGTTGCAAGCAAATTGGCTTTCTATCAAACTATCAGAAACAAGCACATGCTCAACAATTTTCATGACTTTAAATAGGCTTCACCGCCCAAGTCGGATAATTTGTTGGCTTTGTTCAGTACTTCTGATTCCATAGTATCCATGTAGTCTTGTAATCTTCCATGTAAATTAGGATGCTTGGCTGCCAAAATTTTAATGGCAAGTAAAGCTGCATTGGCCGCACCATTGATGGCAACCGAAGCTACAGGAACACCTTTGGGCATTTGAACGATGCTCAAAAGGGAATCAAGTCCGCTTAAAGCTTTGGATTGAATGGGCACACCGATAACAGGCAAGCTAGTTAGCGAAGCAACCATACCGGGTAAATGTGCTGCACCTCCTGCACCTGCAATGATTACATCAAAACCGTTTTTTCGCGCATTTTCGGCAAAATTGTACAATCTCTTTGGGGTTCTGTGGGCACTTACTACTGTAATTTCGTAGCCAATGCCAAATTGTTTCAGTACGTTTTCTGCTTGTGCCATAACAGGCAAATCAGAATCCGAACCCATAATGATGGCTATTTCTTTCATATTTATTTTAAAGCTATTTCTGTGCTATCTCCCAAATTCAGCGACAAAGATAAGCCACTTAAAGCGGCATCGTTGCCAACAACAGATTGAGTTAATATGGCCGAATCTATATGAGAGTTTGGTCCAATGATGGAATCACTTATGATTGCCTTGTCCAAAATGGCGTTTTCTCCAATAGAAACATTGGGGCCAACAATGCAATTTTGAATGCTGACGTTTTTGCCCACATGATAAGGTTCTATAAAAATACAGTTTTCACAAGCACCCTCTGGTTTGATTTGCTTTACTGTTTTGAGCAGCTTTCGGTTGGTTTCCAATAAAATTTCTTTTTTGCCACAGTCAAACCAAGATTTCACATCAAAAGTTTTAATGCGAACATTTTGCTTCACCATCATATCGAGTGCTTGCGTCAAATGAAATTCCTGATTTTCTTTTTGGGGTTGGTTAAGCATTGTGGCCAAACATTCAAAAAGCAAGTGGCTTTCTTTGATAAAGTAAACCCCTACCATAGCCATATTGGAAGTAGGTATTTTGGGTTTTTCTACCAATTTTTTCACCAAACCTTCTTTGCTTGTTTCAGCTACGCCGAACATTTCGGGTTTCTGCACTTTTTGCAAACCGATTTGTGAAATTTTACTCAACAGAATTTCTTGCCAATTGCATTTGGCAATGGTATCTCCAAAAATGATTAGTAAATCTTCATTTTCTTTCACCAAATCTTTTGTAAGATATATTGCATGTCCAGTGCCTTTGCTGCTGCTTTGAAGTATAAACTGCGCTTTGATTTTTGGATAATGCCGTTCAATAAACGCTTCAATTTTATTGCCTAGATGCCCAATGACAAATACAAAATCATCAACCCCATTCTCAATCAAGTCTTCAACAATATGTCCCAAAATGGGCTTCCCCGCGACAGGAATGAGTGATTTGGGTTGGGTATGCGTATGAGGTCTAAGTCTTGAACCAACACCCGCAACCGGTATGACAGCTTTCATTATGGTCTACGAAAATAAGACACTCTTGTTAATCCAATTTTAAATAAAAAGGATTATCTATAATGCTTAAAATATTTTGAGAGGCTAAAAATAAATGAAAATATGACGTAATTTCACGCACTTAAATACCAGAAAGCAATAGATAATTTAAAACGCTATGGATCAAATTTTTGACTTAATAGAACATGAAAAACTAAGACAATTAGAAGGCATTGAACTCATTGCTTCAGAAAATTTTGCCTCTCAAGAGGTAATGAATGCAATGGGTAGCGTACTCACCAATAAGTATGCAGAAGGGTTGCCATCCAAACGATATTATGGCGGTTGTGAAGTAGTAGATAAAGTAGAAAACTTGGCTATTGAACGTCTTAAAGATTTGTATGGAGCTTTTTGGGCAAACGTACAACCACATTCTGGTGCACAAGCAAATGCTGCGGTTATGTTGGCTTGCCTAAATCCTGGCGATAAAATTTTAGGTTTTGATTTAAGTCATGGAGGTCACTTGACCCACGGTTCTTCCGTAAATTATTCTGGGAAGCTTTATGAAGCCCATTTTTATGGCATCAATGAAGAAACTGGTTTTGTAGACTATGAAGCGTTGGAAAAAAAGGCCAAAGTAGAAAAACCTAAAATGATCATTTGTGGAGCAAGTGCTTATTCCAGAGATTGGGATTATGCCCGAATTCGGGAGGTAGCTGATGAAATCGGTGCAATTGTTTTGGCCGATATTTCCCATACATCAGGCCTAATTGCAAGCAAATTGCTAAATGATCCTTTACCTTATTGCCACATCATTACTTCAACGACGCACAAAACCCTGCGAGGGCCTAGAGGAGGCATCATCATGATGGGACAAAACATAGACAACCCTTGGGGCAAAAAAACGGCCAAAGGAAAAATCAGAAAATTGAGTGCCCTATTAGATTCCGGCGTTTTTCCTGGCACACAAGGAGGACCTTTAGAACATGTTATTGCTGCCAAGGCAGTCGCTTTTGCTGAAGCCCTTCAACCAAGTTTTGTAGAATACAGCAAGCAAACCATTAAGAATGCGGAAATTTTAAGTACATCTTTGGTGGAGGCAGGATTTAGCATTATTTCTGGTGGAACAGACAATCACTTAATGTTGTTGGATTTAAGAACTTTTAATGAAGAATTAACCGGAAAATTAGCAGAAGAAGCTTTAGGAAGAGCGGGAATAACTGTCAATAAAAACACCGTACCTTTTGAAACTAGAAGTCCTTTTGTTACTTCAGGCATACGAATTGGAACACCAGCCATCACCACGCGAGGGATGCAAGAAGAAGAATGTAGAAAAATTGCTGATTTTATAGTTAGAGCTTTGACAAATCCGGAAGATGAATTATCTTTAGCAGCAATTCAAGGGGAAGTAAAAACATTTACATCAAGTTTCCCATTGTTCAAAAAATAAGTGTGGTAAAAGATTTTCAGAAATATTGGAAAGAAGACCTCATAGCAGGTTTGAGTGTGGCGTTAGTGGCTCTACCCCTGGCCTTAAGTATTGCCATTGCTGCAGGAGCGCCACCAATTTCGGGTATTATTTCATCGATAGTGGGCGGAGTGCTCACAACCTTTTTACGGCAGAACAATTTGGGCATTAATGGACCTGGAAATGGACTAATTGTTGTGGTTCTTTCTGGCTTGGCCATTTTGGGTGACTTTCAAACATTTTTGGCCGCTTCTTTTGTAGCAGGTTTGGTGCAAATACTGTTAGGGATACTTCGCTTGGGAAGGTTCAGTGATTTCTTCCCTGCAACAGTTGTTCAGGGCTTGCTAGCTGCCATTGGCGTAATTATTTTGGCAAAACAAGTTCATGTTGCTCTTGGTGTTCAAACATCAGCTAAAAGCATTATGGACATTATTATAGATATACCCAATTCCATTGTTATTCTAAATCCTTTTGTGGTAATAATCTCAATTTTTTCAATTGGAATAATGTATGCGCACCGTTTTATCAAAATCTCTTTTATTAAATTTATTCCAAGTGTGGTTTGGGTAATATTATTTTCTATTCCTTTTTATTTCTTGTACCAATTGGACAGCGCAAACACCATGAATTTTTTCGGTATGTCTTTTGAAATGGGTCAAAAAATGCTAATTCAAGGCCTTCCAGAAAGCTTTTCTATCGATTTTGCTTTGCCCAATTTTAGCAGAATTACAGAACCAGGATTTTGGCAAGTGGTTTTCCTCATCGTTTTTATTGGTTCTATAGAAACACTAATAAGTTCTAAAGCAGTTGAAAAACTAGATCCTGAAAAAAGACAAACAAACAAAAATTTGGACCTTATTTCTGTCGGTGCAAGTACGGCATTTTCCTCCTTGATAGGTGGCCTTCCAGTAATTACCGTAATTGTGCGAAGTTCGGTAAATATCAACCATGGTGCAAAATCTCGTTTCTCCAATTTTTTTCATGGTTCGGTTTTGCTGTTGTTGGTGGTATTTGCTCTTCCATTAATTAAACTTGTTCCAACAGCGGCTTTAGCAGCGATACTTATATTTACGGGTTTCAAGCTTACTTCACCAAGAAAGTTTAAAGATGTGTACCGAAAAGGATGGGAGCAACTTACCATTATGTTGGTTTCCTTCATAGCAACGCTCACATTAGGACTTATATATGGTGTTTTGGTAGGAATGGTTTTTGCATTATACCTTCATTATACTCGTTCTTTTTTGAGTGTAAAAACATTTTTACACTATTTACGCAAACCTCATACCCACTTGTATGAAATAAAGGGTGAAAAGTATTTTTTCAAAATCAAAGGAGTTTGCAATTTTTTTAACAACAATGTACTAATTACCGAATTAGAAAAAATACCAGATGGACAAAAAATCGTTTTGGATTTCAGCCATGCCCGTTTGGTTGATCACACAGTCATGGAATACCTACACGATTTTAAAGAGCATTATGATCAAAAAGGAAGTATTGACTTATTGGGTTTAAGCATACTTAAGAGTTCTTCAGATCATCCAGATGCTTTACACTTTATGTTACCAAAAGGTGAAATAAAAAGATTAAGTCCACGACAAATCTCACTAACCAATTTTGCCAAGGAGCATGGTTTTGCTTATAATCCCTCGATAAACTGGAACGCACAAATGCTCAAAAATTTTGATGTTTTTAAAAATAAAATTGTGTCGTTTAAGAAGAATGAAATAAGCGGTAGGTTTAAAGATGTAGACATTTCTTTTGATGTTGCAGACGTAACTTATGATGAGGGTGCTTTAATGGCATCAGAAATACATCATTTTACTTTGATGCATATCTCGCTGCCTTTGCGAATTCCTGAATTTAAACTAGAGAAAGAGGAGTTTTTTGATCGTTTGCTAGAATTTGCCATTAAAAAAGATATTGCCATTGAGGAAGACAAAAACTTTACCAAAAAATTTGCACTTACAGGGCCTAACGAATCAGAAGTAAAGGCTTTTTTTAAAGGTGCCTTATTAGATTTTCTTAATCAGTCAGATCAGTATCATATCGAAAGTTGTGGAGAAGACTTACTAATTTACAAATATTTACGTTTGGCGGGAACAGGCGAAATTGAAGAGTTGATTGATTATTCTCAGCAATTACTCAAGCGAATAATTATCACGGGCGAGCAATGGCAAAATGAAACCCCTAGTTTATCCACGCGATAGCAAATCCCAAATTACTCGGCATAGACTTGATTAAACCAGATTCTAAACCGTTAATTCTGCAAGATATTTGTCCTTTCTGTATACCAAAGATCGTATAAGGACTTAAGGCGTTGGAAAAGCCAAGACCTGTTTGAAGGTGCTTGAACTTTAGAATATTTTCTAGATAAATAAAATTAACCAAGGGGTTGCTTTGTGCAAGCAAATCCCAACTTTTTAATTTTTGCATATCCAATTGTTTGTTGAAATGAAAAGACAAAGAGAAAGGCAACATGCCGGTATACCTTTTTCTATCATCTGACCAATTAAGAGACTCTGAAATAGAATCTATCCCATTTACCAGTGAAACCAATCTACCATTTTTCCATTTAATTTTTTGGCCTTCAAAGGAGCCAGAACCATTAAAACTTAAGTTTCTGATGTTTTTAATTGTACTAAAAAAACCAAAGTCTTTCAATGTAAAACCAATGCTTTGTTTGTTGACTAGCTTTTTTTCATAGGAAATACCAGTCGCCAATCCCAAACCCAGTAGCCCTTGGCTATTGTTTTGTAACCTGGCCTGACCATCTCCATCTACAAAAGTGGCATAGCTTTGATCATTGGTCTGATAACTAATATTACCTCTAGCATGGTTATACCCTAAGACAAATTGAGGTCCAAAAGAAATTGTAATGTTTTTGTTTTTTTCATGCCAAGATTTATGGTAATTGAGTCCAAAATACCGCCAACGGTTCAAAACAAAATCTCCAACGTTTACCTGTTTTTTTGAACTTTGGTTTCCTTTAAACAATAAGTCAAAGGCATTTTTAGAATACACGCTATGACTCAAGAATTGGTAATCTAATGAGATAGATTGAGCGCTATCAACACGAAGTTTTCCGCGCATAGTAGAACTAGCGAAAAGTTTATTTTTTGTGCCTAGCAAGTTTGAATTATCATCGATTGTTTTGGCAGAAAGCTCGCCACCAAAAACAAAAACATTAATGAAATTCTGATTCGTGCCATTACCAAAAATTTGATTATCTACCTCAATTTCCCAGCTAGTGTTCTGTGCAATCAAGGACACTATAGGGATAAAAAGGAAAAAAGAGCATAGTTTAAATTTTTGATGCATAATTGAAATCTCCTTTTAGTTGAAAATCTAACTTACCAGTATCATAAACTGGATATTTTTCGAAGTCTTGGTGGTTAAGCTCTAAACGAATTTTCACTTCAGTGGCCTTTTTAAGAAGCAGGATTTGCCATCCTTGCATAGGGTATAAAACCGTACTAAAACTGCTTTCTTTTACTTTTTTTGTCTGTGTATCTATTTTGCCACTAGCAATATAGGAATTTGTTTCAATGGGCTGCAATGAGAAGAGGGAATCCCCTATTTCATTATAAAAAACAAAGCGACTTTGTAAGTTAAATGGAAGCGTATTTTCTGCCTCAAGAATAAGTTGGCCACCTTCAATATTGTTCATAATGTCATAGTCTAATTTTTCCAAGCTTATTCTCTGCTCAAAACCAAAGTTTTTTGCATTAAAAATCATAGGAATTTCCACCTGAAGGTCTAAGGTTAGATCACTATCATAAAAAGCAAAGTCAGTATAATCGTTATGACCGTTTGGCGCAGTTAGTGCGCTTGCATCAATGCTAATTTCATTAGGTATATTTTCTAAAAATGGTTTGATATTTGAGTTGCTTTGGTCCAGCGGAATGCTTAATACATAAGGACGAAGTGGCGGATTACTTGCCCTGTCAATTAATAGGGTTTTTTCAAGAGCTGGAGCGGAAAGAACAACAGAATTTTTTGTTTGTGAATTATATCCAACAATTTCATTTATCTTTAATTCTGACTGAATACCGTAGCTATTGGTGATAAGCAAATTTACTCTGGCACTCTCTAGACTTATTTCGCCAAAAAATTTATTATCGGATAGCTGGTTGCTTTGTATTAATCGGTAGTTTTTGGTCAAAAAATTACCAATGGCCAATTCAGGAACCATATTTACAAAACCAAACGTCACCAAAACACTGTCTTCGAGAGAAATAGAGCGCATTTTTCCAGAATACACCATTCGCGAGCTAAAAATATTATAAATGGTATTTGTAGGGACGGGAAACACGTTCTGTTGGCTGTCCTTTAAAGAAACGCCCGTTAGTTTACCTACATCATAAGTACTTTGAAAATTGCTAATTCCATTTGGGGGCGCAGGAGGTACATTTTGCTGAATGCTTATGGGTTGCATATTCCGTTTTGTATCTTCTGAATAAGGAATATCATATGATAACACTATTTCTTCTTCAATCGTACTTACGGCATCAATAAGAATTTTCCCAGAACGTAAGGCCATAAAAGTCAACTCGGGACCGCCTAAATCGTAATAAATAGATTGAACATCGGTAATTAAATTTTGGGCAGGAAAAACAGCTGTTGCTGAAATAGGGTTTAAGTCTAACACCTCTATTTTTACTCGAATGCCTTTATTTACTTCCACAACAACATTGCCAACACTTGCTTTGGTTTTTACATAGCTAACTTCACCATTTAAGATACCTTCTACTTTTTTGTTCGCCAAATCAAAACTTTTAATTTGATAGGTAGATGGAGCAATATTTTTAAATGTATCTTTAGCGATAACTTCTCCGTTTGAAGCATTTTTTAGCGAAAATTCAAGCACTTCAATTCCTACGGGTAAGTCATTGAAGATACTAATTTTCATTATTCCTTTTGAGAAAATGGCCTCTTTAAAAAAGGTTTCGGAAACATCAATGTTTTGTGTTGTGGCTTGTGTAATTTCTAAACTTGGCAATTGTACGGATTGGCCGTCTAGAAAAATACTTTGAGGATACAGATCTTTTAAAGGAATGGTATCATTTAATTCTTTGTCTTCAAGTTTGAGAGATTGAAGGTTGGCCACTCTTTGACTCACCGTATCAGGAACGGTCAAAATGGAACCAAGGCTATCCAATGAAATTTGCTTGTTGAATTCCAAGACTATAAGTCCCGAGTCGTTTGAGCGAACAGATGAGTCCGCTGATAAGTCTGAAAAGCCTAAGTTGCCTGATGCTAAAGGCACTTTGTAAATAGAATTCCAAGTGGTCTCTTTACTGCAAGAAAACATGGAAAGCACCAGTAAGACGAATAAGTAAAAATTAACAGGTAAAAACTTCATATTGCTTATCATTTTATCTAATATCGAGCAAATTACAAAAAAAGGAGAACTATGTCTTCTAACCATAGAGTACAAGATTTTCAAGAGCCAGCTTTACTCATTGCGGATGGGGAAAAATGTTCTCAAAAGTTGGTAGATGAACTGTTGGCTTGGGGACCCTTTGTTTTGATGCTTGATGGTGCGGTTCGATTCTCTTCGGCATATAAAATTTTTCCTGATGCAGTTTTAGGAGATTTTGATGATCATTTTGATGCGAAAAAATTCGTAAATCCAGAGCATACCAAAATAATTGAAGCACCAAATCAAAACAAAACAGACCTTGAAAAAGGTTTAGATTATTTGATTTCATTGGGCATACATTCCGTTAACATTATCTGGGCAAATGGCCAAAGAACAGATCATGTATTAAACAACTATTCGTCCTACATAAAGTACAAGAAAGATATTCAGATAGCCATTATTGATGATTATTGTAAAAGCTATTTTTTGCCAAATGAATTTAAAAAATATTACCCCAAGGGGAGTAAAATATCGCTGATACCTGCTTGGCAAGCCAAACAGGTTTGTACTTCAGGTCTAAAGTACGATTTAGATGATGCCCATTTAGAACTCGGGCAAAAAACAAGTTCGAGCAACGAGAGTGCTAAAGATGGCTTTGTACAAATAAGTTTTTCAGAAGGCAACATACTTTTAATAGAATGTCAAGATTGACTGAAACGCAAAAAAAATTTGTGAAGGTGGTTCATAAACTTCCTTTTGATCAGTTTAGTAAAAGCCAATATGCACTAGATTATTTTAAAAGCTATTTGCAAAAAACACATTATGAGGCCTATATATTGGATGCGCTTGTAAATGAGATCGAATGCCCCAATACTTTTGACGTGGTAGACTTTGGCGGGGGAATTGGTATGCTTAGTTTGATGCTGCATATAAAGGGTTATTCTAATATAGTAATGGTAGATCACAATTCAGAGGCATGCAATTTTGCTAAGAATATGTTTAAACATTTACATATAGATGTTTTAGTTCTATGTGGTTCACAAAAAGAGATACCAAGCAACTCTAGCATTTTAATAGCTAGAGATGTTGTTGAGCATATTTATGATTTCCCCAATTTTTTATACCGTGAAATTGAGCAAGGAAAATTAAAAGAATTTGTTTTTGGGACAAGTGCCAACCCACACAATTTACTCAGGAAAAGATATTTTAAAAACATTCATAAGAAGGCTGAAGAGGAATATTATGGTATGAGAAAATCTTATTTTGAAAAGAAAGGAATGTCAGATGAAACGGCATTAACAAAGGCAAAAATTACAAAGGGCTTACGTTTTTGTGATTTTGAAAATGATTTAAAAATTAATACAACTTATTCAAGCAATACCTGTCATCCAGAAACAGGCAACTGGGCGGAAAGACTCGAAAAAATTTCATGGTATGCTCAAATTATTGACGACTACAAAACATGGAAATTTTCAGTTGGATTACTAAATTGGAACAATCGAGAAAATGCTCTTTGGAAAAAAATTGTATTTTCCATAATAAATTGGATAAATGCGGTTCTTAAAAGTCAAACATTGGCGCCTTACCTAATATTTACTTATCGAAAAAATGAAAAGTATTAGCTATTCGAAATTTGGCGCGATTGTTTTATGTCTTATACTCACCCTTTTATCTTTGTATACTAAACCTTGGAAAAAACAACGGGCCATTGTCTATGATGTTGCAAGTTATTATGCCTATTTGCCTGCGAAATTCATTTATCAAGATCTAGAATTAAATTTTATTGGAATACTTCCAAAAGAAGAGCCTTTTGAAGGTGTTTGGGTGAATGATTATAAGGGGAAAAGACTTTTGAAATATACTATGGGTTTAGCATATTTATACTTCCCTGGTTTTGTGATTGCAGATACTTACACAGTTCTTCAGAGCAAATACAACAGAAATGGCTATAGCCTGCCTTATCAGTTGGCTTTATCAATTAATGCGCTGTTACTGAGCTTTTTTTCTATTTTCTTACTTCGGTATTTTTTATCCTTCTTTTTTAAAGACAAGATAATTGCCCTGTTATTATTTACAATTGTATTGGCTACCAACTATTTACATTATGTAATTGCTGAGCCTGGGATGAGTCATACCTATTCCTTTTTTTTGGTTGTTTTGCTAGGTATTTCTGTAGAGAAGTTTAGGCAACAAAGTCAGGTGAAATGGTTGTTGATTATGGCCTTGGTTTTGGGTCTTTTGGTGCTTATTCGCCCAACCAACATTTTGTTCCTAGTCCTTCCTTTATGGCTAAATACCAAGCATTTGATGCGCTTTTTGCAAAGCGGAAAGGCCAACTACTTGTATCTAGTTTTTGCCATTTTCCTGGGTATTTTACCCTTTATTCCGCAAATGTATTATTGGAAAGAAATTACTGGCCAATGGATTTATTATAGTTATGGTGAGGAGAACTTTTTCTTTAAAAACCCGCATATTTGGAAAGGACTTTTTGGTTTCAGAAAGGGTCTTTTTATTTATACGCCTATTTTACTTTTTTCAATCCCAGGTATCTATTTTTTGGCAAACCAGAAGGGAAATAAACATTGGGTGCTCCCCATTTCAATGATTTTAATTTTTGCGTGTTGGGTACTCTTTTCATGGTGGTGTTGGTGGTATGGTGGCGGATTTGGTATGCGTGCCATGATAGAGTTTTATCCATTGTTTGCCATCTTGTTAGGTGCAAGTTTTCAAATCCTTTTTAATCTAAAACTAAAAAAGCTTTTGTATACGATCGTTTGCGTATGTATCGGGCTGAATTTGTTTCAAACTTGGCAATACAGCAAGACACTTATACATTGGGAATCGATGAACCAAAAAGCATATTTTAGAGTTTTTTTAAAGACCAGGTTCCCTGAAAATTATGATCAACTTTTAAAGCAGCCCAAGGTTAAATGCGCCTTAAAATATGGTCATGAAAACTGTAAAAACTAGCGGGTATAATTTGGAGCCTCTTTGGTGATTTTTATATCGTGAGGATGACTTTCTAAGATGCCAGCATTTGAGATTTGTGCAATTTCTGCCTTTTTGAGTTGTTCAATATCTTTAGCTCCACAATAGCCCATACCTGCTTTTAAACCGCCAATATATTGATACAGAACTTCTGAAATAGAACCCTTAAATGGTACGGAACCTTCTATGCCTTCTGGAACCAATTTATTTATTTCATCTTCTGCATCTTGAAAATACCTATCCTTAGAGCCTTTTTTCATTGAAGCCAAGCTTCCCATACCTCTGTAGGTTTTCATTCTTCTTCCATTAATAATTGATGTTTCACCTGGAGACTCGGCAGTTCCTGCTAAGATAGATCCCGCCATAATAGTATCTGCACCTGTTGCAATGGCTTTTACAATATCTCCACTGTAGCGTATTCCACCGTCAGCAATAAGACCAATATCTTCATTCTCTAGAACTTGCGCACAATCCATGATTGCGGTCAATTGTGGAACACCGATTCCAGCAATGATACGTGTAGTGCATATCGAACCGGGTCCAACACCAACTTTGATACCATCGCAACCTGTATTTAGTAAATCTTTAGCCGCTTGTTCAGTGGCAATATTTCCAACTATTAAATCGATAGAATTGTATTGCTTCTTGATTTTTTTTGCCATTTCTATAACACCTTTGCTGTGGCCATGAGCGGTGTCCAAAGTAATTACGTCTACGCCTTCTTTGCTTAAGGCATCAACTCGCTCCAAACTATCCTCGGTAACTCCAATAGCAGCTCCAACTAACAACCTTCCGTATTGATCTTTACACGCTTGAGGATAGTTTTTTACTTTTTGAATGTCTTTAAAGGTAATGAGTCCTTTTAGTTGATTTTGATTATTTACAACGGGTAGTTTTTCAATTTTGTGTGCCTGTAAAATACTTTCTGCATCGGTAAGTTTGGTTCCTTCTGAGGCAGTAATGAGCTTGTCTTTGGTCATGACTTCATATATTTTTCGGCTAAGATTCTTTTCAAATCTTAAATCTCTATTGGTGATAATGCCAACAAGCTTGTTATTTCCATCCACAATTGGAATCCCACCAATTCGATTTTCTTTCATGATGTGCAAGGCATCTTCTAACGAAGCTTCACCATGTAAAGTAATTGGATCAATAATCATCCCACTTTCGCTTCTTTTTACTTTTTTTACTTGACTTGCTTGAGCTTCAATGCTCATATTTTTATGAATCATTCCTATACCTCCAGAACGTGCCATAGCTACTGCCATTCTCCATTCAGTTACTGTATCCATTGCAGAGGATATCATGGGTATATTTAAACGAATATTTCGGCTGAGCTTCGTACTGGTTATCGTATCCCTTGGGAGTACTTCAGAATAGGCTGGAACTACCAAAACATCATCGAAAGTGAGGGTTTGGCGGATGGTATTCGATGGATGGATCATGGCAAATAAAAAGACGCTTGTTATTTGCTAAACAAAAATAATATTAAAATAGCGGCTTTAAAGAGAATATCGTATTTTGCTTATCATTTTCCATGAAAAAGATCAAAGAATTTTTTCTTTTAGCATTCTTTTTTGCCATGTCAAATGTGGCTTTCTGCCAGACCATGGATGAAAAGCTAGTAATTCAGATGTATGAGGAGGGCGCTTATGAAGCAGCTTTTCCTGAATTAAAAAAAATGGCGTATAAATATTTGGGTAAGGAAAAATTTTATGAATATTTCATTGTTGCTTCTGTAAAGCTAGGAATTTATAATGATGCACAAATTTTGGTCAAGAAATTGATAAAATCATTTCCGCAAAAGTTAGATTACCAAATAGATTATTTGTGGTTGAAGAAGAAAAAAGAAAAAAAATTCAATGAAGCGAAAAGCATTGAAAATTTATTAAATAATTTGGAGAAAAATGATTTGGTGTTTCACAATGCGTACAAAGCTTTTGCACATAGAAAATGGACTTTTGGTGCAGAAAAAACGTTGAAAAATGCTTTGAGATATTTTCCCAACAGTAGCTTAATTATCGAATCAAACATTCAGTGGTTAAAAATTACAGAGAAAAGTTATGATTTATATGAATTTCTCCTAACAAAATTGCTGAATAAGCAAATGAATATTGTACAGATAAATGGGGAGTTATCAGAACATATTGAATCACCTAACTTTTTGGAAGAGGTGGTACAAGTGCTAATTAAGTACATGCAGAAAAACCCAGACAAGCTGATATTAAATGAATTGTTGGTTTGGGTTTTTGTTCAAAAAGAGAGGTATCACGAAGCTTTTAAACAAACAATTGCTTTGGAAAAGAGGGAGCAAAGGGAAGGAGAGCGAACATTTTTTTTTGCCATTCAGATGATGCGACTAAAAAAATGGGATCATGCTGAACAAGCTTTGCAATACGTATCAAATCTTGGCAGAGCGACCTTTAGGTATCGGGAAGCAAAAATGTCCTTAATTCAAATAAAAAAATCACGTTTGGAACAAACAGGCTTTCAACAATTGTTAGTGACTGAATTAAATCAAGAGTTTGAAAGATATTTTGAAGAATTTGGTGTAAATGAAAATGCGATTGATCTTCAATTAGATTATGCGGAATTTCAACTCTTATTTTTAAATCAATCACAAAAAGCAGCAAAAGAATTGCAAAATATTTTGGCTTATTCAGGACTATCCAAAAAACAAATTGGGAAAACAAAATTGCTCTTAGCAGATGCCTATTTGGTGGATGATGAAATATGGGAAGCCCAATTATTGTATGGTCAAGTTGATAAAGCATTTAAAGAAGATATTTTAGGTCAGGAAGCGCGTTTAAAAAATGCAAGACTAAGTTATTATAAAGGTGATTTTGCTTGGTCAAAAGAACAATTAAACATTCTAAAAAGAGCTACTTCGAGACTTATTGCCAATGATGCTATGGAGCTTAGTATATTAATTTCAGACAACACGGGTCTTGACAGTACAGAAACTGCTCTACAACGATATGCACAAGCGGAATTATTGCTTTACCAAAATCGCTTTCAAGAAAGCTTATCTATTTTAGATGCACTTCCGTTTGCGACAAAAAATGAAACATTAAACGATGAAATTATCTACCTAAAAGCCCGTATCATGGCCAAGCAAAGAAATTGGCTTGAAGCAATTTTCTTTTATAATTTGGTGGCAAAAGATTTCCCGGAAGATATTTTGGCTGACAATGCCTTGTGGCACATTGCCAACCTATATGAGAATCAACTAAAAAATAAGACAGAAGCAATTGATACCTATCAAAAGCTGGTTTATAACTATACCAATAGTGTATTTTCCGTAGCGGCAAGGAGTAAAATAAAGACAATCAAAAATGAGATTGAACGAAACTTGGAATAACAAATACGAATGGATATTTTCCGAGCGGGTTGTGTTACAGAAAAATTCACTAAAGATTCCTATAAATATCCCATAGCTTAAGAGAATTTTTATGCCTTTTTTTTGCTAAATGACAGAAAAGCACACCAAGATATTAAGTAAATATTTGCCTGAAGAATTGGTAGATTTTGCCTTCAAAAATATAAGAATGTACGCCATAGATTTTACCATTAGTAAAAGTAGGCAGAGCAAGCTAGGCGATTATAGACCTAAAAGTAAACAAAGTCCGCATAGGCTTAGCGTAAATGGAGAATTAAGTAAAAATAGGTTCGCACTTACTTTTTTGCACGAATTGGCACATTTGTTGGCTACAGAAAAGTATGGTTGGGGAAAAATTAATGCACATGGCAAAGAATGGAAAGCAGAGTTCAGCGCTTTAATCTTGTATTGGATAAGACTAGGCAAACTGTCAGAAGGAGATCAGAAGGCACTTGTGCTATTCGCTAATAACCCTTCGGCAACGACGCGAAAAGATCCATTTGTGCTTAAAGAATTGAAGGATAAAGGTGTCAATATTTTAGCGGATGTTAAAGAGGGCGAAAATTTCATTTTCAGAAAACAACCGCATGTGAAAATTAAAAAAAATCGCACTAGATCTTTATGCAGACGTGAAAATGATCAAAAACTATTTTTAATTTCTGAACGTGCCGAGATTAGTTTTTCAATATCCTAAACATTTGACCTTCCATTTTAAGGATATATAAACCCTTTGGTAGATTTGAAGTTTGGAGAATTGGATTGCTAACCGTTAGATTTCCTTTTTCTATTTCTTCTCCTAAGCTAGAGAAAATTTTGTATTCAATGGTGTTTTTTAGACCATGAATTTCAATAAAGTTTCTAAAGGGATTTGGATTAACCTGAACGGTTGTATGAGAAGATAAATTTTCGTAGCTATTGGTTTCACAATCTATTAGACCATTGATGTCATATTTAGATAAGAATTTCCAAATTTCTTTAGAGCCATTTATGTCTTGATTACCAAAAAAGCTACCTGGCCAAGTATGTCCTCCATTAATTATTTTTATATGTTCAATTGATACGCATTGGTCTCCATTTTGCCAAGTAGATTTTTGAGCGGTGCTTCCGTCCATATTTGATATATCTTGAAAGTCTGTGACAACAGCACTTGTTTCTGTATTGTTATGCTCCGCCCAAAAGTTCATCGTTTCGGATGCTGAGAAATACCACTTAGTCCCTCCAAATTCAATACCATTATACGTATCGTCATTTGTACCCATAACAAGCATTACAGGCAAGGGTCGATTTGGATTACAATTTTCATAAGTAACTTTGGTCATAGGTCTTGCAACGGGTGCAATAGCTGCAATTTTATCAAATAATCGACAGCCCAACTCAAAGGTGAATTCTCCGCCCAATGAATAGCCTGTGGCATATACCCTTTCTTTATCTATGTTGTATTGGCTTGAGACGGTGTCTATAAGGGTTTTTATAAATGGAACATCATCAAAGGTTGTGGGAGCTTTCCGCATCCAATTTGTTGAACCTCCATCAGTGGGATCTGCCAATGCCTGAGGGTATACAACCATAAAGTTTGCGGTATCTGCAATGGTATGCATATCGGAAAGATCAACTTGATCTTGAATGGAGCCATTTCCCGCATGAAAATTTAGTAATAAAGGAATGCTTGTTTCACCATCATATTGGCTGGGAATAAAAAGGCGATATGCTCGGTTTTCTCCATTATGGCTGAGTATCCCATTATTAAATGATTGGGCGCAACTTAAATGGAAAGCGAGTAAAAAGAAAGAAGGTATTAAAAATTTGACTCTTTGCACTAATCAAACATACAAAAAAATCAAATAGATAGCTAATTAATTGTGGTGTGAATAATTAAAGGTATAACTCATTATTGGGTTGTTTGTCAAAAATTTTTGAGATGTAAAAGAGACGAATATTAACCCTAAAAATTGTGATGTAAACTAAGTTGAAATTGGTTTTTGGTCCAATTTTGAGTGGATTGTTGCATAATGCCGAATTGGGTTTTTAAACCTTCTTTAATTACAAAACCGAGCGCTGCATAAAATCTATTTCGATCAAAGGCTTCTTTTTGTGTATTTAAAAAAAGTTCGTTGTATAGGGCAGCATAAAAAACATGCTTCGTAAAAGCAGATTGACTTAACGGAATATTTAGGAACAGGTTGTAACGAAATCTCGTTTTGAAATCTTGATTATCAATAAAGCGTTCTTCAAAACGAAAGCGATGGTTGAAATAAAATCTAGTGCCTAATTTGCTGGGAACCAAAAGCTCTTGATATATTCTGTTTTCTCCAAAAATTGCCGTGCTTTTGCCAAATTTTCCAGTACTTATGTGGGCGTATCCTTGGGTAAATTTCCATTTTTTTCCAATTGGTGAAAAAGATGCACCACCACGCAGCATCAATTGTTCTAAATCTTCTGCAAGCCCCCAATTTCTCAATTGGACATCACCTTGAAAACCAAATCTCTTATGTGCTTGATGATGGTTAAAAAAATACATCCACCAAGAGCCTATTTGTTTTTCATTAATTTGGGCAGCACTTGGTTTGGAAGCCACGAATAGCCCAGCAATTAGAATTGCTTGACATATTTTCCTGCCGACTTTCTTCGTGGGATTAAAAAATATTTGGGTATTTCTGTGGATTGTACTCATTCATCATATTGTATAGTTTGTCAAAAATTTCTTCAGCATTCGGTTTTGAAAAATAGTCTCCATCAGTTCCATAAGCAGGTCTATGGTCTTTGGCGGAAATACAAATTGGTTGGGCATCAAGAAATTGAAATCCGCCTCCATTCACCAAAACTTTTTCCATCATAAAAGCAGTTGCACCACCGCTAACATCTTCATCAATAAAGGCTACTTTATTTGTTTTCTTGATGGAGTCAACTACGCTGTTTTGTATATCAAAAGGCAAAAGTGTTTGAACATCAATGAGCTCAATACCAATTCCTTTTTGTTTTAAAGCAGGTAAGGCCTCTTGAATAATTCTTAGCGTTGAGCCATAAGAAACCACAGTAATATCATTACCCGTTTCCAAAATTTCTGGCATACCTAATGGCAAGGAAGCTTGGCCAAGATTGTTTGGCATCTTTTCTTTTAGCCGATAACCGTTAAGGCATTCTACCACTAGGGCGGGTTCATCTGATTGGAGAAGTGTATTGTACATTCCAACAGCTTGAGTCATGTTTCTTGGGACACAAACATGCATTCCTCTTAACGCATTAACAACCATTCCCATAGGTGAACCACTATGCCAAATACCCTCCAATCTATGGCCTCTTGTTCTTATAATTAGTGGTGCCTTTTGTCCACCTGCAGATCGGTATTGAAGTGTGCTTACATCATCACTCAATGTTTGAATGCCGTAAAGTAGATAGTCAAGATATTGGATTTCTGCAAGTGGCCTAAGTCCTCTCATAGCTGCGCCAATTGCTTGTCCGACTATTGTCATTTCTCGAATTCCTGTGTCGGTAACACGATGTTCACCATGTTTCTCTTGCAAACCTGCAAATCCTTGATTTACATCTCCAATTTTTCCAACGTCTTCACCAAACGCAAAAAATTTGGGGTTGTTTGTTAGTTGATAATCAAAAAATGCTTGAAGGATTTCAAAACCATTTACTTGCTTGGCATCTTTTTCATAGGTGAACGGAGTGGGAGAAATATGACCTATACTATTTTTAGAATGACTGTATAGATGACTTGAGTATTTTTCCTGTGTTTTGGAAAGTAATTTATCTCTCAACGCTACAAGAGCAGGGCTGTTTTTTTCTAAAATCGCCTTGTGCAATAGTTTGTGCAAGTCTCTTCTTAGTGGGTTTAAGGTAGATTTTAATTCCTTATTTAAAATAGAAAAGCCCTCTTTATTAAGTACTTCAGCAATTAAATTGACCTCATTTTTTAGTTCTTTATTAAATGCATCCCAAGCCACTTTTTTTGAATTTTTTACGCCCTCTATTTCTTCTTTTT
>CENJ01330821.1_pt1 | contig 31761 bp, 27 predicted proteins | sample 356161 | NCBI WGS metagenome assembly CENJ01 (sample SAMEA2619531, study PRJEB7988) | marine metagenome | biome: marine biome (ENVO:00000447); feature: surface water layer (ENVO:00002042); material: "saline water (ENVO:00002010), including plankton (ENVO:xxxxxxxx)" | depth 5 m | reverse complement strand
CGGCGCTTCCTTCTCATCCGCCGCCGCCGTCTCTGCCTGTGCCGGCGTCTTTGCCTCTGCTAACAGCGGCGGACTCTCGTCCGTTATAGATTTATCTACATTATATTTATCTACATTATTAAGCAAATCCATACAAATTATTATTAATTTATGATACGGATAATCAGAAATGTAAGATGTAAAATTATTCCAAATCTTATTAATTTTAACAAATGCATCTTCTAAAAATTCAATAAATTCTCTATATTTAAATTCTATTGGCTTTGTATTACTAATTAAATCATTGTTAGAATGTTTAAGTTCTTCTTGTATATTTTCCATTTCAATTAAAAAACCATTATTACCCAAAATGGGAAATATAAAGGAATTATCTACATTTAATTTTAGTGTTACATATACAGCCTTAATATAATTTAATATATACAGAATATATTGATAAATTATTAAATTTAACATATGTGTATGTGTTTTTATTAGACTGTTTATTATTACAATATCGTATTCACTACCTGTTTGTACCATAATTTTTTTAATTTCCGTATTATGGTTTTTATTATAATTATTTATAATATCTTTAACTGGAATTTCACGAAGCTTTTTAATAGTTTTTTTAAAATTATTATTATATTCATCATAATTTTTAAAACTATTTAATTCTTTTTCTGTATATATTTTTTTATCTTTTAATATGGTACGTGTTATATGTAGTAGCCCAGTGTATTTTTCAATTAAGTCATATATTTGTTTTTGATTTTCATTATGAGCTTCAAAATCTAATCCAGAATCAGTAGAACTATATATACCTTTCGTTTTACTTGATATCTGTCCGGACTCTCCGGTCGGGTCATCATTATTACTATTCGGGGAGCTTCCACCCACCGGGTGATTCCCTCCAGACACTTTGTCATTCCATTCATTATATATGTAATGATGTACTTGAGCAAACCATGATATATCTTTTATTACGGTAATATTAGTGTTTTTTTTAATCTTATAAATAAGTTGTAAAATTGTTTTATTAGTTGTATTTGATTTATTTTCTACCCAGTTCTTGGATCGTTTATTCTCTTTACGTGCAACTTTCTGCGCCATATCCTCTTTATCTTCCACCTCCTGTTCCTTCGCCGCCGCCTCCGTCTCCTCGTCATCAAACAAACTCACCGCAATGAAATTTGCAATCTTATCTCTGAGAACTATCGCCCGCTCGGAAAACTCCAGTGACACCCTTTTAGATACCGCCCATTTTGTCAAAACATCCATTAGACTTCTATAATTGAGATCCGTGGCGGCGTTCGCCGAGAGATTGTTATCTATCCACCAGTTCATTGTAACTTCTTCTGCCTCCATTCTTCTATTATCTGTTTTAATTTCAAAATCTTGCCTACGAGCGTCGGGATCTAATTGAATTAATGTATCTCTATAACTACTTGAAAGGGAAGAGGTTTGTTGCCAAAATGGAAAAATAAAATTCAATAGCTGTGTTTTAAATACTGGTGAAATTACAACGTCATTATTAACGTCTTTATTAACGTCTTTATTTTCGAATGCTAAGCGAACAAATATTTCTATTATAATTTGATATTCTTCCAAACTTAAATTGTTTTCTGAGTCTGCAAATTTATTTATAGAATCTAATAAATTATCATTATTTATATCATTAGAGAATCCATAAAAAAATTTATCTGGATTAGAATCTCTTTCTTTACTACTAGGTAAGATTTTATTGTTTATCATATAATGAATTAAAATGTTTGAAGTATAACACACGTATAGTAATCTATATAATTTTTGTACAAAAGATGAAGGCTCTGGATACTTTGGTCTAAATTTGTGTCCTAATAATTTGTGTCCTAATATTGGTTTATTCAAAATTATTTGTTCGTGACTAATTGAAGCTGCTTTATGTATTCCCCATGCCCACAAAGTTTTAACTATTTGAAACGATGAAGTAACAGAAGTGAATGAAAAGTACGATTTATTCAAATCACTAACAAATCCTCTAAACGGAGATAAACAACCTCGAGTTTGTCTTAATATGTTTATATCATCATTAGACTCTTCTAATTTATATCTGCCAGTTAATGCATAATTATAAGTAAGATGTGATGACGTAACTTGTTTATTAAAATAAAACCAAGTACCTTTATTAATAGATCCATATAATAGTCCCGCAATAACCCCTATTATAGACCATCTAATTATTTGCTTCATTTTTCTAGTATATTGAAACGACTTATATATATCTAAGGGACATATGATAGTAGGCAAATAAGCTAAACCCAAACAAGCTCCTCCAAAACAATCAAGAGCCTTAGAATATATCCACGTTATAATATCTTTAAAAACCGGGAACAATTTTAATTGTTCATCAAATATCGTTATATTGTGTCTCTCTATCTCTCTACGCTTAGATTTTTTTACAAAACTATTATTATTATTAGATGTATCCATATAATCGATTTCTTGGTCTTTTATACCAAGTTTTTTATTTGTTGGGGGGTCTATATAATATATATCATTAACCGTTAGCTGCCATTTATTTAATAATAAATTTAAAGAGCTATGTTTATCCGTAATCTGAAAGGATGATGCAGTATTTCCTTTCGATATTTTATTTAAATAACCCAATGTGTTACGTATATTCAGACTATAATCTGATAAAAGCAAAGTATATATACGATTAATTCCAAATTTTAAATTTAAATATATTATTTTCGTTATGAAAATTGGCATATAAAGGACAGATTTCATGTTAAATATAAACCCTACAATAGCCCCTATAACTCCTTTCATTAACAAACTACTAAAAACCGAGTTTGATTCACTACCCGTTTCTGAATTATCATCCGAGTTTGATTCACTACCCGTTTCTGAATTATCATCCGTTTTTGATTCACCATCCGTTTTTAAATTATTAGGAATAATAATATTCCATATGGGAGAAAATAGCACGCCGACCACAAAACCCGCAACGATGTTCAAGCTGCGATTATATAGAAATATAGAAAAATTAGTATTGCGAAATTCATTAATAGTGTTATTTAAACCATAAATAAAATTATCGGCAATATATTGAATACTTCCTTGAAATATAGAATCTGCTATTAAGTTCGTCAAAACATCAATCGCTTTTTTTATAATTTTATCTATTTGTTTGTATATTTCACTATCTGAATAAGAAAAAAATCTCACTAGTACTGGATGTAAATGCTTAATAAAAGGGTTCAGACCTAGGGCCGATTTTGTTGTCCATGCATGCGATTTTTTATAAACCAGATTTACAGACATATACATCAAGTCAAATATATTCCTAAACTCTTCCCAGCCATTCCCCCGAATAAATGTATTAACAAACCACTTAATATATCCAATAATCCATGAATAATTAGTGAATGAAACAAACGTCCCAAACAGCGCTACTACTGGGTATATAATATATTTTGGAACAGAATCCAAATCGCCCAGCCCAGCGGTGTAACTGGATAAATCCCTATAATTGTCTTTAAATCTAGTAATAAAATTATCATATATTTGTACTATATATGGTGTAAAAAAATTTAATACCGGACTATTTTCAGCACGTTTCATCATATCCGTTGCTGTGTCAGCAAAAGATGGGCCCAATATTGCGTCACGTATAAATTTTTCAATAATAATTATAATGTATTTAATACAATTTGCTGCACCACCACCCCCTCCACGATGAATATGATCCTCGTCTTTCTCAGAAAGAAGGTCGAAAATTTCCATGCGGGTTCTCAATTGCTTCTCGAATAATTTTAATTTTTCATCACTTTTGGAAATATTAAAGAAACTGTAAAAGCTATTTGGGTGTTTTTTAAACAATAAGTTATTGTATTCTTGTAGAACAATACAACAAGACTGAAAATATTTCCCTTTGATCTCTTTTGTCATCGCACGCTCCATACATATTGCTAATACGAATATCAGTTTTGTAATAATTACTGTCATTGAATTAACATAATTGGGATCAGTGGATTCCAATTTTACCAATTCATTATACTGCTTACGCCACCACTTTGTAACATTTGCTGCCATTGTTCTGCCCTCATTCTCGCCGGACGCGCCGACGTCATTTTTCCATGCATGTTCTATATCTCTCCACTGTGACATTTTATCGTTTATAATATAATTCAAACAAGTAACTTTATCAGAATTTGGATCAAAAAACTCTATAAAACTTTGTAAAATATTGGTATAATTACTTTTTTTCGATAAATTAATAATTTTAGTAATTATATATTTTAACCAACTGGGATTTTGAGTGGTAGAGGTGGAGGATGAATCGGCTTTTTCGGGTTTTTGATTATTATCCGCGGATTCTTGTACTGGTGGGGGTGACTGGGTTTCGATGTCGCAATGCGATGGATTGTATTTATTTGTACTTAAATTATCAGTAGTAAATAAGTCATATAGTTCATCTAATTCAGCATCTGTACTTAAAAAATAATATTTCGCAATATCGGAGTCGGGTTTATTTAATAAAAAATTGTGTCTTATTTTAGAGATTTCATCATCACCATCATGCACAAACCATTTCGAAAGACTGTCGCTGCTATCATTTAAAAGCCCATCTTCTCCCGAAAAAAGTGGTGATGCATCATTAAATATAGTATCTAAAAGGTTTACGAATTTAGTATCTTCTGCTTTTGTGTCAATTACCCATTGATTTCTATACATATAATTTTTGAAAATATTGACAGTTTCCATCAAAGAAGTCCATACTGTATTTTGTATATATGCTAATTTATCTGTGACGCTGTTTGTTAATTTTTGAAATTCTTCGCGAATATTTTTACCTTGTATTAATCCAACTCCGATATATGTAGTCGCAGCTATACCCCCTATTGCTAACGCCACCCATCCCAGTGTCGCCGCCGACGCGCCGGCAAAGAAGCTAAGAATACCTTTGCCAGCCACAATCCACCCTTTGGTAATAAGAAATTTTTGTGCCCCCATGAGCGCCCACACTGAAGCAGTTTTAACTGATAATAAAATAGCACCCCCGTGAAAGCCGATCGAAGTTAAATCTAAAACAGCGCCCCATAATTGGCGACTTTGTTTATTTTGTATTGCCAGTGTTTTTGCTTCTTGATACTGTTTATGTTCCTCCGTTTTTAGTTTAAGTATCTGGTTATTAGTTTTTCCATCAAAAAATGTACCTGTCGCAGACTTCATATTTGCAATATCCTTGACTGGCTTTCCCAGTGCTTTATCAATATTAGTATACGCTTTATTAAAGACATCATCAAAACATGTCCAGTCGTCTTTATTATATATTTTATAAATTGTATTAATATCAAATTTTGAATAATCACTCAAATCTCTCTTTGTTTTACGTGATTTTGCGATAATATATTGAATTTTTTTGTCAAATAGTCCTTGAGTTTGTCCAAAGATTGTAGATATAAAACTATTTATCCATTGTGTAATACCTTTGTCATCATTATTGGCAATAAGGTGAGATAAATTAGAAAACAATGTTGAAAACTTGGAAATGGAAATATTTTTGTACATCCAACCCCACAGCTCGTTTAATTTTTGGAATACAAAATCACCGAAATTATCTAATTGTTCGATAAAAACCTCATAAAAGTTTGTTTCACTAGCTGTTAAAATAGATATGTTTCCCGCGCCAACCTTTAAAAATGTGGCTCCTAAAAAACTTAATAAAATATTTGATACCATAATTATAATAAAATTAAATATTTTGTTCCATATACTGTCATTTCCCGGCATAAATGGTACAACGTATATTTTAAATAATTTATATAATGGGTTACTATTATTTTCATTATCAGGGGGAGGGAATGCGTTATTATCGTTATTCAATATCATTTCTATATCGTCGAAAGCCCTTAAAGAAATAATATAATTCATATACGACATAATATATTTTTTAAATTTTTCATAATCATAAACTTTTATATTTTTATTTTCATAATTACTAGAAAAATTCAATATGGTAGATTCTTTAAATTCATTCATTGATGTTATAACATCTTCGTGCTCTTTTTTAATTTTTTTAAAGTTTTCCTCCATAATATTAGTACAATTAATTTGATTTGAGATATTTTCTTGATAGCATTTTTGTAGTGTATTAATACAAATTTCAAACATAGTTTTACAATACATTCTACGATTAAAAAACGAAAAATGGTCATTTTGAATATAGAAATAAGCATTATCTTTGTTTTTAGTAATTGATTTATGTGATAAATTTGAAATATTATAAATCATATTTTTGTAATAATCATCTAATTTATCATGCTTTAAAATAATATTTACGTTTGGATTATTATCGTTACTTTGTAGTTCTATAAATTCGTTCATTAGAAAATTTGAAATATTCCACTGAAAGTATCTTTTCTCATCAAATTTTAGTTCTGAAAGTCCTCCAAACGTTTCTTCTATCATATGTGTTAAAAGCATAGGATTCCAAGAAGCGTATTGCTCTGTATTACTATCCATTTCATGTAATTTATTTAATATAATTGGCTGTAGCATATATTTTTTCAATGACTTTTTATAAATTAAACAAGATATATATGCCTTATATAGATTATTGTTATTATTTGCTTGCATGAGTTGACGACACATAAAAGTAACAGATAGATTATTATTCTGGGCACAAAGTGCATTTATTGCTTTATCAACTTCTTTTTTTGGTTCTTGAGCGCTGATGACATTTAAAGCTTTGGTAAGTTGCTCAATATTAAAACTGGTGTTCGATTGCGCTACCGCCCCTCCACTTGCTACTGTGTTAGAAGCTGAATGGTCCTCGGACTTGGCTGGAGCTCTAATATTGCAGAATGGGGTTGATATTGTTTTGCAAAAGTTTTTTTCCATTATAGATAGATTATCAAATTCAGATATAAATTCTTTAATAATTCCATCATCTTTATTTGATAAATCTGTTTTACAAATATTTTTAAATTCAGTATTGTCATGTTTACTATATTTAATAAATGCATATACATCTTTATCACCTGCTAAACGGTGTATCAAATTCACGGGCCTGAGAGCCACCACGCGCCCGGCATCAGCGAGCTGGACCTGAAGACGACCCGACGCGGCGATGACGGAATGCACGACGCCACGTTCGCCGTTGAGCGATGCGACGCTCGTCCCGACGACCTCGACGGCGTCTCCGACGGCAAAGGCGCCGAGGGACCCGTCGGTGGTTGATGTCGTCGCAGTCGACGCGGTGCGATTGTCTCTCGGCGCTGCTAAATCGTCGTCTGGATATACCAGTGTTTTTTTTGTAGAATTATTATCTAATTCTATACCTAGTGATAAGTTATATGGTTCCGGTACGTAAAAATTTAAATCCCCTAATTGTTCAATTAGGCTATTAATTAAATGTTCTGTGTTATCCTCATCCACAAGGATTCTATTATAATTTTTCGTTTTAATAATAGGTTTGGTTATTATTTTTCTATAAAATTTTTTTTCTGTCTTATTAAAATCAATAACATATTTTAAAAAATCTGTTGCAGTTTTAATCACGCGGTCTCGTCTAGCAATTTTGTTTTCAGGTGATGGAAAAACTTCTGCATCATTAATTGGAAAAGTTACTTCAATAATTTTTTCATTATTTTTGAATTTTAATCCATGAATTTCTTTTAACGACATTTTGTTGACGGCCTTTAAAATATTTTTAAGACCATTCTGAGCCCTACCAGTCATTTGATGTAGTGGATATACTTTATAAACAATTGAATTATTAGTAAATTTAATTTTGATACCATCTGCAATGTCGTCTACTACTCTATCTCGCAAATTAACCAAATCAGCTGGGACTGTTTCACAATAATCTGTATTGTTCATTGTATCATGCATAAATATTTGAAAATTAACCTCAAGAAATTTTAAAAAATAAAATGTTCTCGTAGATAATTTACTATAATTATTGTAGTCAAAATAGTTATCATATACAAAGTTTGTAAAAAAATTAATCTCTTTATATTGCTGATATATAACTATTAGCGCATATATTATTTCACAAGGATTAGTATAATCATTAGATGCGTTATCGAATGGTAATTCAATTTTCTCTTCCTCGTCTAAGTTCGAATCATGAATCATAGATTGACCAGAATCATTTGCCTTAGGATACCGCCTCTTCTTACTATGATAACCCATTTTATCAAAGTATTTTTCTTTGCATAAACGTTTGCTGGCATCTGTTAATATTTTAATATATCTTTTATCTACCTCTAGATTTTTTTCTGCTTCTATTAAGTGTGCTAAATCCGAGTTCGTCGTCGTCTCATTATGATTTTGCAATTTTTTAGTGTGTATTTTTATGTCAGTATTAAATAAATCATTTATAGATTCCTCGATAGATAAAAATTTGGAAGTTATTTGTAAAATTGTATTTGGGAAAAATTTTATTAAAAATGTATTTATGTAAAAAGGTAATGTGCTATGTAAATGATTCAAACGTAATGTAGCGGATTGGATCCCTTCCCTCGAATGTAATTCAAAATCTTTATCCGTAGTAGTTTTTAAATTAGCGGCTTCATAAAATTTACATAGTGTAGATATTTTTTCAAATTTTTTATTATTTAACTTCGAGTCTTCCCTTTGATCTTGATTATTTAAATCCTCATTAGTAATTTCATTTAAATGATGAAATTTATAAATATGTGCTATTGTATTAAATTCTGTTTCACTATATTCCTTAGCTAGATAATCACTAAAATATTTTTCTATATATGTATGCATCGTGTTATGTATTTCATCTTTAAAAAGTTCATTACTTATCTGATTACAATCATGTATATTAAATCTGTAAAAAGGAATTAACTCTGGATATTTTAATTCTTCATCATTAGGTTTTACATAAGAACTCGTTTTTTCCATATATTCGTTATATCCGTTAACCATCTCTTTAATGTGATTTCCCGTACGATTTTTTGTCATTTTTTTAAGAAACGAGAGTAATAATTTACTATGGTATTTGGACTGTCTTTCCATGAATCTGTCTATTATGTCGGTTTGAAAATCGTTAATAATTTTATTTTCGAGAACATCTTGTGGATAATTCATAAGTATTTTGAATTTATTTTCTTCATCCGCCTCGGCGTCGGCAGCCTCCTTCGATGCCTTCATCTTTGCAACTTCCTGGCGAGCAGCCTTGCCGCGCATGCGATCTTGCAGCTTCGAAGCAGCCGCCTCGGCATCTTCGCCACTCGGCATTTTCTGCTCTTCCACGACTTCCTCCTGCTGCGGAGGAGAAGGAGCAGGAGCCTCGGGGGCGGTAGCCTCCTCTTCTGCCTTTTTCTCACGAGCTGCTTCTAGCTCCGCCTCCTCTTCTGCCGCAGCTTTCGATTCTGTAGTTGTTGCTGTTGTTGCTGTTTCTGGTGCTGCGTGTATCCGTTTTTCAAGCGCATCGGTAATCATTTTTTTTATTTTCCACGTTATATCCGAGGTCGCAACAGGGACGGGGCCGCTCTTCTTCTGCCCATACTTGTCCTCCACAGCTGCGGCTATATCCGCCGCTAAATATTTCCCTTTATGTTTACTCAGTAAGCCATCCACTTGATCGACTTTCTCTGGCGCGAATTTTAAGTACACGGCGGTCATGCGGCGTCTTGCGTCGTCGATTATATCTTCTGTTTCGTCGATTATCTTAATTTGGCTGGCTTTTTCCAATAATCTTTTCAGGAGATCAACATTTTCGATATCTTTGATTTTTTTATTTAACGTCTTTGAAATAAAAGCCATTTTTCCTCGGAATTTGTAACTATTGATGGCTTCTTCTATCAGTTGTTCAGGTTTCATGTTTGAGATATCTTCTTTTGTAGTACCGCTGAGCTGACTAGTAAATAAATTAAGCATCCCCCCACTAGTACTTCCATTATTATTTATTTTGTCCCAAGCGTCAATCCAATCATTTATCGCATTTACCAGAGCAATATCTTTTTCCCGAGCAATCCGATCTTCTTCCTGCTTCCTGGCTTCTTCCTCCGTATTACTCTGCGCACCCCCGCTGAGATGAATGAAATTTTTACTTAGTATATTATTGTTATTACTATATTTTTTAATTTTATTTTTACTACCTCCTCCTTGTTGAACTATATTATCGAGTTTTGAACTCATATTTTCTTCTAAACTGGATGATATATTTTTACCAGATGTTAAATGATTTATTAAATATTCTATTCCATTTACAAAATCTGGAGCTATTTGTTTTAATGGATACAAAATATTAGATTTAAGAGCATACAATATTAATGCAAAAAATATCATAGATGAAATCCTCTTAGAAAATTTTAAATAACCTATATTAACGTTCCATATTTTCTTATTATCATGTGATAAATAATACATAAAAAATGATGTTATATCTGTATTTACACCTAACATACCGTACATGTGATTTAAATCATTAATTTTAGAATTTATAATATCCATATCTATCTCCGAAGTATCCTCCTGATTGGACTTGCTTTGCGCACCACCAAGTTTCTTGGTCTTTATTTTACTGCCACCACCGTGGATAGCAGTATTCGATTCTTGTGATAACGATTTACCACGTTTTCTGGTACTTCTTTTACCGCCCCTCCAAATACTCCATCTTAATTTGCGTGTTGTTTTTTGTTCTGATTTTTGTGTTTGTGTTCCTCCTTGTGTTTGTGTTCCTCCTTGTGTTTGTGTTGATGGTGGTTCTAATGCTGGTGGGGCGCTTTTTATAACAGGATAGGAACTATCAATATTATCAACCTTATTTATAAAATTTTGGATACTATCATTTACAATTTTAAAATTCGCGTTAGCTCGGTCCTCATCGCTCTGAGTATCCGATACAGACGATGTAGAAGTTTCATTTGAAATTTTAATTTTATTTTTTGTTATACTATTAAAATTATATTCCATATCAATAAAACTTTTAGAAAGCCCTTCTTTATGAAATTTTTTATTCATTTTTAAAAAGGTCAAAAAAGATATTTCTTTATCATTATACGATAATATCCTCTTAACATACTTAATATATGAACATCTTAATATATGTAACTTATGTGCCGAATTTTTATACTTGTTTTGATAAAATAATTTCATTTTTTCATTATCATCTTGGGTTTTTTCTGAACATTTTCCCATAATTTTGCATATAAATTTATTAGCACAATAATGTGATTCGAAGGTCAAAATATATTTACGTGGATTACCAATTTTTCCTATATAGTTACCAGCTTTTAACATTAAAATATCTCTAATAGTATCTATTTCCTGGTGAGTTATTACTCCTTCTGGAATAGGCTTAGTAAATATTTCTGATTTTTCTGAAATTTTATTATAAATATCTTTAGCTTGTTTATATTTATTTAACACTGACGGTTTGCCATCAAACATGATTCGATATTCAAGAGGGAGTGTATTCGGATTCTCATAGTCATATGAAAATATTGTTTCATAATATTTTTTATAAGTTACGTTATAAATAGCTGAGGCAGCTAGAGTGACGGTTGAATATGAAGCTTCTGCAAAAGATGATGAAGAACTTATATCAGATTTAAATAGACGTATAATTTCATCTAACACTATATGATATCCACATTCAATGGGTAATTTAATAATGTTATCGTTATTTTGATAATATGTATCTATATATGCAATACTTGGTTTGTTTGAATTAGTTAATGATTTAGGTAAAGTAAATGTTATATCATATGCATATGATTTTCCTATAAAATTTTTCATTCTTAAATGAACTTGTTTTAAAGTATATTTTCCAAGTAACCACACTATGTAGGCTCCGTAGGTACTAATTGCCCCGATGGCCAAGTACTCGGTTACTTTCACCCCCGCTGCAAATACCGCCGAGCCTGTAGACCAGGCAACCGAGCCTGCAGACCAGGCAAATGACAACCCCCCAGTGGAATACCCGATGGCTACGGTTCCCAATATTGCAGCCACTGCACCAAAAGCTTTATACTTAGAATTTTTATGTAATTTATTTTTATTATATTCATTCAAGTCGTTAATTTCTTCTTTGCTCGGTTCGTCCCCTCCAATTTGATTGGGTGTGTTATGTTCCCCCCCTCCCCTTTTGATATATTTCCTAAACCATGTATTTACACTAAATAATACAGCATCATCATTATTTACATCATTATTTAAACTAAATATATATTCGATTTCCGAAGAGGTCATCCATTCTTCATTACTTAACGTAAAAATAATATAATCAGTCTTATCAATTAAATTTTTTATATTTTCTTTATCGTCACTTGTAAATTCATTATCCGGTTTATATATATCAAAATTATCATATTCATTTTCATCAATATTATATTTTGATTCAAATTCCTTAAGTATCCGTTTCTTTTTGCTCCTATCTTCCCTATTGTAATCAAATATAGTATTTGCACGTGATTGTTGTAATTCTTTTATATATTTATCATCTAAATGATATAATTCAAACAAGGAGTGGTTATTATCTCTTATAACTATTATTTCATCCAAATTTGTTGAAATACTATTAGTTATTGTGTAGGGGATTTCCAGTTGCGATTTTATGCTACTTGAAATTGAATTAACTATTTTATTAATAGTACATTTTACTGTATTATAATTATCAGGAATATCTAAAACTGTAATATTTTTATATATTTCAGTATATTCATTTTCAAGCAAACTTTTAAAATTATCACTGTTAAAGCCATTATACGCACCACTTTGGCGGTTTTTCCAATCGTCATTAAATTTCTTTTGAATTTCTTGAGTTACTTCAGTGAATTTTGAATATATTTCTAATTTTTTAATGTCTTCCATAGTGCTATTATTTTGGTATTTTTCCAAAATATATTTAGTTCCTTCAGAAAGTGCATTAACAATTCTATTCCATTTTTCTTGAACCATATTCGACATAGTTCTTTCCTGCCTGGTTAACCCTATAATTTCGTCATATAGTAGTATAAATTTATCAGGGTTTTCTTTTTGATCTAAAGCACTACGAAGAATATCTTTATAAGATACTACATCATTGTACATTTTAGTTTTTAATACACCCGGATGATTACCCTGAACCTGGTTTTGAATAGCATCAAGAATATCGTATGCTTTTTGAATCGTATTAGCTCTCGATGTTATTATTTCATCGGGTTCTCCACTCGACTCAGGATTATCATCCAATTCCCGCAACCAATCGTCAATCATCACACCGGTTTTACCAACTCTACCCCTCGTCACAGAGTCCCAATTTTTAGCAGCACTTTTACGCAAATCATCTAAACCATCAGCCCATGTAGATTGTATAACACTACGTGCGTCAAAAAGTTTTTTTCTTGTATATATAATTGTTTTAACAAAATCTACTATTTCAATCTCGTTTAATGTATTTTTGTCTAAACATAATGATAACACTTCATTAGATAAACCAAACGTAGCATATTTTAATCCAATTATAAAATCATTTAGAGCAAGCTCTACATTTATAATACGTTTATTAATTTCAATGTATTCTGAAATTGTATAGATACGTCCTTCATTATCCTTTTTCAAATATTTCATAAAATCATCTGAATTATCTATTTTATTATAATCACCCTGCTCTATTACAGTTAGTGTTATTATTGGCTTTTTTTCTCGATAACGATAAATTCTGTTGATTATTGATGTTTCATTAAGATTAAGATTAAAACTAATATTTTTATCGGTCGGTACCCATGCTTTACCATCACTCTTGATAATTTCAGATGTATCATCAGTAATCACCCAAATTCCTTCATTATTCTTTATTATCTTATGTGCTGGTGCTGGTGTCTCATCACTTTTCTTGACATACTCCAGTATATCATTATTGGATTCATTCTTAACGTATTCCCCAATGTATTTTGAGAGTTCGTCTTTACTTTTAGCATTTTCTGTAAAAATATTAACCTTAACTACTTTAGGTGCATAACTATAAATAGCTTTTTGCATTTCACTTTTCTTCTTTTCTTCCAACTCGGCCACCTTCGCCTTCAACTGGGCGGTGGCGGCGGCGTCCTTGCGCTGGTCCTCCAGCCGCGCTTCATCCACCGCTGCTCTCGCCGCCATCTGCTTCGCCGCCGCCTCATACGCCTCCGCCCTCCCTTTTTCCTTCCACTGCTCCACCTTCGCCTCCGCCGCCTCCCTATCCTCATCATCCGCCCTGTCCGCCGCCGATATCAGGGTGCGGTGCCTTCCATTAAAAATAGCAGTAGCAATTCGCTTTACCTCATCATCATCTTTATTAGCTCCTCCACCCAAACCATCATCATCGTATCCCCACCACTCATCGTCATCTAGTTTTTTTTTAGCTTCCTCGAGGTTTTTCTCAGCTTCTCTGAAATTATCAGAAACAATAAATTGAATATCAGTATTAAAATTTAATTCTAACATAGATTCGTATATTTGCTGTTTTAATATTGTATATTTTTTTTCAATTTCTTGTATTAGTTCTTTATATTCTTTTTTAATTTTTTTTCTTCCTTCCTGTGTTAATCCTAAACATAAAGTAAATCCGTCTACAAATGTAATTTCTATTTCATCTTTTAAATATTTAATCCAATTATTAATAGGCGTATTATCCTCAGCAGCAACCTGCTGCACCGCAGAATCTTCTACCTGCTTTGTATTAAATTTATTTTTCATGATATCTATATAAACTCCCTCGTCAGGTTTCGTGGGTCCTGTTTCAATTTTATGTTTAATATGATCAGGATGATTAATACCAAATAACCCTTTATGTAATTGGCTAGAATGAGCTCCACCATCTACCGATTTGAGAGGTAGATGTTTCTTACGGACAAATTTAGCGATGGTTTCCGCAGCTTTTATTTCTTTACTATTTGCATAAAGAATATTACCAAGAATATTACATAAATTTTTTAAATCTGTTAATTTAGAAACATATGTTTTTTTTTTAGTAGCATCATCTTTACTGTTCTCGTCCACGACTTTCTCCTCAAGATTTTCATTACATAATACATTCAGTTCATCTATTTCTCCATTAATACTATTTTTTAATATAATAGTTTCATTAATATTATCATATTTAATATCTGTTTCAGAATTAATTTCAAATACATGTGTCCAAATAGCATTATTGTATTCTGTATACAATTTATATTGTGTATTATATATTTCTTCTTTAATATTAATTCCTTCATAATATGGGTGAAGTATATTATCATCTGGTCGTTTATTTTTTTTATTTACATTTTTTTCAATACTACCTAATATATATATTTTCCACGTTAAACCCTCGGGATCACCACCAGAATACAAATATATAGCACAAGATTTAGATGCAAGACTCCATTTACTACTTTTTATTTTATATATACCAGCATGTAATAATATCCCTAATCTTGAAATAAATTCATTTATTAATATTCGTTGAGAATCATAATTATTAAATAGATTAATATTTGATATAAAATTATTATCATTATCAGACGCTTCAGTCCATTCAATCGTATCCGTTTCTTTAATATATTTTTTATCATTCTTAAAGGTAGCAACTATATCCTTACCATTATTTTTACCCAAATAAATTCCATATACGTAAGTGTCTATATCCTTTATTTTAAGGTCCCCATTAACATTATCAATAGTATATTTATCACTATTTATATTTGTTTTTAAAATTGTACCAGGATAAAAACCGGGGTTTCCTTTATCATCAGAAGTATCATATTTTTTAAACCATTGACGAGTTAAATATACTTTTGTTAAATAATCATCTTTTAACCCATGTTTAGTTAAAATTTCTGATGGTGGGGGTTTATCATCTGAAATATAATATTCTATTATATTTTTATAAATTTCAAGAGAAGTTATTGTATACATTATTGATTTTACGATTATTAAAAACCTATGCGCCAGATTTTTTATACAAGAAAACATTTCTTTTATCATATTTCCTAATTCTTCGACCATTTTATTTAAAATTTCATGCCATTCACATTTTCCATTCATAATAAATTGAAGTGCACATAATCCTATATATTTAAGAAATACAAACTTCATAGATGTAAAATATATAAGAATTTTTAAACATACAAATTTGGCACAGTCTTTAATTAAGGTTGTCACTATATCATAAATACTTAGTACTATAAAATTAGCAACGCTTATTATTCTGGAAATAATAGTAAACATAGAATTGTTATTTAATATCCAAAACTTTTCTATCGGTATTATTTTTTTAAATATTTTAATATATTCTTCCATGGTTTTATTGATATTTTTCAATATATTTATAACATAGTGATATAAGCTCCCTGTCTCTACCGTAACCGCCCCACCGCTGCTCGTTTCTATACTATTATCATTAAGTTTTAAAATTTCAGTTAAATTATTATCATTAATCTCTATGTTTATTCCCTTAAAATGTTTAAGTTTATCGATACCTTTCTGGAGCCATTCTGGTATTTTATTGTTGGATAGAATATGTAGAAAATCAAAATTAGATTTTATACTGTTTTTTAGGGAGTTTACTACAGAATATAGCATCGTATCATCGTCACCCCCTCCCCCTTTCTGCTTTTCTGGAATATAAGTGATAAACATCATATAATTCATACATAAATATGCGTCATTAAATATTATTCCTTCTTCAGAAAGCCACGTTTCGTTACTACTTTCCACCGCGATTTGATGCTGTTCATCATAACCACCACCTACTTGCCGAGTGTATCGTTTTTTAAGTATTATATCTTTTTTAATTATATTTCGACTAATGCTATTATTTGCCTGCATTTTACGTCGCCTTGTTTTATTTTTCCTATTATCATGTATCTTGTCCTTGCGGGTATGTTTTCCTCGCATTATAATATATATTGAGACTTTTATTAAATAATTAAATTTGTAATTAATATATAGTTGAAATAACAATATTATAAGTAATTATAATATTATCATGCAACTCCGGAGCGGATTAATGTTACGTCCATGCAATCCATTTATACAAGTAATGAATCCGTATACTAAATTAGTAGCACCAAATAATATAAAAAATATATTATGGTCTTTTACAAATAAAAATACACACAATATATCAAAAACGGATTTGGAAAAATATTTTGTATATTTCTTTGAAGCAATATCATGCAGACCAGATTTTCAATTTTTACAAAAAACACCCGAACAAATGGCAAAAGATACTACAAATCAGTGTTTTTTGGATTGTAATGTAATTGAATACATAACATATGATACAATATTGCATTGGGCACTTGAATACTAATTACTTACTTATCATAAACACAGTAAAAAGTCTAATACTATTAAAATAATTTTTTTAACAAACTATTTAAATATATAATTATTTAACATAACATATGCATTATCAAGAAAACAATAGACAAGGTTATTGGAAACGTTATTTTGATGATGAACGTAGAAATAAAATAACTCAATATCCCAAAACAATAAACCGACCTCAACCGTTGCTAAGAAAAAGCAAATCACCGGAACAAAGAGAAATAAATGCTTTAAAATCTGATTTGAAATCATATAAAAATCTTATAAATGAAGAAAAAAAAACAAATGAACATTTAATTTGTCAATTATTGAGTGAAAAAAACAAGGCACATGTATACAAAAGACAACTTGAAAATATTAAAAAATGTTTGATGAAAGTAAATTTAATTATAAATTAAAAAATATGATTACATAAAAAAGTTGAACTATTTTTTATGTAATGAATTGTAATTAAAATATATGTAGAGTATAATACTCCAGAAATATGAACGACTTATCGAAAAATATCCAGCAAAAAACAGTTGCTGTAACCCAATCACTTTATGAACTTAAGAAAAAAAAATACGTACTCGATATTTCAAAAGAAACATACCATAAGTATGACCATACTTGGAAAGTATATGGTTTTCATATTTACGTGTTATTTTCGTTTATAATAAAAAACTTTGAAGATATATTTTATTCTCATAATTTAAAATTATTGAAAAATATGTACTCTTTTTCTAAAGACTGTGTAGAACATTATTTTGTTATACCACCACGGGTAAAGTACGAAAAATCAACTAAAAAATATATGGATATTTATTTAGAAAAAATAAAGGAATATCGAAATCTTTATTCATGTAAAAAAACAACAAACCTAATTTTAAAAATATATAAAAATTTTGGTTTACCTCTTGTAATTCCCTTTGAAATAAAACAACATATTGTTCAGTTCTTATATAAATGGTAAATTCGCAATCTATATTATTTTAAAATAGTTGATTTATTTTTTTTGTACTTTATCTAAACAAATGTCACCAATACCAAATCAAGATAATGATGTTGAATATATAAATACATATACACCTAGCCCTTTTATGTTAATGCGTCACAATGCACTATTTCATACAGTGAACTTACAATTATATATGCCTTTGGAATTGCAATATGAAGACTTTGCATATAAACAATTTACATACAATCATGAGAAAATATGCCAATTTTTCAACTACAATGAAATACTTACACAATTAATAAATTCTTTATTTTTCAAATATGTTAAACATTTGAACGCAGATTATTCACAATATAACTACCATGCATCTATATTTACAAATATGGCAAATGAATATTTAAATAAGTATTCACTAAATCATAGAGGAGAAATGATTTTATATAATGAAACAAATAATATTTCGTGTTGCTGGAATTTTTATAATCAAGAAAATAATATGACGGATCACTTATATTTATCGAATGGATTAGCGAGTAATTATTGGGTTACAACAGAAAGTAATTTATACCCAAATATATAATTACATACAAATATAAATTTATTTATATAGTATATAAATATGACGTCTCGCTCCATATTTGCAATAAGTACAATCATAGATAATTATTGTAATAAATTAAACTTACATGAAAATCCATGTGATACAAGTAAATCAGATAACCAAACTTGGATAACACCAAAATATATAGACAATGTAAGTTATCGTTTTGTTTGCGTTAAATATCCGCATGGTGAAAATAAAATGCAAATGGAATATTATTTTCATAATCAAGACGATGAAGACGCAATATATTCGTTACTTATTGAAGATGCCAATCAATTAAGAGAATTTTTAGAAAATAAAATTTTAAAATATTAAATAATGATTGTTGTTTAACTAACAATCATTATTTCATTTATTTATACTAAATAATTTAATGGCGGCGACGGCGGCTTCTCGAGCGGCGGCGACGGCGGCTTCCCGAACGACGACGACGGCGGCCTCCTTGCTGCTGCTGCTGCTGTCTGTTTTGTCTGCGGCGCGAGCGGCGTGCACTGCGGCGACGGCGACGAAGTCCTCCTTGCTGTTGCTGTTGTTGCTGATTATCCTGCTGTTGTTGTTGTTCGTTCATTATATACTAATGTAATATTTTTTTTTTCTCATAAATAAAAGTTGAAATATATTTTATTAAATATAATTATGTAAAAACATGGAGCTTTTTACTTGGTCATTAAATATAGACAAATTAAATCCACAAAAATGGGGAAATATATATAGACAATATTTGGACGAAGGATTTACTCTAGAAAATGCAAAAAACGAACTTTCTAAATATATTGATAAAATTTATAATGATTTTGGAATTTCTCCTAAAGATAATAATTGGTCTATTATAATACACTTACAACATTTAAAATTATACAATCAAATAACTGGTGAAACACGTTTTGAAAACGGGTCTTATATAAGTAATTAACTAAATACTAAATCATATTATAAAAAAATTGATTTTTTTATTAGTGTACTTACACACATAAAATGTATATCACAACGACGCGCTTCGATGAAAAAACCCTAAATGAACATAAATCTTGGTGTTTAAACAATAATTTTAATGGTGCTATTATAAATTCACCTACGCCAATGTCTCCTAAAATACCACACAATGCATTAGTATGCGTGATTCACATGCTAAATCTTAACCGAAAACAACATAACGGGTGTAGTGGTAATATAGTAGGCATATCATTTATAAAAAATCAACCTGTATATGACCATAATGAAAATTATGGCTATATATTTGATAATTTTAAGATATATAATGATGGTAATTATAACAGATATACGTATTTGTCTCCATATCATATAAAAATAGATCCTATGGGTGAATCTAAAATAAATAGAAATATAATTTCTGAATTAGAGGAAGTGTTATTTTATGGTAAAGGTCATATGAAACGTGGCCACGGTATAACTTTACTTAATAGTAAGAATCTTTCAGATTCGACTCAAAGATATTTCAACTCATTAAATGAAACATTTCTAAATAGAATAAAATTGAAATGCAATGAATTATAAATAATAATGTAATCTACAAAATGGACCGCGACTATCCATTGATGAATAAAAACAGGAGAAAGATTGATATGCGCTATCGTCGCTCATCATTAAAAAATCAACATCGCGATTTTAATATAAATAATCGCGCAAAAGCACTTTATACAAATAATGCCAACGATGTAATGGATGATAGTCCAAAATCAGTTCTTTTTAAAGAAAATCCATTTTATTATAGAAAAAAAAAACAAAACATCGAAAAAATTAAAAAGAATAAAAGACGCAGAGATGCGCTTGAACAATCCTATTGGCATGAAAGTGTAATAGGTATGAATGAAGAAACTAATATAGAAAAAGAAAAAGAAAAAGAAAAAGAAAAAGAAAAAGAAAAGATAATTCAAACAAAAGTAGTAAACGACGACGAAGAGACAAATAATAATAATCATGCTACTTGGTTCTCCTTAATACATTGTACACCAGAACAACTTACTGAATATGAATTTGCCCTATTTAATTCTATAGCCAATTTAAAAAATAAAATATATAACGATAAAATGATTTTACAAGAAATGAAAAAGAGATATTATCAACTTTACTTGGCAAAAAATACACAGAAATTATTGAATAACAATAATTGAAAAAAAACTCAAGTATTAAAAAATATAGTTTTAACACTGCGTACTACATGTTATATTTTTTTTATAATAATTGAAATTATATTTAATAAAAAATTAAATATAATTCATGTTTCCTTTAATCACAGGATATGCATCATGCTCTGACAAAAATATTAAAATGAGATTTATATTATTTATATTACATATTGGATTCTTTATTATAGGAGTTCAATTCAAATTATCTACTATATTTCTTTCTCTTATAAATTCATCTATATTTATAATATTATGTTTTGAAAATTATTCATGTTTGAATATAATACTAAGTTTTTGTTTATCTTATATTATTAACAATATTTATCCATATTGCCATTTATTAGTATATTTGTCATATTATATTATGAATGATATAACATATTTGATGAATAAGAAGAATATGGCATATGGTGATTCATTTTCGGCTCTGCGGATGCAGACCTCATATTAAAGAAGTTTTCATTTGTGTAAGATATATTATTATTATTATTTGGAATAGGCATTCTTATTGATAAAGAATTATTTTTTAATGAATTTGGAGAAGGAGGAGGGGGCGGTATAAATGATTCTCCACGTCGATATATATTTTCTATTAGTGAAATACGCCTACTTAAATCTTCGATAAGTTGGTGTGCCAGAAACAATGATTTTTGAGGAGTTTTGTTTTCCATTACAACCCAATAATGTGGGTCATCGTATATAATTTGTGCTTTTAAATTTGGATCCATTACACGCTTAATGAAATTTTCTGTAGATTTATTTTCCATATAAAAAGTATCAAAATGTAAATAAGCCATTTTATAGTTTTCTTTGTCGGTAGGAAAAAATTCAACGCTTTTAATACTTCCAATTTGTAATGTATCGAACTTACTTTTAATGAAGTTCCGACTTATATTTTTCCATACAAGGGGTATAAATAAAGATTTATTAGCCGGTACATTCATCATATATGAAGTAATATATAGATTTTTATTTATATTACTTCATATTAATAATATATATAGAATATGTATAAAATATGTAAACGTTTTTTAATTAATAATACCACTAAGCTTCATAGCACGAATCATTCGTGTTACACCAATACCTCCACCAGACCTTTGAAAGAAGTTAAACTTCATGAAATCGTCTAACTCACCTTCAACGCGCTCCTTTGTAAAATTACTAAACAAAATGTTAGCATAATCCCCATTACTAATACTATAAAACTGACGACGCATTTCTTCAGGATCACATGAACGCTCAGCACTTCCAATCGTTTCTACACCATGAACAATTACGTCAACCTTTTCTGCATGTTTGCCGTCAGGATTTTGTGCCATATTCCAAAATGGGGATGTATAGTTCGGAAAGTGAGTCAAGAAATATACAGGGCCATGGTCCTTTTCAAGGCGTTCTTCATGTTCGTGTTCCAATTCGGTAACCTGATATTCTTGCGCAACATCGCTATATTTACCACGAGGATAGTTACCTACTTCACCGTTACCATTTTTAAATCCAAGATGAACGAGCAATTCCTTCTCAAGCTCAATCAACTTTTCTAGACCACCCTTCATTTCAAATTCAAACATAGGGAAAATCTTGTCATGGCGCCCAGGAACTGGATTAGGCTCATTACGATAACTTGTACTTACACAGAAAAAACCGGCTGCGTCAGGATTAGAAAGAAGCTCGTATTCTAACCACATTTGACCGGTTTGCGGAAGAGGCCATACTTGACCAGCATAATTATAAGTAGAAATGGTTGCTGGATCTTCACATGCAGCTAAAATACTAAGTCTGCATTGGGTGTGGACTTCAATAAATCCCTTGCTCTTGAAAAATGCACGCATTTTACATACTGCATCATCAAATTCTTTTGGGTTAATCATACCAATCGCGGGTTTAGTTGTGCATGCCATAATATATTTACTAAGAAAGTAGTGTTTAAATAAATTTTACTATAAATTATATTAAATGCAATGCCTTTAATAATTTAACACATCTTCTTTCAGATGGGGTTTCTTCAACTTCAACATTGTCTTCAACACTTTCTTCAATGCTATCTTCAACTTCCACTTCAACTTCGTTGTCAGACAAATTCGTATCTTCGTGTACAATATTATTTGTTAAATCATCCATAGTAGTCCAACATTCCCAGTGGCTGCCCCAATCTTTGAATTTATAAAAAGTGTGCCCTTTATCACCCCAATCTTCTCCCCAACTATTTCTTATTACAAAATGTTCCATTTGATTATTGTAACCAACTACAGTCATAGCATGCCCACCCAGCAATGTATCATTTTCTCCCTTAATCCACATTTCTAAAGAATGATTATATACTGGAAAAGCAATCAAGCATGGGCCGTTATCCATCAACGATTCTTTTAACCCTTGTAGTGTAGTGATTTTAGCATATCCAATAATAATATTTTTTTTTGCATTTGCAATAATCGAAGTATCAATATCATTTACTTGTTCAATTTTTCCATAAGGATATAATTTTTCTTCACATATTCCACGTTTTCTTAATATTTTCATTACATCTCGACCTTCCATGCCATAATCTTCATTTATATCTTCGCCATCTTGTTTATTATTATTCCAATAATCTCTGTTATTATAAATAAATTGTGGTGAAAAATATTCACGTTTTTTTTCTTGCCATTCTTTTACACATGCTGCCGTTTGAGCATAACACGTTCCTTGTGACCCTTGATTTCTTACTGGTAATAACTCATTTCTATAGTCACATGTGTTATTTGTACCATAGGAAGCAATACGTACATTTTCGAAAATATAATCCCTATTATCTTGCGTGGGCTGTTTCGCGTTAAATATAAAGTTCATTTATAATAATAAGAAATAATAAATAATAACAAAAAATTATTATTTATTAAAGTATTAAAGCAAATTTCGATTTAATCGAGTAGGTGGTCCATGACCGAAAAGAACCATATAAAGAGCAGCTAAAAGACCAAATACAAGAGACCTATTTAAAGCACGACCTTGAGATTGTTTTAATAAAAATTTCAAAATAATATAAACAAGAAGAGTAATGACAGCAGCATGGAGTAAATGCATTAGTGGATTTTCCATTGTATATATTAACTATATAAAATAAAACATAATAAAAGTTAAATATGATTTTATATATGATTTTTTTAAAATGTTTATTACTTGTACCTTTTTTACTAAGAAATATGAGGCCAATACAAACTGAAAAAAATATTATATTACAAAGTTATTTGGGTAAATGGCATCAAATGGCGACTTCGAGGTCTACATCATTGCTAGGAACAGGAATACGTTTTAAAAATGTAAGCGCTGAATATGATTTACTAAATAATAGTGATATAGGAGTATATAATTCTGGATATGATGAAAACAATAATTTTACAAGTATTCGCGGATATTCTTATATTACAGGTAATTCTGAAACAAAAAGAAAACTACATTTTGACGGAGTGCCAATAGATGGAAATTATTGGATTGTCAAGTTAGGTCCCATAAAAAACAAAACGTATCGCTATGCAATTGTATCAGGTGCATTAACACGTTTTTTTGGAACACGATTTTCTCTTTACGTCCTTGCTAGAGACAAAAAAGAGTATAAATTAAAATATGAACAAGAAGTAAAACAATGGTGTAAGGATAATAATTTCAGATTTTTTTGGAATAAATATATAGCAACATAATATATTAAACATAATTCATACATAATTCATATGACTATTATTGATAGTGATCCTAAACTGGACTTTCATAATGTGCTCATTAGACCAAAAAGGTCTACTATTAACAGTCGTTCTCAAGTTGACTTGACGCGTAAATTTACATTTCGTAATGCGAAGGATGTATCTTGGACTGGTGTTCCTATTATTGCATCAAATATGGCTACCACAGGTACGTTAGAAGTATACGAAGTTTTAAAAAAATATAAAATTATAACTGCGTTGCATAAGTTTTATAGCTTGTCGGAACTAAAAGATTATCAAAGTAATAAAAATGAAAAATTAGACCCAAATTATTTCATGATAAGTACGGGTATGAGCGATGCTAATTATGAAAATTTATGTGAAATATTAAAAAATATTGATTGTAAGTGGATTTGTATTGATATTGCAAACGGTTATTTGAATCAATTTGTAGAATATTGTAAAAAGGTTAGAAATACTTTCCCCAATCATATTATTGTTGCTGGAAATGTAGCAACACGTGAAATGGTAGAAGAGTTAATTTTAAATGGCGGTGTAGATATTGTAAAAGTGGGAATTGGACCTGGAAGTGCGTGTACTACACGTAAAAAAACGGGGGTTGGTATGCCTCAATTGTCTGCCGTCTTGGAATGCGCCGATGCAGCCCACGGCGCGGAAGGACATATCATATGTGATGGTGGAATTACTTGTCCCGGTGATATGTCGAAAGCTTTTTGCGGTGGTGCTGATTTTGTAATGATGGGTGGTCAATTTGCTGGTCATGATGAAAATCCTGGCGAAATTATTGAAAAAGTAGTACAAGGACAACCAAATGAATTAAAAAAGTTCAAGTTATTTTATGGAATGAGTTCCTCTCACGCAATGCAAACTCATTATGGAAAAATGGAAAAATATCGCTCATCGGAAGGAAAATCAGTACTTATTCCTTATAAGGGGAAACTGAGCGATACAGTCGACGACTATTTAGGTGGTGTAAGAAGTACTTGTACTTATATAAATGCTCGTGTAATTAAAAACATGCCAAAGTGTACCACATTTGTACTGGTTTCACAACAATTAAATAATATATTTTAAAATGGATATAGTGTTATTCATCATCTTTTATTATAAAGATGATGAACAGATTTGCTATTTGCTCACATACTGATACATACAAAGGACAAAGAAATAGAAAATTTCAAAAGCATGGTTTTGGTATGTGTATTTATGTAAACAACATTCAATATAGTGGATATTGGAAAAATCATAAAAAACATGGAAAAGGTATTATACATTGGGAAGATGGCTCATATTATAGAGGAACCTGGGAAAATGATATATGTGTAGGTAAAGGACATTTCTATAATGCAGAAGATAATACAAATACCTATGGTGAATGGGATAAAAAAACAAATTGTTTTCTAAAACGTTCTCAAAGACATATTTATAAAGATTTACCAAATATAGAAAATATAATTTATCCTCTTAAATTGAAATTACCAAGACCTAATATATATAAATTTGATATAAAAGATATTATTGTGAAACCTGTAGAAGAAAAAAAAAATGAATCAAACAAATATATGGCAACATCCTTTAAAGTAAAAACAAGCATTGTATGCGGAACAATAATATTATTGTGTATTCATGCATTCAGATAAAACTTTTTGCGCTACTAAAATATATTGTTGCTGTGCTTCTGATTGTGTCATATGGCTTACAGATTTATGTGCTTCCCATTTCTTTTTTTCTATAAATTGAAACATTCCAGGACTATCTCCTAATGAAATACCACAACCTTGCTTATAATATTTGTATAGTGCTAATTTATCATCATTACTGATATTAATATTTGGATTACTTTGTCTCAAAAGATTGATTTTATTTACACATTCTTCAAAATTATTCATATATATATTATTTACGATAAAGTAATCGAATATAATCGCATATATCTAAACCAAAATTTCCTAAAATATCTGTTAATTCTACTACACATTCACGATTAAAATCAACATTATTATTTAAAAGATTGCTGTCTGATTTTTTAAACAATTCATGTAATTTTATTACTATTTGGGCAAATGGTTGGTCTTGTATAACTTCTGAAACAATAAATTTAGCAACAGACCTTTCTAAAGAATGAAATGGGTCTTTTACAATTTCAAATCTACATAAAGGGCACTTGCGTGTATATTTTAAATTATTTAATATACATGTTGCACAAAATTCATGCGTACAAGATAATATAATTTTATTTACTTTTTGTAACGGTTCTTGACAAATCACACATGTAGGGGCAGTAACAATTTCTTGTGACGGCTTTTTAACAACAGGCTTTGGTAAAAGTCTGCGTGCGAATCGATTGCTCAAGTTTTTATTTTGTATTTGAGGAGTATTTTGTGGTTTATTATTATTCATATGGGATGACCGTGCCTTTTTTCTATCATTAAAGACATCGTTCATTGAACGTCGCATAATATATTAGTAATATAATTTCGTTTAATAACATACATATTTAGTAATCTAATAATATAATGAAAGAAAGACCTAAAGATTCTGACGATGAACATTTAATCAGTATATTTGCTATTATTTATATTATTTATGATTTTATAAAATCTGCAGTATATCATTGTAAAACACATTTTCAAGAAACAAAATTATTTTTAAAGAAACAACTAAAATTTAAGGATAATATATAATCTAACTAATGTTTATATGACAACTTGGTTAGAACATGTCAAAAATGTAAAGAAACAAAATGGTGGATTACAATTGAAAGATATATTAAAACTTGCTTCAAAAACTTATAAAAAAGGAGGGGGGGATTCAAGTGGCGTTGTTCCTGCGTCAGAATATAAAAATGATCATTATGGAACCGTAGGAACCTCAGATTCAAGAACCCCAGATCAAAATCAACTAGTGGATCCATATGTTGGTGGTGGTAAAAAGAAACGTCGTAAATCACAGAAAAAACGTAAACGAAGAAATAAAAGTAAAAAATCTCGTCGGCGTAAAACTAAAAAGTCACGTCGTAAAAGTTCTAAAAAATAAATAAAATATTTCGTTATTATATAATGAAATATTCAAGACGCAGAACTTTAAGAAGAAGAAAACGTTTTGGTGGTGCTAGCCAGCAGCAACAACAACAACAGCAAAACCAACAACAAAATCAACAACAAAACCAACAGCAAAACCAACAGCAGCAAAACCAACAGCAAAACCAACAGCAGCAAAACCAACAGCAGCAAAACCAACAACAGCAAAACCAACAACAGCAAAACCAACAACAAGTCTCTTTATCAACAAATCGAGATAATAATAAAAAAGGATTTTTTTCAAGCTTATTTGGATTTAGTGGAGGAAAGCGTCGCCGCACTGTTCGCAGAAAGAGCAGAATTAGAAATAGACGTAAACGTAAAGGCGGTTCATTTAGAGGCGTTTTAACCACTGCTGCTACCCCTGTTGCATTAATTGCATTAAATCATCATTTCGGTTCTAAAAAACGCAGAAAGGCACGTCGTAAGCGCCGTACTAAAAGCCGTCGCTTTTAAATTATACGTGAATAATGATGGAAATATTCTAAAATAATTTTTAAAATAACAACAAGTATTATGGTATATTTTAACATATATTTTTTTAAAAATGAAAAATGTTTAAATAATGCTAAAACAAGTGTAATTGTTTCAAATATATTAGGGAAATAAAACAAAAACTTTCGATTATTTTTAAGTAAAAATAATATAACGCCAATTAGTCTATAAATAAATAATACACAAATAAGTGTAATATAATTTGTAGAAAAAGGGCGATTTTTTAATATATATAATAATAATATGAAATGACAGATAGTATCCGTGATTTTATCTGTTTTTTGATAAAGTTCTTTTTTGCAAGAAACCCAACTAATGTTTAATCTTTTAGGTATACCACAATCTAATGGATCCAACAGAATGATTATTAATATTTTTGCATATAGTGGTATTTTAAAAAAAATTAATACAATAATTGTTAATATTATTCTAAATATTTGTGATATAAATAATTTTTCATCACTATCCATATAATATGAATATTTTTTTATTAAATGTTTATTATTTAATATTAAATTCTAATATTCCCTATTTTTTAAAATGTAAAACATGTAAATATGTAAAAAATGTATCATTCAATAAATATGTATGTAAAAAATTTATAAATATAGATAATACACATTATAGAGTAGAACGTGGTGATTTTAATGTATATGATAATATATTTTTGTCCAATATTGAAATAATCAGAAATAATAATTCATTATGTGGAGAAAATGCTACTATGTATAAAAGACGTATTAATTAATTATTGTATCATCCATGGAATCTACTATTGTTGGAATATTTACATTTGTAGAGTCAAATAAGTCATCATCACTTAACATAATTTCTGCTTCTAGTTCAAATACTTCGGTTAGATTAATAGCTGACCCTTCATTGTTTTCTTCAATAATAGGTGACATTGAAATACTATTGTGATCAAAATATAACGATTCATATTCTTCTATGATATTTTCAACATAGTGTTCTATACCTTCTTGAATAAGATAGATAAGCCAATCAGATGTATTACCATCTTCATCTACTATTGAAGGTGTAGCTAAATTTACACGAGATAAATGTTCTGTTATATTATCTAATATAACCGAAGATATTTCAATTTTCCAATTATGTGTAGGCTTTCCCCGAACCGAACAAATATAAGTGTCTATAGAATGATAAAATATAAATTTAAAATATTTAAAATCAGGAATATGTTCGCGTAAAATAACGTCTCTACATAGCGGACATTTATTATTTGTTATAATATGTTGTGCAAAACATTCTGTGCAATATTGGTGCCCACATTTCAATGTACATCGTGCTTGTCCGATTTCATCTAAACATATGACACAATTTTGATGATTGGAAGTAGTAGAATGAATTTTTTTACTTTTTGATTTATTTACAAAACAAAGGCGATGAGATGCATGATTGCTACGTTTTCTATTTTTGTATTTTGGCGGAGCCCATTGGCACGTGCGTCGGTTATGTCCATCTTCTTTGCATATTCCACAAGGCATGTTGTTTTTTTACATTCTAACTAAATTAAAAAATAGTTCAATTTATTTGGTAATGTAATTATTATTGTATTATTTCTACAATGGCATCGCTTCCACCTCCAGAACCATCTGATGGGGCTCTAAGTATCTTATATTTCGTGTTTCTTTCGTAAAATTGGTTACTAATTTTTGGAACCATTTGATTATATGTAACACTTATTTTTGAAAACTGATTATTACAATAAGCTACTAACTCTTTGATTTGTTTCATCATTTCTTCATATTCTTCAATATTATCATTATTATTTTCATAAGCTTTATTACATAAATTATTAAATAAATCTATTCCTACGACTTCATACAGCTGCCAAATATTACGAAGTTCAGTGCTTTTTGCTCTAACTATATCTTGTTTATATACTTTTGATTCCAACTCCTCTTTTGTAATTACCCCCAAAATATAATTAACTCGTATCATTTTATTATTTGTTACAAAATCTATTTTATTATTTAAATCTTGTATCGAAACATGTGTAACATGATTAATTGACCTATGTAGTCTTCTAATTTGTCTCATTAAATTAAATCTTCGTATTGTGTCTACATCATCATTATCTGTTATACATGATTTATTACGAATATTGGATGAAAACATTCTTTCAATCAAATTTCTAAGTTGTAAATGAGTGATTAAACCACCACAAGCTACATCGCCTGCTACACGCGGTGCATCTCCGGATTCGGATGTTTGCCTTTGCCATTCATAATAATGGGGATTATGTATTACACCTGTTATAATAGAGCCAGTATTCCAACTAAATGCTGTATGACATGTAGTACAAAACATTTGATCACAACCATCTATTTTGAAAATGCGTGATGCACAATTTGGACAAGGCTTGGTTTCTTTTTTTACTAATTCTGCGCTTTTTATATTATCTTCATTACAAACGTGATTGCTTTCAGCTTTATTTGGTCCTATATTTTCTAAACATTTAGAACATGTAAATCGTTCGCAAATTTCACATTTATATTGAGTAGATAAATATCCTCTACAACCATCAAAAGAACAATTCATAAGAAACTTTCTATTTGGAGTGTCATTTTCTACTTCTGTTCCATTATCGATTGCTATATTAATAGCACGAATACGTCTTTCTTTTGAATAAACGTTAAACGTCAACTCGGTTATTTTATCACGTAAAGCATTTATTTCTTTTTTATTTACGTCTATTTCATCGTGTAGTTTAACTACTTCTTTAAATTGAGATGCGGCAACCATAGTATCTGGCATTTTACTTAGTTCTGATTCTAAAAGCATGTTTCGTCTATGTTTTTTATAATCACCAATCCAAAAAGAACGATTTAATTGAGAAACTACAAATTGAATATCCCAAGCATTAAAACATTTCATACAAGAAGGATCTGTCGGAGAATTTAATAGAAACGTGCGTACACATGATTTGCAAGATTGCCATTGACAATCTGGTCTAGGGCATGTAATAATCGACCGAGTAGATTTGTTAAAATTTTCGCAACATATTCCACAAGTATTTTCATTAGATTTGGAGTAATCCATTTATTACATTAAATATATAATAAAAAGATTTCAATTAACTAAAAAGCTTCACCTTTAATAACAGATACAATAATCTCTAAACATAAAACTAATCCAAATAGAAATAGTAAATTCTTTTCTTCCCCTTCAACTAAGCGAGCTCCTTTTTTTGGTCTAAATAAATTAAATAATACAAGCGCCATGGTAAAAGTGTATAACGTAGAAAAAATGTCTTTTAAATTTAAAATTCTATCTTCATATTTGTTTAAACTATCATTACCCATTTTAGTAGCTATTTTTTCAGCAATTACTGCAAATATTAAAACTATATATGCTACCTTTAAACATATAACTAATTTAATAACTGTTTTATGCATTATATAATAATGAAATATAAAATATAAATTCTAATTAACTTAAAGATATAGTATATATTTATAGTGTATAGCTCCTGTAACTCAGTTGGTTAGAGTGCTGGTCTTATGAGCCGGAAGTC
>CENJ01076856.1_pt1 | contig 31761 bp, 29 predicted proteins | sample 356161 | NCBI WGS metagenome assembly CENJ01 (sample SAMEA2619531, study PRJEB7988) | marine metagenome | biome: marine biome (ENVO:00000447); feature: surface water layer (ENVO:00002042); material: "saline water (ENVO:00002010), including plankton (ENVO:xxxxxxxx)" | depth 5 m | reverse complement strand
GTTTTGATCCCGTCATGCGTAGGTTCGAATCCTACCACCCCAGCCATTTTTTATAATATATTAAAGGGGATATATGAATACTAAAAATAAAGGCTTAGATATATTTACTGGTACTGCAAATCCTGAACTAGCGGGCGAGGTATCTCAGATCTTAGGAATCAGAATTTCTGATGCCGATGTAGGATATTTTTCTGATGGAGAATTAAGAGTTGAAATTGAAGAAAATGTTAGAGGTCATGACACTTTTATAATTCAATCTACATGTTCTCCTACAAATAAAAATGTAATGGAAATTATGTTATTGGCTGATGCTTTAAAAAGATCCTCAGCTTCCAGGATTACCGCTATTGTGCCATATTACGGATATGCAAGACAAGATAGAAGAGTAAGGTCTGCAAGAGTACCTATAAGTGCAAAAGTTGTAGCTGATATGTTTGCATCTGTTGGAATTGATAGGGTTCTTACAATTGATCTTCACTCTGAGACAATTCAAGGATTCTTTGATATGCCTGCAGATAACGTTTATGCAACTAAGCTTATGGTTAATGACATTAAAGATACAAATGAAAGAAAAGAAGTCATTGTTGTATCCCCTGACGTTGGAGGAGTTGTCAGATCAAGAGCCGTTGCAAAACTTTTAGATGATACTGATTTAGCAATCATTGATAAAAGAAGAGCAGCTGCTAATCAATCAGAAGTTATGAATATAATCGGTGAAATTAAAGATAAGGTATGTATTGTTCCAGATGATATTATTGATACGGCTGGTACATTGTGTAACGCAGCTAATGCACTTAAAGAAAAAGGAGCTAAAGCAGTTAAGGCCTATATAACACATCCTGTACTTTCTGGACCTGCAATTAATAGAATAAATGAATCAGAATTGGACGAGCTAGTTGTGACAAATTCGATACCATTATCCAAAGAAGCTCAAAAATGCAGTAAAATACGTGTCATTTCTATAGCAAAAACTATTGCAGAATGTATAACGCGCTTAAGTAACGAAGAATCGCTTAGCGAAATGTTTTTATAAGGAAAATTATGACAGATCAAATTATTTTAAATGCAGATTTAAGAGAGAGAACAGGCTCTAATAAGGCACGTGTTATAAGAAAAGTTGATGGAATGATTCCTGCAATTGTTTACGGTGATGAAAAAGAAACTCTCAATCTAAAATTACGATTGAATGAACTTACAAAAGCTGCTCAAAATGAGCTCTTTTATACACAGGTTTTACTAATAAAAACTGAAGGTAGTGAAGAAAAGGTTGTATTAAAAGAATTACAAAAAGATCCTGCAAAAGGTAAATTTCTTCATGCAGATTTTCAACGTGTTTCTAGTAAAACTAAACTAAAAGTCATAATACCTGTTAACTTTTTAAATGAAGAGGAATGTGTTGGTATTAAAGAAGACGGTGGGGTAGTTGCAAAAGCTATTAGAGAAATTGAAATAATGTGTCTTGCAGGAAATATTCCTGAATCAATAGATATTGACATAGCTAATCTTCATCTTGGGGATTCTTTAAGACTTACTGAAATATCTTTACCAGAAGGTTCTGAAATACCTGGTCTTAGTGATGAAACTGATCAAATGGTTGTATCGGTAAATGCACCGAAAGCTGTGGAAGAAGAATCCATCATTGATGAGGCTCTTGAAGGAGAAGAAGTTTCCGAAGATGGAGGCGAAGAAAAAGATGAATCTGGAGATGATGCACCTTCAGAATCTTCTGACGATAAAGAAACTGAAGAGTCATAGTTCTGTGTACAAGCTTTGTATCATAGGGCTTGGTAATCCAGGATCAAAATATAACAATACTAGACATAACATTGGAAAAGATTTGTTATTAAATTTATCAAAGAGTTTTATTGAAGAATTTAAAAATAAATCAAAGTTTGAGGCTGATGTTGCGGAATCACATAATGGTGATATTTTATGGGTAGTACCAGATAATTATGTAAATAATTCTGGTAAAACTGTTATAAAAATTCTTAAAAAAACTAATTTAAAAATTACAGACATTTTAATAATACATGATGATCTTGATCTTGATATAGGTGAACTAAGATTAAAGGAAGATGGTGGTCACGGAGGTCACAACGGATTGAGAGACATCATAACTAAGCTTGGTGATTATAATTTTAAAAGGCTTAGAATTGGAATAGGACATCCTGGTTCAAAACGTGAAGTTACGAATTGGGTGTTAAATAAATTTTCATCAAATGAAAAAAAAATAATTAAAGATTCTTTTGTAAAATTAGACAACATATTTGAATTAATAATAAACAATAAATTTAAATCAGCTCAAAAATCACTTCATACAAAGTAAATTATGGGTTTTAAATGTGGAATTATAGGTCTTCCGAATGTAGGTAAATCTACTTTGTTTAATGCATTAACAAAATCAAAAATACCCGCTGAGAATTTTCCATTTTGCACAATTGATCCTAATGTAGGAAAAGTGCCTTTACCTGATAGACGTCTAGATAATATAAATGACATAGTCAAATCAAAAAAAATTGTGCCTGCAACTTTAGATTTAGTTGATATTGCTGGTCTTGTAAAAGGAGCTTCTGAGGGTGAGGGTTTGGGAAATTCATTTTTATCAAATATAAGAGAAATGAGTGCTCTTGCTCATGTTGTAAGATGCTTTAATGATGAGAACATCACTCACGTAAATGGTTCTGTTGACGCTGTTAGAGATGTTGAAGTAATTAATCTTGAATTAATTCTGTCAGACTTAGAAAGCATAAACAAAAGAATTTTAAAATGTGAAAAGTTGCTGAAGACTAACGACAAAGACAACAAATTTCAATATGAGCTTCTAAAGGTGTTAAAAGATGATTTAGAGCAAGAAAAACTTATTGATATCAAAAAATTTGATCTAGAGCAACAAAAAACAATTAAACAGTTTCAATTACTTTCATCAAAGCCCACTTTCTATATCGGTAATATTTCAGATATCAATAAATCTTCAGAAGAGCTTGAAAAACTTAAAGAAATAGCAAAAAGATTTGGAACATTTGTTATTCCTGCCTCTATAAAAATTGAGCAAGAAATATCTGAACTTAGTGAAAACGAAAGAAAAGAATATCTAGAACTAATGGAAATGGATGAACCTGTTCTTAACAAAATTATATTTGAAGGATACAAAATGCTGGGTCTTCAAACTTTTTTTACTGCTGGTTTAAATGAAATTAGAGCCTGGACAATAAAAAAAGGTGACTTAGCTCCAAATGCTGCAGGTGTTATTCATACCGACTTTGAAAGAGGCTTTATAAAAGCTGAAATTATTGGCTATGATGATTTTGTTATGTTTGCAGGAGAAGCTGGTGCAAAAGAAAAAGGAAAGCTCAGATTAGAAGGAAAGGATTATGTTGTAAAAGATGGAGACATAATTCATTTCAAATTTAATGTATAGAAATAATTGACTCTTAAGTTTTTGATATTATCATTCAACGATTGGCTATGTAGCTCAGATGGTTAGAGCACAGCACTCATAACGCTGGGGTCGGTGGTTCAATTCCACCCATAGCCACCAGATTTTTATTTTTTTAGATATGCAAGAATAATTATTATTGCAACGAGTCCGAGAATGCCATCCGGCCCAATTAGATTTAAAAGATCTGAAATATTTTTGTACACGTCACCAACAAATGGAGCATCAGGGCCAAATATAATACCAAGCAATAATGCGACAGAAACGATTGGCACTAATACGTCTGTAACCCTTTTAAAAAAATCTTTTGTTGAATTTAAAATTGTTTTATATTTCATTTTATTAAGTAAGAAGGGTCATGAAGACCCTTCTTATTATAAGCTTACTTATTAAGCAAACCAATTAGAATAGCAGCTACTAGAAGCCCTACTAGTCCATTTTCGCCAAGCACTGAAACAACTCCAAGAAGTCCATCAAGAACATCATTGAAAAATGCTACATTGCCGCCAAATACAATACCAGCAACAACACCCAAACCAACAACACCAATTAAAAGTGATGTTAGATCAGATACTATGCCTTTCAGTGTATCAATTGCTTTCATAATTACTCCCCCCTATTAGGTTTATTTATGTACGCAGGTGTAATGGAACCACAAAATAACTAGCTTATCAAATTGTGTGAATATAGTTTAGACACAATATTTGACATATGAAAATATATAGAATAATAGGAGTTTATTCAGATTCTTTATCTTTGGAAGCCAATGCTTTAATCGATAGCTTCATTTTTCCTCTGTCAAAACCAATTAATTTTACATCAACCTCTTGTCCTTCTTCTAAAACATCTTGTACGTTTTCTGTTCTATCATGTGATATCTCAGATATGTGCAGGAGGCCGTCTTTGCCAGGCAATATATTTACAAAAGCACCAAACTCAACAATCTTAACAACTTTACCCTTATATACTTTATTTAATTCAGGTTCTTCTAAAATTCCTTCTATAATTTCAAGACAATCCTGCATTGAGGATTGATTCTGACCAAATACAGAAACAACACCATCATCGTTAATATCAACTGTTGCACCTGTTTTTTCTTGCATAGATTTAATTACAGCGCCACCTTTGCCTATAATTTCTTTGATTTTATCTTTGTCCACTATAAATGATTTCATTGCTGGAGCATTCTCAGATAACTCTTTTGGTTTTGATATAGTTTCGTTCATTATTTTTAAAATATGGTCTCTAGCTACTTTTGCCTTTACTAATGCTGTTTCCATAATAGATTCGTTAATACCAGAAATTTTTATGTCCATTTGCAAGGCTGTTATTCCAGTTTCGGTTCCCGCAACTTTAAAATCCATATCACCAAGATGATCTTCGTCACCTAATATATCTGTTAAAACTGCAAAATCATCTCCTTCTTTAATGAGTCCCATAGCTATACCAGCAACAGGACTAGAAAGTGGTACGCCTGCGTCCATTAATGATAAAGAAGTACCACAAACTGAAGCCATTGAGCTTGAACCATTTGATTCAGTTATTTCAGATACAACACGCATTGTATAACCAAAATCATCGACATCGGGTAAAACTGCTTTGATAGCTCTTTTAGCTAAGTTGCCATGTCCAATTTCACGTCTTTTAGGACCCATTGGCATTCCAATTTCACCAACACTATATGCAGGAAAATTGTAATGCAGCATAAAATTATCACTACCTTCACCTTCAATTGATTCAATTCTTTGAGCATCCCTAGAGGATCCCAGAGTTGCCACTACAATTGCTTGTGTTTCTCCCCTAGTAAAAAGTGCAGAACCATGAGCTGCTGGTAAAACATTGGTTTCGACAAAAATTGGTCTTACAGTATCAAGATCTCTGCCATCAATTCTAGGTAAGTTATTTAAAATATTATTTCTGACTATGTCTTTTTCTAATTTCTTAAAATCTCCCATTAATTTAGCCATTTCAATCTCATCAAGTTCATTGTATTTTTCTTGAATGTCATTTCTGATAACTTTCAACGCTTCATTTCGATTAGATTTGTTAGATATTTTAAAAGCTTCATCAATTTGTGTTTTATAGTCCGACTCTATCTCTTGATAATATGTGTTTTCATCAACAGATATTTCAAGATCCCATATTTGGTTACCAGTTTTTTCTTTTAATTCATTACACGCATTAATGACTGCTTTCATTTCCTGATGTCCAAAGAGAACTGCACCTAACATTAAATCCTCATTTAGTTCTTTTGCTTCTGATTCAACCATTAGCACCGCCTCATCTGTACCAGCAACAACCATGTCTAAATATGAGTTTTCTAATTGCTCAAAATTAGGATTTAAAACATACTCGCCATCTATAAACCCAACACGTGCAGCACCCATGGGTCCATCAAAAGGAACTCCTGAAATTGTGAGAGCTGCCGAAGCACCAATCATTGCAGCAATATCGGGATTTTGTTTTTTGTCAGATGACATAACTGTACAAAAAATCTGTACTTCATTTGTAAAATAATCTGGGAACATTGGTCTGATTGGTCTATCAATAAGTCTTGATGTAAGGGTTTCTCTCTCAGTTGGTCTTGCTTCTCTTTTAAAAAAACCTCCTGGAATTCTCCCTGTTGCATAAAATTTTTCTTGATAAAAAACTGCTAATGGAAAAAAATCCTTGCTTGGATCTGATTCTTTTTTGGCGACAACAGTTGTAAGAACTACCAAGTCTCCAACTGTTACCATTACTGCTGAAGTTGCCTGTCTTGCAACTTTATTTGTTTCTAGTTTTACTGTTTGATTTCCGTACTGAAATTCTACATTTGTAGATTCTAATTTATTATTTTCCACGATTTTCCTTTTTATTATTATTGATACTAGCCTCTTAGGTTGAGTTTTTTTACTAACTCTGAGTAACTATCGGAATCTTTTCTCTTTAAATATGCTAATAGTTTCCTTCTAAGATTTACCATCCTGATTAAACCAGTTCTGGAATGATGGTCTTTATTGTGATTTTTAAAATGACTTTGAAGCTTATTAATATTTTCTGTTAAAAGCGCAATTTGCACTTCTGGTGATCCAGTATCACCCTCATTTCTTTTAAATTTTTCGACTATACTAGCTTTTTCTTCAGTTAATAACGCCATTATATATCCTTGTAATGTTATGTAGGAATTATGCTAACCTCACATTACCAAAGTAAGCGAACGAATATTATAACTTATTACGATATTAAACAAGTTGTTTGTGCTTAAGATAACCCATTTTTGTTTCTCCTATACCAAGAAACGTGCCCTGATCATTATAAATTCTATTTAAATTACTTCGCCCTAATTTTTTTGATTCTTCATTGTCTACCTTAACACCATTAATAAATTTTTTGGTGTCACTGTTGTTAAGATTTATTTTGTTAAAATTATTTAAAGCATCATCTATTGTAATTAGCTGATTCATAGAAATTTTACTGATAGGAAGAGCATTTTTAATATTAAAATTATGTTGGCTAATCCTTTTTAAAGAATACATATGGCCACCACAGCCAAGATTTTTTCCCAAGTCTCTGGCAATTGACCTGATATATGTCCCTTTTGAACAACTAAGCTCAAAGGCACATTTGCTATCTTTATATGTAATGTTGTTAATTTTTTTTATTACTATTTTTCTTGGATCTTTATTAACAAACTCTCCTTTTCGAGCGTACTTGTATAGTGGCTTACCATTATGCTTTAAAGCAGAAAAAAAAGGTGGTATTTGTAAAGACTCACCTAAAAAATTTTTTATCTCATTTTTTACCTCAACCTCTTTACAATTTACATCACATTGTTTTATTACTTTACCAGTTGCGTCATCAGTATCTGTTGTAACACCAAGTTTAATTTCAACGAAATATGATTTATCTGCATCTAAAAAATAACTCGAAAATTTAGTTGCTCTATTTATTGCAATGATTAACAAGCCATCTGCTTCAGGATCTAGAGTGCCTAAATGTCCAACTTTATTTAGTGAAAAATTTTTTTTAATTTTCTGAACGACCTCATTTGATGATAAACCTTTTTCTTTATTTACGAGCAAAAAGCCATTCATTTTATTTGATATTTTTTAGAAGCTTTTCTATATTTTCACTATACTCAATGCTCTCATCAAACTTAAAGATAATCTTTGGTACTCTTCGTATTTCAATTAATTTCGATATCTTGGATCTGAGCATCCCAGAAAGTTTTATTAAGACATTGTTTTCAACTTTACTTTCATTCTTCTTTATAGGTCTTCCAATAATTGTATAGTAAACGTATGCAATACTTATATCATCAGTAACCTTTACGGCAGTAATATTCATGTTTTGTAATCTTGGATCCTTTACCTCATGACTAAGGATTAATGAGACTTCCTTTTTGAGTAAATCTGCAATTTTCTCAGGTCTATTTGATGACATATGTATCTATATTGTCTGTAATTCTTCCTTTCTATCAAAAACTTCTATTTTGTCACCAGGCTTAATATCTTTATAGTTTTTAATCCCCATTCCACACTCGTTACCATTCTTTACCTCATTTACGTCTTCTTTAAATCGTCGCAAAGAATCAAGTTCTCCTTGGAATATAACAATATCGTCTCTTAAAACTCTTACAGGTTTATTTCGCAGGACATTACCTTCAATGATATTACAACCTGCAACTTGCCCAAACTTTGGAGAATTGAACACCTCCAGAACTTCTGCAGTTCCTACAATGACCTCTTTTATTATGGGGTCTAGCATACCACTCATTCGAGCTTTTACATCGTCTAAAAGCTCATAAATAATGCTATGGTAACTCAAAGGAACTCCTTCAGATTCTATGATTTTCTTTGCAGTATTATCTGCTCTAACATTAAATCCAATGATAATAGAGTCAACTGCAACAGCAAGATTTGCATCCGACTCACTGATTCCTCCCACACCACTAGAAACAATCTTTACTTTTGCTTTTTCAGTTCCTAAGTCAAGCAATGCTGCATTTATTGCTTCACAGGTTCCGCCAACATCAGTTTTAATAATGACATTCAATATTTTTTTTGCGTCTTGTCCAAGAGTTTCAAATAAATCGCCCGCTGTTTCATCTTTCTGCTTTAGAAGTTTCTTCTCCTTTTCTTTAACCAATCTATATTCTGCAATTTCTCTTGCTTGTTTTTCATTGGCAACAACTTGAAATTGATCGCCTGCATTGGGGACAAGATTTAAACCAAGTACTTCAACTGCAGCAGATGGAAATGCTGTTTTTATTTTATTTCCGTCACTATTAACAATACTTTTAATCTTTCCCATTGAATTTCCAGAAACTACTAAATCTCCAACTTTTAGTGTGCCATTTTGAATTAATAATGTTGCTACAGACCCTCTAAATTTATCAAGCTCAGATTCGATAACCACACCTTGTGCTGCTCCATCATAGTGAGCTTTTAATTCAAGTATTTCTGCTTCAAGAGCAATTCTTTCAAGAAGGTCATCTATGCCATCTCCTTTAAGTGCTGATATTGGGATCATTTGAATGTTTCCACCCCAATCTTCTGGTGTTAAGTCTTTTGCTGCAAGATCACTTTTAACTTTATCAATATCTGCGCCATCTAAATCAACTTTATTTATTGCAACAACTATTGAGACATTGGCTGCTTTTGCATGATTGATTGCTTCTTCTGTTTGTGGCTTGATGCCATCATTTGCAGCAACAACCAATACAACAATATCAGTTGTATTTGCGCCTCTAGCTCTCATTGATGAAAATGCGGCATGACCAGGAGTATCAATAAAAGTTAACTTTCCTTTTGGTGTGTTTACTTCATATGCTCCTATATGCTGTGTTATACCTCCAGCTTCACAATCAACAACTTTAGTTTTTCTTATGAAATCAAGAAGTGTGGTTTTGCCATGATCAACGTGGCCCATAACTGTTATAACAGCAGGTCTTGTTTTAGGTTGGTCATCATAATTTATCAAATTAGCAAAATCTTCTTCTAAGTTATCATTCTCGAGTGCAATACCGTTATGTCCAATTTCCTCAATAACTAAAATTGCTGTTTCTTGATCGATTACATCGTTTATAGTTGCTACTACACCTAAACTCATAAGATTTTTTACAACCACTCCTCCCTTTAATGCCATAAGTTTTGCAAGTTCTCCCACTTGAATTGTCTCAGGCACCTCAATATCCTTCTTTATAAATTCAGTGGGTATTTCAAACTGGTGCTTATCATCAAAAATTGATTTTTCATTTCTTTTAAAAGCATTTACTGCAGAAGATAATTGATCTTTTACATTAATTTTTTCTTGATTTGATACATCTTTTGATTTGCTTGTTTTTTTATTTTTTTGATCTTGTTTTTGTTTAACAGCCTCTTTTAATTGCTCTTTTCTTTTTATTTGTTGTTCTTTAAGTTGTTCAGATGCTGCAGCTCTTTTTGCCTCAATATTATCTGAATAACTTTTTTTCGAGGACGTTGAAGAAACCACTTTACCCTTTGATGTAACTTTAACTCCAGATTCTGAAGTGACTGACTTTGAGGCAGATGATGACTGGACACCTTTTAATGACTTCAAAAGTGCTTGCTTATCAGATGGGGTTATTTCATCAGAGCTACTTGAATGTTTTAGACCAGCTTTTTGCATTCTATCAAGAAGAGCTTTATCAGTAATCTTGAGTGTTTTTGCGAAATCTTTTACTGTGACTGACAAAATATTTTACCTATACTTAATTGCTGAACCAATGTTCTCTTGCTTTCATTATCATTTCTGAGGCTTGATCTTTGGATATCTCAATAATATCTTGAAGCTCATCAATTGATAGTTCTGCAAGATCATCTTTATTTTTAATACCTTTATTTGATAATTTTTGAATATTTTCTTCATCTAATTTCAAGTCAGATAATGATTCAATATTATCTTCTTCTTCAGTGACTACAACCATGGCCTCTAAGAGTGCAGCATCTTCAGATAGTGACTTAATTCTTGAAATTTCCTCATCAGAGTCAATGAATGCTTTCAAAATATTATCATCGGCATATGCTATATCGTCAAAGGACGAAAATCCTGAATTAATTAATTTTTCAGCAATCTCATCTTTAACAGAAAGAGAGTCTATAATTTTTGCCAGAAACTCTGTTTCATCTACTTTTACTTTTGCCTCTGCTTCCTCGTTACTGATTATATTTAAATCCCATCCTACTAATCTTGAGGCAAGTCTAATATTTTGACCTCTAGACCCAATAGCTAAAGCAAGATTGTCTTCATTCACGGCAATTTCCATTGATCTTGAATCTTCATCCATAACAATTGATTCAACTTTAGCGGGAGCTAAAGCATTTATTACAAGTTGAGCAGGATTATCATCATAGATAATAATATCAATTCTTTCATTGCCTAATTCAGATGATACTGCTTGCACTCTTGAGCCTCTCATTCCAACACAGGCTCCAACAGGATCTATTCGACCATCATTTGTTTTTACTGCTATTTTTGATCTTGAGCCAGCATCCCTTGCAATACCTCTTATTTCAATAACATCTTCGTTTATTTCAGGAACTTCAATATTAAATAATTCTGTTACCATTTCAGGGCAAGAACGATTTAGCATTAGTTGAGGCCCTCTGCCTTCAATCTCAACAATTTGAAGAACAGCTCTGATCCTATCGTTAATTTTGTAGATTTCGCCTGGCATTAACTTATCTCTTGGTAATAATGCTTCTGCCTCATGAGTTATATCAACAATAATATTGTCTCTTGTAACTCTTTTTACAGAGCCACTGACTAGCTTGTTATTCTTAGATTTAAATTGACTAACTACCTTTTCTCTTTCAGCTTCTCTTACTTTTTGTAGCATTACTTGTCTTGCAGCTTGCGTTTCTATTCTGCCGAATACAACATTTTCCTCTTGCTTAGAAAATATTTCTCCAAGTTCTAAATTAGAGTCAGTTTTAGATATGTGAGTTTCATGATGAAACTCCTCATTAGATTCATCAAAAACAATCCAATTTCTAAATGTTGAATATTCGCCGGTGTCTCTGTTAATTGTTACATAAAGATCTGCATCTTCATGAAAATGTCTTTGTGATGCTGAAGCAATTGCTATTTCTATTGCATTAAAGATAATATCTTTCTCAATACCCTTTTCTGTTGAAACTGAATCGACTACAGCTAATATTTCATTACTTTCCATATGTACTCACCCTCATTAGATCATTATAATCTGGTTTCAATTTGCATAAATCGATATCAGAAAATTTAAATTTAACTTCATCTAAACCTCTTATTTCGTTTATAAAAATATTAAATTCATCGCATTTAATTAATTTACCTAAAAATCTTCTCTTTCCTTCATATTTAGATTTGGTTTTTATCTCAATTTCTTCGCCTATATAATCAAGTAATTGACTTAGTTCAAAAAATTTTCTGTCTATGCCAGGTGTTGACACTTCTAGTACATAATCATCACCTAAATTGATATCAATCTCAGGTTCATACGAAAGATCTTTTGAAATAATTTCACAATCATTAATATCTGCACTATTTTTTGAGTCAATATAAACTCTTAATGTATTTTTTTTCTTGCCCCTTAAAATTTCAATGCCCCATAAAAAACAGTTATTCCTGTGAACAACTGGTTTAATAATATTTTTGTAATCATCTATATTCATATTTTTTATACAAAAAAAGGGCACTTGCCCCACAAAATTTATTTAACCGTGGTAGCGGGGGCTGGATTTGAACCAACGACCTTCGGGTTATGAGCCCGACGAGCTACCAAACTGCTCCACCCCGCAACGCAGCGAACATGAAGTTTATGAGAGTAACACAAAATGGTCAAGTATATTTTGTATTAGAACATTAATAATATTGTTATAATCTCGTTCTTTTTGCCGAAGTGGTGGAATTGGTAGACACGCTAGCTTGAGGGGCTAGTGAGTGAAAACTCGTGCGGGTTCGAGTCCCGCTTTCGGCACCAATATCTTACTCAATAGGTATTTCGTCAGATAAACCCTCTTTAATAGCCTCTTCAATTAATGGAGTTTCAAAAATTACTTCTGTATTTTCATTTTTTAATAAGTAAGCTAAGAGAAATGACAAAATTAACCAAACTGAAACAATAACGTATGTAAGCCTTCCTAGAAAACCAGAAGGTCCTAAGGCACCAAACATAGAATTTGAAGATCCACCTCCAAATGCTGATCCAAGATCGGACCCTTTTCCCTGCTGAAGAAGAACTATAACAACTATAATTATCGCAAGAAGAACACACGCTACTGTTAAAAAAGTAATCATTATGAATTTATTCCGTTATATATATTAATAATATTTGCAAATTGTTTTCCATTTAAAGAGGCACCACCGATTAAAGCACCATCTATAAACTCTTCATTAAAAAAGCTTTCTGCATTATCCTCGTTTACACTTCCACCATATATAACTATTGGAATAGCAGAATTAATAGAAGTGGATTGTACAACATCTTTGATAAAATTATGAATTTCATTAATTTTACCAGGTTGTGCTGTATTTCCGCTGCCAATTGACCATACAGGTTCATAAGCAACAACCAATGAATCATTAAAGTCCATATCTCGTATTACTTCAAGCTGGCTTTCTAAAACATCTTTGGTTAAATTATTGTAATTCTCATCTTCAGTTTCGCCTATGCATAGAACTGTAATTTTTTTATTAATTATATTTAAAATTTTTTGTCTAATATCATCATTGTTTTCATTGAAAAATTGTCTTCTCTCAGAATGACCTATTATTGAAAATTTACAATCAAAATCCATAATCATTTCTGCAGATATTGCACCCGTTCTTGCTCCGGATGAAATATCAATATCTTGAGATCCAATTTTTATATCTGTTAATGCATTTGATGTGAAGCCCTCAAGATATTGAATATATATTGAAGGTGGTGCAATACCTATAAATGTATTATCTGTTTCATTATAAGTTTTTGAGAATTCTTTCCACCAATGATTTATCATGGACTTGCTTCCATTACATTTCCAATTTGCAATAATCATCTATACTTTTGACTCAATAATTTTTTTTATATCTTTAGCGAACTTGTTAGCAACTTTTTCTTCAGTTGCTTCTACCATAATTCTTATTTTTGGTTCAGTTCCAGAAGGCCTAACGAGAACTCTGCCAACTGTTAAATCAGACTCAATTTCTGCCAATAATAAATTGAGTTCATTATCATTGATGATATCTTTATTTTTAACGTTAACAGCCAAGTTAATTTGAGGTATTTTATTATAATTCACTAAGACTTCACTAGGTTTCATATCTAAAATTAATAATGAGGATATTACTTTTAAAGCTGCAACAGTTCCATCTCCTGTACTTACAAGATCTTTACATATTATGTGTCCGGATGTTTCTCCACCAAGCAACCAACCTTTTTTAGATAACATTTTGCTAACATATTTGTCACCTACATCGGCCCTTATAAATTTGTATCCAAGTTTGTTAATCCCTTCTTCTAGACCAAGGTTACTCATATGAGTTCCAACCACGCCCGACCATGGTCCAACTCTATTTGGATTTGAAAATGCTAATATATAAAGAAGGTCATCGCCGTCTAAAATAGTACCCTTTTCATCAACAATAATTACTCTGTCTCCGTCACCATCTAATGAAATTCCAAAATCTGCTCTATGTTTTATAACTGCTTTTTTAATAATTTGTGGATGAGTTGAACCACATTCTTGATTTATATTGTAACCATCTGGTAAGTTACCTATTGTAATTACTTCTGCTCCTAGCTCTTCAAATATTTTTGGACTGACCTTGTAACATGCGCCATTTGCACAATCGATAACAATTCTAAGAGAGGAAAAAGAAATATCTGATGGGACAGTTGATTTGCAAAATTCTATATATCTAGGCCCGGACTCATCAAACCTATAGGCCTTGCCTATTTGGGATGTTTCTACTGGAACCAAGTTAGATGATAAATAATTTTCAATTCTCTTTTCAATCTCTCGTGATATTTTCTCACCGCTCTCATTAAATATTTTAATTCCGTTATCAAGGAAGTCGTTATGGGATGCACTTATTACTAAGCCAAATTTATTTCTTAATGTTTTTGTTAAGTATGCTACTCCTGGTGTGGGAAGTGGTCCAAGTAAATTTACATTCACACCAGCTGCAATGAAGCCTGCTTGAAGAGCAGACTCAAGCATATAACCAGATATTCTTGTATCTTTGCCAATGACAACTGTATTCCACCCAAGTTCCTTCATAACCAAACCTGTTGCATGCCCAATTTTGAGACATACTTCAGGTGTTATTTTGCTTTCGACAGGTCCCCTAATACCGTCGGTACCAAATTTTAAATCCATTACAAAGAATTATAACTCTTCAGCAGCGCCTTTTATTGAAGTTTTTTTAAATGGCTTGCCTTTAGATTGGTCATCGTCAGACCAACCTTTTGGCTCTCTGGGAACTGCTCCTGCCATAATGTCATCAATTTGAGGGACATCAATTGTTTCATATTTTAGAAGTGCGTCTGCCATAACATTAAGTTTATCTAAGTTTTCTTTTAATAACTTCTCAGCTCTTTTATAGCATGAATCAATAATGGCTTTTACTTCTGAATCAATCAATTTTGAAGTTTGGTCACTCCTTACTGGAGCAGGATTAGAAACGGATCTTCCTAAAAATGGACTACCCTCATCTTCTCCATATTTAATAGTGCCAAGTGCATCAGAGAAACCCCATTTGGTAACCATATTTGTTGCAATGCCTGTTGCAACCTCAATATCATTTGAGGCACCGGTAGTAATGCCCTGATTACCATTAATAATGCTTTCAGCAATTCTTCCTCCAAATAAGGTAGCAATTCTTCCAAGTAGATATTCTTTACTTTGCATATACGTATCTTCTTCAGGCAAAAACATCGTTACACCTAAAGCTCGCCCTCTTGGAATAATAGTTACTTTATAAACAGGGTCATGGGTTGGACATAACCTTCCGACAATTGCATGTCCCGCTTCATGATAAGCAGTAATTCTTTTTTGTTCTTCACTGAGTATCATTGATTTTCTCTCAGCACCCATCATTATTTTGTCCTTAGCTAAATCAAGATGTGACTGATCAATCTTTTTATCTGAGTACCTTGCTGCAAATAAAGCTGCCTCATTAATAAGATTAGCTAAGTCTGCTCCTGAAAATCCAGGTGTACCTCTTGCTATAACTAGAGGATCTACATCTGAGGCAAGGGGTACCTTCCTCATATGAACTTTTAAGATTGCTTCTCTACCCCTGATATCTGGTAAATCTACCACAACCTGTCTATCAAACCTACCCGGTCTCAAAAGTGCAGGGTCAAGTACATCAGGCCTATTTGTTGCAGCAATAACAATAACTCCATCATTTCCTTCGAAGCCATCCATTTCAACAAGTAATTGGTTAAGTGTTTGTTCTCTTTCGTCATGCCCACCGCCAAGACCGGCTCCTCTGTGTCTTCCAACTGCATCAATTTCATCAATGAAAACAATGCAAGGAGATTGTTTTTTTGCTTGCTCAAACATATCTCTCACTCTAGATGCTCCGACACCAACAAACATTTCAACAAAATCTGATCCAGAAATTGTGAAGAAAGGTACTTTTGCTTCTCCAGCAACTGCTCTGGCAATTAAAGTCTTACCTGTTCCGGGAGGACCAACCATAAGAACTCCTCTAGGTATTTTGCCACCAAGCTTCTGAAACTTTGTTGGATCTCTTAGAAAATCTACAAGCTCTTGAACGTCTTGTTTAGCTTCTTCGCAACCAGCAACATCTTTAAATGTTGTTTTTACTTTCCCACCTTCCATTAGTTTGGCCTTACTTCTACCAAAAGACATTGGTCCACCCTTTCCAGAAATACCACCTTGCATTTGACGCATAAAAAAGAAAAATATCGCTAAAAGAAGAATTATTGGAAATGCTCCAACAAGTAATTGAGAGAATAATGATGGTTGTTCTAACTTCTCATACTCAGCAATTATGCCATTTTGCTCTATTGCATTTTCAATGGCTTCATCCCTTTTAAAAATTGGATGAGTTGTTTCAAATTTTGAACCATCTAATCTATCTCCAATAATAGTCATTTGGTCGCCTTTGTATACAACTTTAGCAACTCTGTCTGATAAAACTTCTTGTTTAAATTGTGAGTAGCTAATTTGCTCTCTTGAAGATGAGTTTTCTATATTATTAAAGACGTAAATCATGAGGGAACCTAATACCACCCAAACCACTATATTTCTCATAAAACTATTCATACTTTACTTAACTCCATAAAGGTAAATTTCACCCGATTGTTTTTTTGATGCAGCAGGTTTGTAAGTTTGAACTATCTTGAATAATAATTCCATATCTTTTCTTAAACTTTTTAAATTACTGTTTTGAAATGTTTTCATTATAAATGATCCGCCATTATCTAAAAAATTGAAGCCTGTATTGATAGTCAATTTATTTAAATCTAATATATTCTCGTTATCAATTGCACTTATACCCGATAAGTTTGGGGCTATATCGGAAATTACAAGATTAAATTTGCCTTTAAATTCGTAAATTTGTTTAATTTTTTCAATGTTATTTATACTTTCTTGAAAGAAGTTTACTCCCTCAATCTTTTCCATGTTGAGAATATCCACGGAGAATACTCTTGATTTGGGATACTTTTTGATAATAAATTGTGACCATCCTCCTGGAGCGCATCCAAGATCCAACACTTTTTCTATTTTAGTGAGTTTAATTTTTTCAAGAATTTCTTTAAGTTTAAAGACTGCTCTCGAGCGATAACCTTGATTTCGTGCCTTTTTAGCCCAATTATCTGACTGCATAAAGCTAAATGTGTTTTACATCTAAGATTTCGTAATTCAAATTTCCAGATGGTGTTTTAATAGTAATTTCATCTTCAACAAATTTACCAACAAGACCTTTGGCAATTGGTGTGTCAATTGATATTTTTCCTATTTCTGGATCTGACTCTAAATTCCCAACAATCTTGTATTTTATTTCTAGATCTTCGTCAATATCATAAATTGTTACAGTAGCACCAAATACTACTCTTCCAGTTTCTGGGATATCTTTGACATCTATGACTTGTGCATTTGCAAGAGCATTTTCCATTTCACTTATCTTTGCCTCAATAAGTCCCTGTAATTCCTTTGCAGCATGGTACTCAGCATTTTCTTTTAGGTCTCCGTGAGCTCTTGCTTCAGCAATGGCATTAGAGATTTGTGGCCTCTCTACAAATTTTAAGTTAGATAGTTTTTCTTTTATTAAAATTTCACCTTCTTTTGTTAGTGGTATTCTGCTCATATGAGCATTATAACAATATGATTATGTATTTATTTCTTGAAGAGTATCAAAAGTCCAATTTTCTTCTTTACTTTTGAGAGCATCAATTATTGCAAAAGCCCCAAACATAGTAGTTGTACAAAAAATTTTATTCCTTAATGCACTTTGTCTTATTGATGCAGAGTCTTTTATAGAACGAGATCCTTCAGTTGTATTTATTACTAGGTCTATTTCATTATTTAACAAACTATCAACAATATGAGGTCTTCCTTCTGATACTTTATTTACTGTTTCAACTTGATACCCCAATCTATTTATATAATTTGCAGTGCCTAGGGTTGCGACTATTTTAAACCCAGCATTTATTATTTCAGGTACAAATTCATCAAGATATTTTTTATCAGAAGACTTTACGCTAATAAAAACTACTCCCCATCTTCTAAGTGATTTATTTGCTCCCTTTTGAGCTTTTGCATAAGCCTCTCCAAAATTTGGCCCAATACCCATTACCTCTCCTGTTGATTTCATCTCTGGCCCTAAAATTGGATCAACATGTGGAAATTTATCAAAAGGCATAACAGCCTCTTTGACAAATGATAGGCCATTGGGTAACTCAGAAGAAAATTGCTGATCCTTAAGTGACTTGCCAATCATTGCCTTGGAAGCTACTTTTGCCAAAGAAGTTCCAATTGCTTTTGAAATGAATGGAACTGTCCTTGAGGCACGTGGATTTACTTCAATTATATAGACCTCATCATTTTTTATGGCGAACTGAATATTCATTAATCCAATAATTTTTAGTTCATTGGCAATGTCAATTGCTTGTTCTTTCATTTTATTTTGTACTTTTTTAGAGAGACTGTACGGAGGCAATGAACATGCAGAGTCTCCAGAATGTATTCCAGCTTGCTCTATGTGTTGTAAAATTCCACCAATTTCAATATTTATGCCATCTGATACTACATCTACGTCAACTTCTATAGCATCTGTTAGATATCTATCTAGCAGAATGGGTTTGCTATTAGACACTTCAACAGCTTCATTCAAATATTTCTCAAGTTCTTTTATATTATTCACAAGCTGCATTGCTCTTCCTCCCAATACATAAGATGGTCTTACAACAATAGGAAAACCAATTTTTTCAGCCTTTTTAAGGGCTTCTCTCTGATTTTTAGCAGTTCCATTAGTGGGTTGTTTCAAATTAAGCTTATTAACCAACTCCTGAAATCTTTCTCTATCCTCAGACCTATCAATTGCATCTACATTTGTACCCAAAATATTTACACCTTTATCTGATAAGACATCTGCAAGTTTGAGGGGTGTTTGACCACCAAATTGAATAATCACTCCCTCTGGATTTTCAATATCGATGATGTCTAATATTTTTTCTGAAGTAATCGGTTCAAAATATAATCTGTTAGAAACATCATAATCTGTGGAAACAGTTTCAGGATTACAGTTAACCATGATTGATTCATAGCCCTCTTCTTGCATTGCTAAGGAGGCATGAACACAACAATAATCAAATTCTATACCTTGGCCAATTCTATTTGGACCGCTGCCAATAACTAATATTTTTTTCTTTGTAGTTGGGTTGCTCTCACATTTACCTCCATATGACGAATACATATAGCATGTAGAAGTTTCAAATTCTGCTGCACATGTATCAACCCTTCTATAAATTGGATAAACATTGAGTTTTTTTCTATGGTCTCTTAATTCATCTTCAGGCACTCCAATCATCTCAGCAATTCTGCTATCTGAAAATCCTTTTTCTTTAATTTCTTGAAGATAATCTTTATCTAATTCTTCAATATTAGAATTATAAAGTTTTTCTTCGATATCAATTAATTCTTTAATTTGATCAAGGAACCAATAATCAATTTTTGTTAGAAAATAAATTTTTTCTATGCTCCAGCCTTTTCGAATTGCATCTGCAACGTAAAATATTCTCTTAGGTCCTGGAATTGTTAACTCACTTGTGATTTCATCATCATGAGGAAATGTGGATTTTTCAAATAACGAATTAAGTCCATTAAGATCTTCTTCCATACTGCATAACGCTTTTTGAAATGATTCTTGAAAGTTTGATCCCATTGACATTACTTCTCCAACTGATTTCATCTGAGTTGTTAACTTTGGACTTGCTTGAGGAAATTTTTCAAAAGCAAATTTTGGTATCTTTGTAACGATATAATCAATGCTAGGTTCAAAAGATGCAGGTGTAAGTCCACCTGTAATGTCATTCTTAAGTTCATCTAATGTATAGCCAACTGAAAGCAATGCAGCTACCTTTGCAATTGGGAAACCTGTAGCTTTTGAAGCTAGTGCTGAAGATCTGCTTACTCGGGGGTTCATTTCTATTACAACCATTTTTCCATCTTCAGGATTTACTGCAAATTGAACATTTGATCCTCCTGTATCAACTCCTATCTCTCTTAAAATTTTAAAAGACGCATTTCTCATTAATTGATATTCTTTATCTGTTAAGGTTTGTGCAGGAGCAATAGTTGTTGAATCACCAGTGTGGATGCCCATAGGATCTAGATTTTCTATAGAGCAAACAATAATACAGTTATCCTCACAATCTCTAACAACTTCCATCTCAAATTCTTTCCAACCAATTAAAGATTCATCAATTAAGAGCTCATTAGTAGGAGATAACTCCATACCTTTTTCACAAATCGATTTAAACTCTGATATGTTATAGGCAATTCCGCCACCTGTTCCTCCCATTGTAAAGGATGGCCTAATAATACAAGGAAAGCCGATTCTTTTTTGAACTTTCAATGCATCTTGCATTGAATGAGCAATTCCTGATGCAGGTGTTTCAAGATTAATTGCTTTCATTGTTTCGTCAAAAAGTTGCCGATCTTCTGCTTTATCAATTGCTGTTCTATTTGCTCCAATTAAGACAACATCGTGTCTTTTTAAAACTCCTTCTTTATCTAATGTTAGTGCTGTGTTTAATGCGGTCTGTCCTCCCATAGTAGGTAAAATTGCATCTGGTTTTTCTTTTTCAATAATCTTTTCAACAGACTTCCAGTGAATTGGTTCAATGTATGTAGCATCAGCCATTAATGGATCGGTCATAATTGTTGCAGGATTTGAATTAACTAAAATTACTCTAAATCCTTCTTCTTTTAATGCCTTGCAGGCTTGAGCACCTGAGTAATCAAATTCACAAGCTTGACCAATGATTATTGGGCCTGCGCCTATTATAAGTATTGAAGAAATATCTTTACGTTTTGGCATACTCTTTTACCATTAAACTAAATTTTTTAAAAAGAGTTTGAATCTCTTGAGGTCCAGGACTTGCCTCGGGATGGCCTTGAAAGCTAAACGCGGGTACATCTGTAAATTCTATACCTTGAAGAGACTGATCAAAAAGAGATAGATGTGTAGCATTAATATTTTTAGGCAATGTCTTTTCATCTACTGCAAAACCATGATTCTGACTTGTGATAAAAACCTCTTTTGTAAGAATATCTTGAACAGGATGGTTAGCACCATGATGACCAAACTTCATCTTGTAAGTGTTAGCGCCACCTGCTAAAGCTAATAATTGATGACCAAGACAAATTCCAAAAATTGGAATTTTTTGTGATAAAAACTTCCTAATATTTTCAATTGCATAATGGCATGGTTCAGGATCTCCAGGACCATTTGATAAAAATATACCTTGAGGATTTAATTCAATTATCTCTTCAAAGGTAGTTTTAGCATTTACTACTTTTACTTTTCCAACATACTCAGTTAAAAGCCTTAAAATATTTTCCTTTATCCCATAATCATATGCTACTACTGAGTATGATTTTTCTGATGAATTATTTTCCGGCCAAACACCCTTATTCCACTCATAATCAGAATCTGTTGAAACAACCTTTGCTAAATCCATTCCCTCGAGGCCATCAAAATTTTTTGCAGCAGAAACTGCATCATTTTCTGAAATCAATGACAATGATGCAATACAACAACCCATTGCACCTTTTTCTCTAAGCAACGATGTGATTTCTCTTGTATCAATATCAGAGATCCCAATAATTTCGTTTTTAACTAAAAATTCCTCTAGGTTAAATTTTGATCTCCAATTGCTAGGTTTAGAGCAATAATTTTTTACAACTATGCCTGAGGCATGAATTGAATTGGATTCACTGTCTTCAATGTTAATTCCAGTATTACCAATATGAGGGTGTGTAAATGTAATAATTTGTTTTTTGTATGATGGATCTGTAATAATTTCTTGGTAGCCAGTCATTGATGTATTAAATACTAATTCACCAACATCAAATTTCTCTTTCCCAAAACCCTTGCCATAGAATACACTTCCATCTTCAAGTGCTAGAATTGCATTAAAAGACATAAAAAAACACCGAATAAAAGTATAATTTAAGGAAAGTTTTAGGTTGACTATTTAAAGAATTTTTTAATTTTAATGAGCTAAAATTACATGCTGACATTAAAATTGTACTTTATAGATTAAGTTGCCTTATGTCTACAATTAAACAAAAAAAAATGAATAAATTAGTTAAATCATTTGAAGAAATTGACAAAATGAGAATTGCGGGAAGGCTTGCTGCCGAAGTTCTAGAAATGATTACACCTCATGTTGTTCCAGGTATATCAACTGGAGAGTTAGATAAATTATGTTATGAACATATTGTAAATATTCAAAATGCAATTCCTGCAAATGTTGGCTATAAAGGATATAAAAAGACCATATGCTCAAGTATTAATAATGTAATATGTCATGGAATTCCTGACAATGAGAAAATTTTAAAAAACGGTGATATTTTAAATATAGATGTTACTGTGATTAAAGACGGTTGGCATGGAGATACATCCAAAATGTTTCTTGTTGGTAAGTGTGCTCCACATAATGAAAGATTAGTAAAGATTACTCAAGAATGTCTATACAAAGGTATAGAAGTTGTTAAACCAGGTGCATATTTAGGTGACGTTGGAAATGTTATACAACAACATGCCGAGAAAAATTACTATAGCGTTGTTGAAGACTATTGTGGTCATGGTATTGGAGCAACTTATCATGAGGAGCCTCAAGTTCTTCATTATGGAAAATTAGGTACTGGTATCAAATTAGAAGAAGGCATGTGCTTTACAATCGAGCCAATGATCAATCAAGGAACAAAATTTTGTAAAGTATTGAAGGATGGATGGACTGTTGAAACAAAAGATGGAAGAAATTCTGCGCAATGGGAGCATACTATCGCAGTAACAAAAAATGGCTCAGAAATTCTGACTAAAAGAAATGATGAATTTTAATGATAGATAATATTACGACCATTAATAAAGAGTTTCTTAAAAACTTTCCTGAAATTTATTCAAGACCCTCAAAAATTAATAAATTTCTAAATAAACATTCAAATGAAGTTGAAAAAAATCTAAAAAACAAATTTTTAAATCTTAACCTTGACAAAAGTTTTGCAATATATGCAAATGGTGGTTTTGGGAGAAAGGAGATTTTTCCTATTTCTGATGTTGATATATCAATAGTTGAGAAAGATGTCCCAAAAAACTATAAAAATCTTGATGAGTTTATTTCATTCCTGTGGGATCAAGGATATAAGGTTGGTCATTCAGTTAGATCGTTATCAGATATTAAAAAAATATCAAAAACAGATCTTAAAGAGTTTACATCTTACTTAACAAGGCGCTCAATTGTCTCAAACAAAGAAATGGACATAAAAATTAATAACGCATTATCAAAATTGTGGTCTAAAAATGATTTCTTCAATGCTAAATATGTTGAACAACAAAAGAGACATTACGAGTTTTTTTCTTCTGCGTATAATTTAGAACCAAATATAAAAGAGTCTCCTGGTACTCTCCGTGATTTTCATTCAGCTTTGTGGATTCTTCAGCATTGTTTTGGTTTAGATTCATTAAATGAAATATCTAAATCAAAAATATTACATGGAGAATGGAATAATGCTATTGATGCATATAACTTTATAAAATCACTAAGATTTGCAACAAACATTTTCACAAATAGGAATATATTAAACTTTGAAGCACAAGTAGAAATTGCAAGAAAAGCAAAACTTGGAACAAGAACTGCAAAGAGCTCTGTTGAAAAAATGATGAAAAGATTTTATGAAATGGCTTCTTTAATTTCATACATAAATGAGATTGTTTACGAAAAATATATCGAAAAATATCAAACTAAAATGCATCCTAAAAAAATATCAGGTATCTATAAATATCAAAACAAAGTTGGTATACAAAATGTGGTTCTTAGAAATAATAAAGATCTTTTATTTAAATTATTTATAGAGATGGGCAAAAGTAAAAAAATTAATAGCATTAATACTGAAACAAAAACTCTTATAAAAAAAAATATCAATTTAATTGATAAAAAATTCAGAAAAAATTTAGTTTACTCAGAACAGTTTTTGGAAATCTTGAGATCTAAATATAATTTATCTTCAATTCTCAAGTCTATGAAGTCTCTTGGAGTTTTACAAAAATATATTCCTGAATTTTCAGATGTCGTGGGACAAATGCAATTTGATTTATTTCATATTTACACAGTTGATGAGCATACTTTTAAAGTTGTAAGAAACATGAGACAAATGAAATTAAATAAACAAATTGGATTTGAGTTAGAACATGAGCTAATTAATAAATTAAGAAAAATAGAAATTCTTTTTATTGCAGGCTTATTTCACGATCTTGGAAAAGGAAAAGGTGGAAATCACTCCAAAATTGGAGCAAAAATAAGCTATAAATTTGCAAAGAGAATTGGAATGTCTAATACCGATGCAAATTTAATATCATGGTTAGTAGAAGAGCATTTGATAATGTCTTCAATTTCGCGAAAAATGGATATTGCAGATCCAAATACTGTTTTAGAGTTCTCAAAAATAGTTGAACAAAATGAAAAATTAGATTATCTGTATCTCTTAACGATAAATGATATAAGAGCAACAAATCCATCTCTGTGGAATGGTTGGAAACATCAACTATTAAGAGATCTTTACTTGCTTACAAGGTCTAAAATAAAAAAAGAACCAATAAAGGTTTCATCTCAAATATCAATTGATAGAAAAAAAAGTGTTATCAGTCGAATTGATAACAAAGAAAATAAAAATTTTATAAAGAATTATTTTAAAAATTTTGATGATAGCTACTTTAATAAAAATTCGTCAAATGAACTTCTTTGGCAATCTAAATTAATTTTGGAAAATAAAGGAGACGATTTAATAATAGGAAGTAAAAAAAAGATTGATAATCTTATCGAAATATTTTTTAAAGTGAAAGACTCTCCCGGTCTCTTTTTAAAATTATTAAAGTTACTTGAGCACTATGGGCTTGAAGTTATAGATGCAAAAATTTTTACGTCAAGAGATAATCAATTTGCAGCAAATACATTTATAACAAAATATTCCAGGCATAATAGAACGCTGAAAAAAACTGAGTTAATTGAACTTACCTCAAAAATTAAATCAAACTTCAATAAAATTGAAGAAATTAATAAGCTAAACACGAACAAAGTTGACAATTCAAAATTTGAAAAAATTGTAAAGATTGCTGAATCCATTAATAAGGACAATGACAGAAATTTAATTACTATTGAAACTGTTGACAGTTCTGGCTTACTGACTAATATTGCTAAAGTATTTTTTGATAATAATGTCTCAATCTATTCTGCAAGAATTAATACACTTGGTGAAAGGGTTGAAGATACTTTTGAAATAGAGAATTTTAATAAAAAATTAGTTCCAAACTATAAAGTTAAAAAAATTATTTCAGAATTAATGAGAGTGGTCTAAAAAATGAAAATTTATGGAGAAGGTGTTGCTAATAAGTCAAAATCTGGTCAAATACTTGATGTCTACTTTCCAAATATTGAATTTGCAAATAAAAAAACTGACGCCAAAAATATTGATGTCCTCTCAGATAGTCAAGAATTAATTAAACTTGATTGGTCTGAAGTTGATCTAAAAAATCCAATTGAAAAAGTATCAGATGCATATTTTAAATTACACTTGATATCAAATAAGTTTGTCTTACCAAATACTATCAATTTAGATGGTTTATTTGAATGTTTACCAAATGTTGCATGGACTAACATTGGCCCAATTTCAATTGAAGAAATAGAAGAAAGGTTAAACAAATCAAAATTAGAGGGGAATAATTTTTTCATAAGGTCTCTTGATAAATTTCCGTGTCTTACAGATTATGTTATTCCAAAAAAAGTAAGAGTTGCTGATACTAGCAGGGTAAGACTTGGAGCATATTTAAGTGAGGGTACAACAGTAATGCATGAAGGTTTTATTAATTTTAATGCTGGAACTTTGGGCAAAGCTATGATCGAAGGTAGAATATCTGCCGGTGTAGTAATTGGAGATAATTCTGATCTAGGTGGAGGTTCAAGCACAATGGGAACTTTATCAGGAGGGAATAATACAAAAATTTCTATTGGTAAAAATTGTCTTTTAGGTGCAAATTCTGGAATTGGAATTTCCCTAGGTGATGACTGTACAGTTGAGGCTGGTTTGTATATAACTTCAGGCACTAAAGTAAATATTATTAATGAAGACAATAATAAGGAAAACATTGTCAAAGCTACAGAGCTTTCAGGCAAATCAAACCTTTTATATATGCGTGACTCATTATCTGGAAAAGTTGTTGCGAAAATAAATAAATCAAAATCCCAATTGAATAAAATACTTCACGAAAATGATTGAATTGCTTCAAAAATTAATTCGAATTAAATCAATATCTCCAGCTGATATGGGTTGTTTTGATCTAATTGAGGATGAATTGAAGAAACTTAATTTCCAATGCGAAAGAATAAATTATCAAAACGTTGAAAATCTTTATGCAACGATAGGGCATTCTGGAAAACTTTTTTGTTATTTAGGACATACCGACGTTGTTCCTAGTGGCCCTGAAGAAAAGTGGAGCTATCCCCCATTTTCAGGAACAATTGATGGAGATTTTTTATATGGCAGAGGTGCTGCAGATATGAAATCCTCTGTAGCCGCTTTTATAGAAGCTGCTAAGGATTTTATCAATGCAAATGAAAAGCTTAATTTTAGATTAGCTATCTTACTCACCTCTAATGAAGAAGGTACATCAAAAGATGGATTTATAGATAAAATCATTAAAAAAATGATTGATGATAATGAAATTATTGATTTTTGTTTGGTTGGAGAACCTACCTCGAGTGAAAAAGTTGCCGATTGTGCAAGAGTTGGTAGACGAGGTTCCTTAGGAGGATGTCTAAAAATTTATGGTAAGCAAGGACATGTTGCTTATCCTGAGAAAGTTATTAATCCAATATTATTATCAGGTGAGTTAATTTCAAAACTTAAAAGCAAAATCTGGGATAATGGTAATGACGCTTTTGATCCAACAAGTTTTCAAATATCTAACATTAGTTCCGGTACTGGCGCACATAATGTTGTGCCAGGTGAGCTCGAGTTAACATTTAATTTTAGATTCTCTACTGAATCAACTGAAGAAAGTCTCAAATCAGAATTTGAATCAATAATAAAAAGTCTTGGATTAGACTATGATATAAGTTGGGATTTAAATGGAAATCCATATTATACGAAAGAGAATTTTTTCAAAGAAATTGTATCCACTTCATCAGAGGAGATAACTGGATATAGGCCTGAATTAAATGCTAAAGGTGGAACATCAGATGGTCGTTTTGTTGCTGCAATGAATACAGAAATTGTTGAGCTTGGACCCGTAAACAAATCTATTCATCAAATTGATGAACATATAAGTATTAGTGAGCTATGGAAATTAAAAGACATTTATAAAAAGATTTTAATTACTTTGAATCAAAGTCTTTAGATTTTTTCTTTCTATCATACTTTGTTTTGTCTTTGTGAGTTTTTGGTTTATGGAATTTATCCATATTCTTTTTAACAGGATCTCTTTTTCCTCTAACTGGTGCCATGCATCAATCTTTTAAGAATTGGAGTTATTACGGCCAGGAATATTCCACAACCAATTGCTATAAGACCAACATCAGTATAAACATCAATAAATGATTGTTTTTGAGCAAGATTAAAAATGTCATTTGATACTCCAGATGATTCTGATGCTGTTGCTCTAGCAATCAATCCTGCAACATAATTGCCAGCTGCTGATGCAAAAAACCACATTCCCATCATAAATCCAACAATCCTTTGAGGTGATAATTTGGTGACTGAGGACAACCCAACTGGAGATAAACATAACTCTCCTAAAGTATGAAGGAGATAAATCAATATTATCCAAAAGACTCCTGTCTGAAGACCCTTAGATGAACTCATGCCATAAACCAAAGCTAAGAAACCTAGTCCAACAAAAATAATACCAATTGAAAATTTAATTGATGTTGACGGCTCCATATTTCTCTTTGCAAGAGCTATCCAAAGCATTGCAAATAAAGGGGCTATAGTAAAGATGAAGCCAGCATTCAAAGATTGAAACATCGATGCCGGTACTTCCCAACCGAACATTACTCTATCTACTCCTCTATCTGTGAGAATATTTAAAGATGATCCCGCTTGTTCAAAAAGCGCCCAAAAAATTAAAGAAAATAATATTAGTATTCCTACAACTATTAATCGATCTCGCTCATCAGGAGCACATCTAAATAATGCGTATAATAACCATGCCCCAATAAAAATAGCTCCAAAACCACCCAGAAGTTGGCCAACTAATTGTGTATTCTGAACTAAAAACCACGTAGCCAGAACCATTATAAGACCTGAAATATAAGCCCAATACTCAAAGCTAATTCCATTCATCTTTTTTAAATATTTGCTTGATGGAGGTTCTGCAAGACCTTTAAGATATTTTTGACCCCACAGGAAAATAATTAATCCAAAGATCATTCCAATTCCAGCAGCACCAAATCCATACGCCCATCCAACTTGCTCTCCTAAATAACCACATAAAAGAGTTGCAGTAAAGGCTCCAATATTTATGCCCATGTAAAAAATTGTAAAGCCTGAGTCTCTTCTTGGATCACCTTCTTTATACAATGCTCCAACCATAGTAGAAATATTTGGTTTTAAGAATCCTACACCAGATACTATTAGAGCAAGTGATAAGTAAAATATTTGCTCATTACTCTCAACTGTCATACCTAAGTGACCAAATACCAATAAAATTGCACCAAAAGTGACTGCTTTTTTTGAACCCAAAATTTGATCAGCCAACATACCACCGAAAACTGGCATTATATATACCAAAGAAGTGTAGGCTCCATAAATTAAATAACTTGTAGCATCTGAAAACTCCCAATGCTTTGTTAAATACAATATCAAAAGGGCTCTCATTCCATAATATGAGAATCTCTCCCACATCTCTGTAGCAAAACATATAAATAAACCCTTTGGATGTCCAAATAAATTAGTTTTTGTATTCATTTGAATTCATTTTTTTTAATAATTTAGTACTATACCAAAATGGATGATAAATCATATATCGTATTTCCAATAAGAAGAATCGCTGCATCTGTGTATGATTTATTTTTATTATTAGGAGTCTGGTTTGCAGTTGGGTCATTTGCTGTATGGGTTAATGGAGGAATTATTCAAACAAAATGGGTTGGACCAATACTTGTCATTATGAGTGCGTGGATTTTTTATGGTTATTTTTGGATGAATGGTGGTAAAACTCTTGGTATGGCAGTTTGGAATTTTGAAATATACAGTACTGATGGAGGCGATATAACATTTAAAAAAATTACAATTAGATTTTTTTCTAATGTTCTAACAACATTATTGGTTGGTTTGCCTCTGATGCTTATTTATTTCTCAAGTGATAATTTATCCCTAAGTGATTATTTGTCTAAAACTTCGTATAAAAAAATTTAAATCCTTTTGTAAGAAACCATACTTGCGACTAATAGCATCAAAGAGGGAAGAATAACTCCAAACATAACTGTTAATCCATATGAAATAAATACATCTGATGATAAGTCTTGAATTAATTGATATATGAATGCGCCTACCACAGATACGACCACCCTATTCCCAATTGAAGAATCTCTGAGTGAAGTAAATATAAATGACCCAAAAAATAATATTAAGATTAAAGATGAAATTGGTAATAATATTTTGCTATAAAAAAGTTTATCTATATGAGCTTTAAATAAAATATCTTTCTTAGTTGTGCTGTCATTTAAAATTTGTCTATAAAAATTTAACTCAGATACTCCAAGATGTTTAATATTATTAAAGGTGATTTTTGATTGAATTGGGATCTGAAAAGATTCAGTATCTTTTTTATCTAAGTTTTCTGTAAAACTTTTATATATAGAATCATTATTAAAAATAACTTCATTATTTCCAAAAGTTGCAACATCAGACTTTACAGAGTAAATAACTTGCTTATCTTTAACCTTAACAAATCTAACATTAAAAATTTTATCATCAACAACATTCTCAAAACCTAAAAATGAGTCTCCAGATTTAATCCAATTAATTTCATTTCCATAATTTAATTCTTTGTTTAATAAGATATTTCTTTCAGCTTCTTGATTTACATATAATTTTCTAAACCCGAATTCGTCTAATGATAGCATTGATAAAATAAGAATTAGGGCTCCAATTGAACTTGTAAAAACTATCATAATTGGAGATTTGCCAGCAGATCTCAATACGTTGATATTCCCTTCTTCATGAGACATTCCTAATGAAAGCATTACTCCTAATAAACAAGCACCTTGGACAAAATCAAGTAAATTATGAGGCATTGAAAAAGTAACATACTTAAATATATAAAAGACAGTGTAATTTGATGAGCTTTTTTCTAGTTCAGAAATAAGAATGAATATTGAGTCCAATAATCCAAAAATTAATAAAATACTCAGTGAAAAATAAAAAGATCTTTTTATTAAATATTTATTAAATATTTTTATCATCCTAGCACCCATAAAAAAATTAAAAATATTAATAAAGATATAAAAACTCTTGTAAAGTTGTTATTAAAAAAAGTATAAATAGATCGAATATTGGTATTTAAATTTTTTCTAATTACAAAAAAAAGAGCAAATAATAGAAATGTCAGATGTACATACCAAATATTGTTTTGAGAAGTAATTAAACTTTCATCAAAAGAGTCTCTTGCTAAAATTAATAAGCTTAAATAAAGTATGTATATAAAAATAGATGGTACTAATACGGAAAGCCTTCCTTGCCTTGGTCGTACTTTTGAAAAATTTACAGCAAAAATTAAAAGAACAAAAATTGTTAGTGGTATAGATAACTTCCACTGGGTTTGTGATTTTGAAGACTTGATTGAAAAATCAAATAATTTACTAAATGATAACCCTGAAATAGAGTTTTTAGAATTATCAACTGGAATAGATAACTCTCCAAAATATGAAACTAAAGATGAACTTTGATTAAAGATATCTTGATATAAAACTCCATCTTTAAAATCTAAGTCCATCTTTGATGACAAATCTTCATATTCGAGATTTTCTGAGATAATTAAAGACGAGTAGTTATCATTTGGTATAAAAATAACTACTTCTTCTAAAATATTACTTTCTTTTTCTTCAATATAAATAAACCCTTGATTTTCATTAAAAGAAAATAATTCATTTGGTCTGACTGATTCGAACTGCTCTTGAATTGTGTCTAGAGAAAGGATCTCTTTAGATAATTCTTTTGTATAAGGAGCTATATATAAACTTAGGGTCAATGTTATGAGAAAGAAAACAATTGATTGTGGAAGTAAATATTTTATAAGGTCATTGTTAGAAATACCTCCTGCAAAGTAGCCATAAATTTCTCTATCTGAATATAATCTACTAATTGTAATTACAACTCCTAGAAAAAAAGATAATGGTAATAATAATGTTACAAAGTCTGGGAACCTTAGAATTACTACTTTAAAGATAAGGCTAGGATCGATTAGGCCCTCGGATGCTTGTTCAAAATAACCAACAAACCTTGAGCTTACAACCAAAAAAAAGAAAATTAAAAAAACTCCAGTTGAAGACAGCAAAACTTCAAGATTTAAGCTTTTTAAAAGAATATTCTTTTTATATATGC
>CENJ01051274.1_pt1 | contig 31887 bp, 29 predicted proteins | sample 356161 | NCBI WGS metagenome assembly CENJ01 (sample SAMEA2619531, study PRJEB7988) | marine metagenome | biome: marine biome (ENVO:00000447); feature: surface water layer (ENVO:00002042); material: "saline water (ENVO:00002010), including plankton (ENVO:xxxxxxxx)" | depth 5 m | reverse complement strand
AAATAAGTAATTACTGATCCAATTAACAGTGAACCAAAATCACCAAGGAATACTTTTTTATAGGATTTGAAATTAAATATTAGAAATCCAATTAAGGCACCAATTAACGTCAATGAATATGCCAACATCGATTCTTTGTTGACTTCATAGGAATAAAGGTTACCATCGGTAAAATATATTATAAATGAAATTGCAATAAAAAACTTTAGAGCGATAAGGCCTGCTAAGCCATCAATACCGTCAATAAGATTTAATGAATTAGTAATTACTAGAAATACAAATAATGATACAATATATGCTGTGAGTTCTGATATTTCATACACTCCAAAAATTCCATAAAAATTATTGATATAAATATCACTTTGAATTAAAATAATTCCAGCGAAAATTTGTAATGCAAACTTTTCAACATATTTTACATCGAATAAATCATCAAAAAATCCAATAAAAGCAACAAAACAACATGCAATTAATGAAAATAGATTAATATCTAAATCTAAAAAAGCTCTCCCAATTCCATAAGAAAAACATAATGTCAAAAAGATTGCCGCTCCACCTGATCTGGTAGCTTTATTTTTGTGTGATGATCTTTTATTTATAGGATCGTAGAGTTTTCTTCTTAGAAAAAAATTGTTCAAATAACCATTTAGAAATGATGATGTTAATAAACCTAGTATTAAATAAAATAAAAACACTCTTAAACTTTAACATACTAAAATAGTTAAAATATTAAGGAAGAAATCATGACAAAAACTAAAAAAATTAAAACAAGTACTTTATTTACTTAAAAATGAGTACTTTTATTACTTGATATGTTGGGATCGTTAATTACAAGTAAAACAAGACTACGAATGCTTATAAAATTCTTTGTTAGTGCTGCTAACAATGGATACCTGAATGGTTTAGCATCTGAGTTTAATGAATCTACAAATTCCATAAGAAAAGAATTAAACAATCTCTCTGCAGCAGGTTACCTTTTAAAATCAAAAAAAGATAATAAGATTATGTACAATGCCAATACTTCACACCCAATGTTTGCCATATTACAAAAAATTATCAGGCAACACCTTGGCCTTGAAGATATTGTTGAAACTGTAATTGAAAGAATTGGAGATATAGATCAAATAGCATTAATAGGTGAATATGCCAAGGGAATTGACAGTGGTAATATAGAAATAGTGATTAATGGTTCAAAGGTTAACAACACTTATTTAGAAAATATAAAGCCCAAAATAAAAAAGAAAATTGGTAGAAAAGTTAGTTTTCTATTGAACCAAAAAATAGACTCAAATTCAATTATTCTTTATAAAAAGACAATTAAATGAATTGGTACGTTGTACACACAAAACCAAAGTGCGAGAAAAAGGCAGAGGAGCAACTTTTGTCCCTTGGAATCAACGCTTTTTGTCCTACACGTGCTGAGGTTAAACTTTGGAGTGATCGCAAAAAAAGAGTTCGTAAACCTGTTTTACCTTCAATGGTTTTGGTTAACATAAATGACAAGGAGATTAATCAAGTTTTTCAATCTCCTTTAGTTTTGAGATATATGTTTTGTCTAGGAAAAAGAGCAGTAGTCAGACAATCAGAAATTGATATTTTGAAAAAATATTTAGACCAAAGCTATAATTTAACAAGTAATAATCTTTCCAATATTAAGATTGGTAACAACTTTAAGCTATCTGCTTTTAATAATGAAAAGGGAATTATTAATAGAATTTCAAATAATAATATTTGGATTTATTTGAAATCTATTGGATACACAGTTAAGTTAAAATTAGCTTAACATACAATTAATAAGTTATAATTTTGTTTGTCATAATTGTGACTGACGTGGGCGAAGCCATAAAATAGGACAAATAATATAATTAAAAAGATATAATCAAATGAATATTACAGTTATAGGATCGGGATATGTTGGCCTTGTGTCTGGAACATGTTTCGCAGAGATGGGAAATATGGTAACATGTGTAGACATTGACAAAATAAAAATTAAAAAACTTAAAGATGGGATTATTCATATTTTTGAACCTGACTTAGAGGCTTTGGTTTTAAAAAATATTAAAAATGAAAATTTATTTTTTACAACAAAACTTGATAAAGCTTTAGAAAATTCTGAAGTAGCTTTTATTGCTGTTGGAACTCCTATGGAGGATGATGGTTCTGCTGATTTACAATATGTGTTATCCGTAGCCAAAAACATAGGTAAGTTCATGAAAAAAAGATTAATTGTGGTCGATAAATCTACTGTTCCAGTAGGCACTGCTGATAAGGTTAAGGCAACGATTCAGAAAGAATTGGATTTGAGGAGTTCGAATCTGAAGTTCGATGTTGTTTCTAATCCAGAATTTTTAAAAGAGGGAGCTGCCATAGCTGATTTCATGAAGCCAGATAGAGTGGTGATTGGAACAGACTCAGATTATCCCTTAAAGAAGATGAAACAACTATATCAACCTTTCTTTATGTCTAGGGATCGCTTTATACATATGGATGTCCGATCTGCAGAGATGACAAAGTATGCAGCCAATGCCATGCTCGCTACCAAAATATCTTTTATGAATGAAATTGCCAATATATGTGAAAAGGTAGGTGCAGATGCAAATCAGGTAAGAATTGGAATTGGTTCAGATCAGCGTATAGGGTATGATTTTATATATCCTGGTGCTGGTTATGGTGGTTCTTGTTTTCCAAAAGATGTAAAAGCACTCTCAAAAACAGCAAATGAAAATAGCTATGATGCAAAATTGATTACTGCAGTGGAGGAAGTTAATAATGCACAAAAATTAGTTATCGCAAAAAAAATAGTTAAACGATTTGGAGAAGATTTAACTGGCTTTACTTTTGGTTTATGGGGTTTGGCCTTCAAGCCAGGAACCGATGACATGAGAGAAGCTCCAGCTATTTATGTAATTAAGGAATTGGTAAATAGAGGAGCTAAAATAAAAGCATTTGATCCTAAAGCAATTGAAAAAGCAAAAGAACATTACCTCAAAGGAGTTAAAAATATAACATACGTAACGTCAAAATATGATGTTTTAGAAAATTCAGATGCATTATTATTACTGACCGAGTGGAAAGAGTTTCGTTCTCCAGATTTTGAAAAAATTAAAGTTCAATTAAAAACCTCAGTTATTTTTGATGGGAGAAATCAATACAAAACATTTAATCTAGAGAAAAAAGGGTTTGAATATTATCAAATAGGAAAAAAGTAAATGAAAATATTAGTTACTGGCGCAGCTGGATTTATTGGATTTCATACTTGCTTAAAATTAGTGAATCAAGGTCATGAAGTTTACGGTATTGATAATATAAACGATTATTATTGCCCTGAACTAAAGTTTGATCGATTAAAAGAATTAGGATTCAACTCAACAGAAACAAAACTCTTCAAAAATGTAGTTCTAAGTGTTAAATTCAATTCTTTAAGATTCTCTAGAATAGATTTATTAGATCATGAAAGTATTAATCGTCTTTTTAAACAAGAGCAATTTGAAGTAGTATGCAATTTAGCCGCTCAACCAGGTGTTCGATATTCTTTAGAAAATCCAAAAGCTTACATTGATAGTAATATTTCAGGGTTTTTAAACATTCTTGAATGTTGTCGAAATCATAATATAAAACATTTGGTATATGCCAGTAGTTCTAGCGTGTATGGAGAAAATAAAAAAGTGCCTTTTGAAACTACAGATGATGTAGATCATCCAATAAGTTTATATGCAGCTACAAAAAAAAGTAATGAATTAATGGCGCATAGTTATGGGCATTTATACGGATTTAAAACTACTGGATTAAGATTTTTTACAGTGTATGGCCCATGGGGAAGACCAGATATGGCTTATTATTTATTTGCAGATGCAATTTATAATAAACAGCCTATTAAGTTATATAATAATGGTCAAATGGAAAGAGATTTCACTTACATTGATGATGTTGTAAATGGTATGACTAAAATAATCGAAAAAAATATTGAGAAAAGAGAGCATTCTAGAATATACAACATTGGAAATAATAAAACTGAAAGTTTACAAAACTTTATAATAACTATTGAAGATGCTATGGGTAAAAAGGCGATTAAAGAAATGTATCCAATGCAAAAAGGAGATGTAACTAAAACTTTTGCAAGTGTAGATGCATTAATCAAAGATTATGGTTATTCTCCCAGAACAGAAATAATGGAAGGAATTATAAAATTTATAAACTGGTTTATTACACATAAAAAAAATAATAAAAAACTAGATTAATACTATTAAAAATTAATTTTTTGACAAAACAAGAAAAATGAATAAAAATAAAATTGCCATAATCACTGGTGTAACAGGACAAGACGGTTCTTATTTAACTGAGCTTTTATTAAGTAAAGGCTACGTAGTCTATGGATTAAAAAGAAGAGCATCTTCATTTAATACATCTAGAATAGATCATATCATTTCAAATCCAAAGTTTAAAGATAAATTTTTTTATGCTTACTTTGACTTAACAGATTCGCTCAGTATTTTAAATTTATTATCTAAAATACAACCAGACGAAATATATAATTTAGCAGCAATGTCTCATGTTCGGGTAAGTTTTGATATGCCCGAATACACAGCAAATGCAGATGGATTAGGTACATTAAGAATTTTAGAAGCTATAAAAAGTCTAAAATTGCAAAACAAAACAAAATTCTATCAAGCATCAACATCTGAGTTATATGGTTTAGTACAAGAAGTACCTCAAAGTGAAACTACTCCATTCTACCCAAGATCACCTTATGGTGTAGCTAAACTTTATTCTTATTGGATAGTTAAAAATTATAGAGAAGCATACAGTTTATTTGCATCAAATGGAATCTTATTTAATCATGAATCTTATAGAAGAGGAGAGACTTTTGTTACGCGAAAAATAACCAGAGGTATTTCTCAATTAGTTCATGGAAACAGACAATTTATTGAATTAGGAAATCTTAATTCTAGCAGAGACTGGGGACATGCATATGATTATGTTTATGCAATGTACCTTATGTTGCAATCTAGTAAACCAGACGATTTCGTTATCTCAACAGGTAAAGAAACTACAATAAGAGATTTTATTATTAAATCATTGAAATTAGTTGGTTGTGATATAGAATTTAAAGGCAAAGGAACTGATGAAATTGGTGTGATATCTGCTTTATACCAATCATCGATATTGGAGGATAACAAAGTAAAATCAAAATTAAAGGTAGGTCAGACAATTATAAAAATAAATCCACACTTTTTTAGGCCTACAGAGGTTGACAGGTTAGTGGGTAATTCAACAAAGGCGTTTAAAGAAATTGGTTGGAAAGCTAAAATAACTATTGACGAAATTATAAATGAAATGATAAGACATGATATCGTTGAAGAATCTAAAAATAAAATACTAGTTAAAAAGGGATACAAAACATTTAACTCATTAGAAGATGTACTCTAAAAACACAAAAATAATTGAAATAACTAAAATCAAAGGTGCATTAATAATTGAACCTTCAAATTTTAAGGATCATCGTGGATCAATAAGAACAATCTTTGATACAATGTTACTAAATGATTTAAATTTAAAATCATTTAATCACACAAAATTGACTTATTCTAGCCAAAATGTTTTTAGGGGGTTTCATGGTGATTTAAAAAGTTGGAAATTGATTAAATGTGTGGATGGAATTATAAACCAATATATTTTTGATTTTAGAAAAGATTCAGAAACTTATGGAAATTTATATAAAACTAGAATTTCTTTTGAGGAAGAATCAATGATTTTAATACCTCCCGGCTGTTTAAATGGTTTTCATACAATTTCTAAATCATCCACCTATTTATATAACCTGTCTTATGAAGGCGAATACATCGACTCAGCTGACCAAATTACTTTATCATGGGATGATCCAAGAATCAATTTAAAATTAACAAATCCTAAAGTTCAAGAAAAGGATAAAAAATCAAATTTTTAACTTATGAATAAAGAGAATAAAAACCTTGCAATTAATGGTGGAGAACCTATTTCAAAAGATCCTATATTGATTCATCTTCCTTGTTTGGAACAGGATGATCTGAAAAACGTGGTTGATGTAATTAGAACTACTTTTGTTTCGGGAGATGGTCCAGAATGTCGACAATTCGAAAAAGAGCTTTCAGAATATTTAGGTGTTAAACATGCTCTTTTTGTTAATTCTGCAACCTCAGCATTAGAATTGGCTTTCAGAGTCAAGAATTTTAAATTAGGTTCAGAAGTGATAGTGCCAAACTTTACCTACACATCTACTGCTTTGGGAGCTTTATATAATAATCTAAATGTTAAGCTTGTTGATGTTTACCCTGATAATGGTATTATTGATGTAAGTAAAATTGAGGCAGTTATTAATGAAAATACTGTTGCAATTGTTCCAGTTGATTATGGGGGAATACCAGCAGAAATGAATGAGATAAATCTTATTGCTAAAAAGCATAATTTATACGTTGTTCATGATACAGCGCAATCTATTGGTTCCGAGTATTTTGGTCAGAAAGTAGGAGTTATGGCAGATGTTTCAACCTTTAGCTTTCATGGAACAAAAAATTTAACTACTGGTGAAGGTGGAGCATTTATCACCAATGATGATGAAATAGCGGCTCGTGTAAAAATTTTAAGGGAAAAAGGCACAGATAAATACTCATTTTTAACGGATAATTTAACAAAAGGTTATTATGAATATGTAGATATTGGAATGTCTTATGTACAATCCAATATTAATGGAGCCTTGGGAATTTCTCAATTGAGGAAGTTGGATAAAATGAACAACAGGAGAAAAGAAATTGCAAAAAAATACAAGAGTCAATTATCAGGAATTGATGGTTTAGATTTCATGAGAATAACAGATGGTGCGGATCATAACTGGCATTTATTTGGAATATTAGTTCCTAAAGAATATAAGTATTGGATTTTAGACGCCTTGAGAGCCGAAGGTGTTATGTCAAATGTACATTATACGCCACTGCACCGAAATAAATATTATAGTCATCTTGGAACCGATCAAAATATGCCTGGTTCTATGAGTTTTTTCTCTAGGTTACTCAGGTTACCTATTTATCCGTCATTAACTGACATCCAGGTTGAATTTATCATCAAAGCTGTTAAAAAAATATTTTCACAATAGCTAATAGTCAATATTAATTTAAGTCTACAATTGGTTAAATAAGTTTTTAATTAATGAAAAAATGTATACTAATTTTTGGTGGAGGAATAAATCAAATTGAATTGATTAGAGAAGCCCGTATATTAGGTGTTACATCTGTAGTTATCGATCCTTTTAATTTTGCCCCAGGAAAAATTGAAGCTGATTATTTTTATCAGATTGAGGGAAATGATTACAATAAAACAAAACAGATTGCTCTAAAGCATAATGTTGATGGTATTGTTACAGGTCAAATGGAAAAACCATTGCCAATTATGGCAAAATTATCTCAAGAGTTAGGTTTTATTTTTAACTCATCAAAAGTTATTGAGCATTCATTGGATAAAACACTTATGAAGGCTGTTTTTGTAGAAAACGGAATTCAATGCGCTAAAGGTGTTACTTTTTCTGAGGATGAAGAAATTACTCTTTCCAAATTAAAGAAACTAAATTTTCCAATGATAGTTAAACCTGTAGATGCTTTTTCCAGCAGAGGTGTTTTCAGAGTTAAAAGTTTTAATGAGATTTTACAATTAGAAGAAAAATCTCGTCAGTACTCCTCTAACGCCAAATTATTAATTGAAGAATTTTTAGAGGGAAGGGAATTTAGTGTTGAGTGTATAACTTTTGAGGGAAAAACAACAGTTGTTCAAATCACTGAAAAATTTATAACACTTCCTCCAAATACTGTTGAAATAGCACATCTTCAACCTGCTAGAATTTCAAAAACAGAAAAATCGTCGATTGAAAAATTGGTTATTAAAGCAATAAATGCATTAGAGATTAATAATTCAGCTTCGCATGCAGAGTTAATGTTAACCCAAAAAGGCCCTTTTATCATTGAAATTGGAGCAAGATTAGGGGGAGATTTCATTTCTTCACATCTGACCAAGGCATCGACAGGAATAAGTATGGATAAGGCAGCAATTCAAATAGCTTTAGGCATAAAACCAAATTTAGAAAAAATACACAATCATTTCTCAATGATAAAATATATTGAACTAGATGCTGGTAAATTTGTTGATAAGTTATACCCTCTTGAGAAATTAAAAAAAAATAAAGGCTTTGTTTTCGCAAATTACTTTATTGATATAGGGGATCTTATTCCAAAAATAACTCACAGTGCAGAAAGACCTGTATGTATTTTGTTTAAATCAAATAACTATAGTAAACTTTTTGAATTAATTGATAAATCAGTCGAAGAGATAAAATGTGGTATCAAACTAAAATAAATTGTTTTGAAAATAATCCATATTACTAAAACTATATTAAACAGAATAATCTGGACCCTGGATTCTGTTTTATGGACTTTTAAACCTAATGGAAAAGAAACAAAGTTTAATAATCACTCCATGACAATTGGAGTAACTACTTTTATGAATCGTTTTCATAGTTGTTTAATTCCTTTAATTAACAAGATGACAAAATTATTTCCTGAAACTGAAATTATTATTGTTGTGAATGGACATATACTAAAAGATAAGCAATCAGAATATTTAAAAGAAATATCAAAATACTGTTCATCATTTCATAATATTAAATTGATTAAGCATAAAGATCCAATTGGATTAAGTAAAATATGGAATCAAATTATTGAGTATTCTAACAGCCGGAATATATTAGTTTTGAACGATGATGTAGACATAAGAACTAATTTTGATGAACAAATTTTTGATGTTTTAAATAACACAAATAAGCTTACTTTAATTAATAATTCGTGGAGTCATTTTTTAATTAATAAAGAACTGCACAGAGAGAATGGACCTTTTGACGAGGCTTTGTTGGAAATTGGTGGTGAAGATGACGACTATACAGCTAGAATGGCCTTAAATAATATTTTGATTAATGGAGTAACCTTAAATTCTATAAAGGGAAAACTTAAAGAAAAACAAAAAAAATTGACTGTAAACAGTTACGGTAGGGATATGAATAATCAAGCAAGTGGGTATAGTAACTTTAATACTAATTATCTACAAAGTAAATGGATTTTTAGTGATAAATATTTTCCTGGTGCTACTAAAGTTCCTGACATAAATGGAATACCTGCAAGGAGTTTTAAGTATTGTAAACTAAAAAATCAAAAAAATTAATAATTAATGGGATTTTTAAAACTTAAAATTTTAAAGGAGCTATTCTGGAGCCTGGGAGATTCTTTTGGAACTTATATTTTACGCTTTGGTTTTAGCCTGTTAATTGCTAGACAACTTTCTCCTCATGATTATGGTCTGATGGGGATGATTATTATTTTTTTAACCATTGGTAATATTTTATTTGAAGGTGGTTTTGGAATGGGTTTAATTCAAAAAGGTAAACCTACTGAAATAGATTTTTCATCAGTATTTTATTTTAATGTATTTGTCTCTATTATTATTTATGTAATATTATATTTTTCATCAAATATTATTGCTGAGTTTTTCAATGAGCCTATATTAATTGATATAATACGTATATCCTCAATTACAATAATATTAGCAGCTTTTACTAGCATTCAAATTGTTATTTTAAATATAGAATTAGATTTCAAGATTCAAGCAATAATAAATGCGATAGCTACGCTTATTTCTGGAATTATTGGAGTATTTATGGCATACAATAATTACGAAGTTTGGTCTCTGGTTTTTCAATTACTAATACTATATGTTGTAAAGCTTGCAGGTTTTTGGATTGTTAGTAAATGGAGACCAACATTTATTTTTGAAAAACAGTCACTTATAAAATTAAGTAAATTTTCAAATAAAATATTTATTCAAGGTATCACAGGTGTTTTATTTACAAAATTGTATTTTCCATTAATCGGTAAGTTTTTTTCTGTTTCTGAGTTAGGTTTTTATACAACCGCATCAAATTTTTCAGAAATAATTGTTAAACAGTTTACAAATGCATATAATAAGGTTTTTTTTCCTGTATTATCTTCAGTTAAAAATAGTACTAGTTTCAAAAGTAAATACATTTCAATCTATAGTATATTGTCAATAATTTTGGTTTTTATTTCAGCTTTGGCAATTATCATAACCCCGGCTTTTATAGAAATAGTAATTGGAAAAAAATGGCTTCCATCGGTTATATTTATGCAATTATTTTTAGTTGAAGGATTATTTTATGGATTATTGATGTTAAATGAAACCATCTTTAATGCAAAAGGCGATAGCGGATATTCTTTAAGAATTGATATCATAAAAAAAACTTTATTGATGTTAAGTTTGTTCATATCCTATAGATACGGAATAGTTTGGATAATAATTGGACAAGTATTTAGCACTTTTACAACTTTTATTTATTCAATTTTTTTAGTAGAAAAAAAATATTCGATTATAACAAAAAATTTAAATATGGAATATTTGAAAATATTGTTTGTTGCAACAATAATATTTTCAATAGATCATTTTATTTTACAAAAATATTTTAATAATATTATTTACTTGTTTTTAGGTGAGATATTAATTTTACCAATTACTTTTATTTTACTTATATTTATTCTTAAGATCAAAGGTTTAAAATATATAGTAACGATTTCAAAAAAATATTTACCACTTTTTATCGTAAATCAATTTAAATGAGTATTAAATAATCTTTAATAAATAAAGCTATGCTAAACTATAATATTTCTGATTTATCTAATGAAGTAATTAACAAATATCAAAATGCCGATCCTTTCCCAAATATATATATTGATAATTTCTTTGATGAGAAATTTTTAAATTTAGTTTTAGAAGAGTTTCCAGATTTATCTAAATTGGATTCAATCAAATATGATAATAAATTTGAAAAGAAATTTGCAGGTAAAGGGGACAAATCTTTTGGTCCAAACACTAAAAAATTAATGTATTTCCTAAACTCAGAAGAATTTTTAATTTTTATAAATAAATTAACAGGTATTGAAGAAACATTAATTGGTGATCCTTACTTTAGTGGTGGTGGCTTACATGAGATTAAAAAAGGAGGTGTTTTGAAAATTCATGCAGATTTTAATAGACATAATAAGACGCTTCTTGATAGAAGAGTTAATCTTTTAATTTATTTGAATAAAGATTGGAAAGACTCTTATGGTGGTCACTTCGAGCTGTGGGATACTGGAATGACAAAATCAATAAAAAAGATCGCTCCAATTTTTAATAGAATTGCAATATTCAGTACAACAGATTTTTCATATCATGGTCATCCAGATCCGTTAACTTGTCCCGACGATAGAAGCAGAAAATCACTAGCCCTCTATTATTTTTCTAATGGAAGACCTGATAATGAAAAGAGTTTAAAAGATCATGATACACTTTTTAAAAACAGAAAAGGTAATATTTCAGATAAATCATCTTTTAAAGATCATTTAAAAAGCTTTATTCGTGAAACTACTCCGCCTTTTATTTACAAGTTTTTAAAATCTAAAATTCAATAATTTTACTGATTTTTTGTCATCATTACATTTATTTTTTGAAATTATAAAATTTAATAATTTATAGAAGAAATATGTTTGTTTCCATTCATCCGAGATTCAATTATTTTCATTTTTTTAAAGATCCTGGACAGATTCCCTATAGATTTTCAACTACTAATATTTTTCGAAAATCAATTATAGTTACTAATACTAATTTAAAATATGATTTAGATGATTATCTTGATGAAGGTTTTTCAATTTATCGTTCAAAATTTAAATATTTTGGTTTAGGAATAATTTATTATTTACTGTTAAATTCAAGAAAAATTAGTGTGTTACACACACAACGTTTAGAATGGTCAAGTCTTTTTTACGCATATATTTATAAACTATTTAATAAAAATGGATTTGTGTATTTAAAACTTGATAATTGTAATCATTCTTCTGAAAAATTTTATCAATGGGAATCAAAATTTAACGATAAAATAAGCCATAATTATATTTTTAATCCAGATAAAAAATACTGGAATAGTAAAATTAAAGATTATTTCTTTCCAAAAATGATAGATTCTGTTGACTTATTTTCAGTTGAAGATGAATCTTCATGTAAGCATTATAAGAAATCGTATAGTTTTTTTAAAAAAAAATTAGTTGTGAGTTATAATGGTACTGTCGCAGATATATTGTACAAGGATCAAATCAAAACCTTTGATGAAAAAAGTGGTATAATAGTTTCTGCTGGTAGATTAGGTACTTATCAAAAGGCAACTGAACATTTAGTTGAAGCATTTTGTGCTATTTGTGATAAAGTTGATTGGGAATTGCATCTTGCTGGATCAACAACAATAAAATTTAATCTTTATATGGAAGAATTATATAAAAAAAATAGCTCCCTCAAAAAAAAAATTATTTTACATGGCAATCTTAATCGAACTGAATTGTTTAATTTATTGAATAAATCAAAAATTTTTTGTTTACCCTCACGATATGAGGGTTGGGCTAACGTTTATTCAGAAGCTATGTATTTTTCCAATGCTATAATTACCACATGTAATTCTTCCCTAAGAGATATTATTATAGAAAAAAAATGTGGTCATATTATTAGTCCTGGTGAAATTAAAGAACTAACGAATTCTTTAATTTCTATAATAAATGATCCAATTCTTAACAAAAAGTATTGTAAAAATTCTAGAGTTTTCTGTCAACAAAATTTGAATTGGAATCTAATAGTTAATGAATTGTATAATAATTTAAAGAAAAAATAAACTTTGAAAGCATTAATATTTGCGCCAAAAAAATACTCTATTTCTTCGCTTTTAATAATAGGATTCGAAAAGAATGGATGGAATTCTGAAATAGTAGATATTGATTCTATTACTCAAGCTTTCTACAGTTTTCTGTACAATAAGACAATTGGATTGCCAAAGTTTATAACTGGAAAATTTCATAAGTTTTATTATAAGAAAATAAACTCTAGATACCTAAAAATTGTTAGTTCTCAAAAACCAGAATTGATTGTAATATATAATAACCAATTTTTTTTTCCTGAAACAATAAAGCAAATTAAGCAAACCTGTAAAATCGTTTTTTATTTGGGGGATAATCCTTTATGGAGTAACACTTTTGATTATAATCTACAGATTCTTCAATATTCGGATTACACAATTAGTCCAGATTCTCATTGGACAAATGAGTTGACCTCAATTGGAATGCCAAATATTTATAATGATTATATAGGCTACTCAGAAAAAATGTTTTTCAAAACCAAAAAAATACCAGATAATATTTATAAAAAATACAAATCAGATCTAATATTTATAGGAAGTAATTACACTGATGCTTCAGGTTTTAAAAGAGCCTTATTTATGAATAATTTTAAAGATTTTAATTTTAAAATTTTTGGAAATAAAAGTTGGAATAGGTGGTTAAAGTTCTTTCCAGAATTATATAAAAATTTCAATCATTTAGAAAATCGTATTTCTAATACCGAATTAAATTATGCTATAAATTCAGCTAAAATTTATATAATTGATCAAAATACAGGTATCATTAATGGAATACATAACAGAGTATTTGAAGTAATAGGTGCGGGTTGTCTTCCTGTTGTTGAATGGAGAAAGGATTTAGATACACATTTCAATTTTAAGATTCCTACAATTAAAAATTATGAGCACTCTAAAAAAGTTATAAGTAAATACTTGAATAACGAATCGCTTAGAAAAAAAACTATAAATACTTTAAGAACAACTATGGAAGAGAATTTCAATCCTGAATTGTTTGTTAAAAGATTAGTTAATAAAGTAAAACCCAAATAATGGCTCTTTTAAGTATATCATCTTTCTTATTAGGGTTAACTTCTTTTTTTAACAAAAAGAAGGAGATTACATTAATTTGTTTATTTCTGTTAGCTTATGATTTTATTAACTTAATCCAGCCTTTTTTTTATATAGGCTCCATATCAATTCAAAATAGTGATTTAGCACTTTTATTAATTTTTTGCATTTTACCTTTTAGATCAAAAGTTAATTATAAAGATGTTAAAGGAATACAAATTATCTTGGTTGCCTTCCTAATTTTTTTGTCAATATCGGTTTTGTATGATATTTTTGTCATGGGAACAACTTTGTCCCAATCTTTTAGAACACTGAGAAATTTCGGTTTTTTATTCTTCTTTTTTATAATAAATAAATTCAATTTTAAAGATTACAATAAACTTTTTGATTTTATTTTAAACATAACTATTATACATTCAATAATATATATATCACAATATATTTTTGAATTTTCTTTTTTTGCAGACAATTTAAAAAGTGATATGGGTGAGGTAAGATATTCTAATAGCCCACCCTTTATATACATCTCTTTAGTCTTACTGTTGTTTAAGAAAAAACTTAATTATATAAAAATTCTAATAATATTGATTGCTATTTTATGTACACTAAGTAGAGTTGCCCTTTTAGTTGCAATAATTAGTATTGTTTGTGCTTTGATTTTTAAATACAAGTTTAACGCAATTAAGGTTGGTTTTTCCATGACCATAATCTATTTAGTTTTATCTTTTGTAATTTCATATTCTAATTCATTAAATAATAGAATCGCAGATGCTAATGAACAAATTTCATCTGTAAATTACTTAGATTTTGACAATCTTAATTCCTTTTACCACCAAGGTTCTTTTATTTTTAGAGTTGGTTTGACTTATGAAAGGCTATTGTATGTTTTAGAAGATTCTAAAAAAATTGTTTTAGGAGTTGGATTTGTTCCTGATTTTGATATTGAAAGGAAAATATTTGTTATTGGTACTGAATCTGAGGTTTTACCTACAGGATTTGAGCAATACAATAGTGGTGATATCTTATACCCAAATATTATCACAAGATTTGGAATATTTGGGAGCTTAATATTTATGGCTATTATATTCAAAATACTTCATTTTTCATTAAAAAACACCCGCTTTAGCTCTGGTAAAATACTAGCAACCTATGTAATTGTTTTACTATTTAGCTCCTTTAATAATCAATCATTCTATGAAGCACATCAGTTTTTACTTGTTTTTATGCTAATTCAACTAATATTTAACGAGAAAAAAAATTTAATCTCATAATAAATAGTATTATACTATGAATATATGTCATGTTTATTACAGTCTAAATTATGGTGGAATAGAAAATCTAATAGTGAATATTTCTAATTGGCAAATTGCGAATAATCACAAAATACATATCATTCTTTTAAATTTTCAAGATAATCTTAATCTAATTGATTCATTACACGCAGATATAAAAATCATAAAAATTAATAGAGCTGTAGGATCAAAAAATATCTTTGATGTACTCAAACTTAATTTTTTATTATTTAAAAATAATTATGATGTTCTACATGTTCATTCTGCTGCAATCACAAGTTTTCTTTCACCGTTACTAAAATCAAAAATACTTCTTCATATTCATGAAACATTAAATTTATCATATGTAGTCAGAGCAAGGTATAACAGATGTTTATGTATTTCTGATGTTGTAAGAAGTCATTTAACTGAAAATATGATTACTAAAAATGTCTCCACAATTTACAGTGGAGTTGAATTTGATAGTTTTAAACAAAAGAGTAATTATTTATTATCTAATAAAATTATTTGTGTTGGAAGACTAGATAATTCTGTCAAAAATCAATCATATATTATAAGCGAGTTTAGTCAAATTAAAGATACAATCAGTTCTAACCTTTATATTGTTGGAGATGGAAAAGATTATAATTTTCTTTACAAACTTATTTCTAATTTAAATTTGAATGACCGAGTTTTCCTGTTGGGTGGAAAATCACAAAGTTGGTTGAAGAATAATTTATGTAATTATGATCTATTTATTCAGGCAAGTAAAAATGAAGGTCTTGGTTTAGCTCCCATCGAATCAGCTGCGGCATGTTTACCAATGATTTTAAGCTCGATAGAAGGTCATCTAGAAGTATCAGAGAATGGCAAGTTTTGTCAACTTTTTAGTCCATTTAATGAGGGGGAATTAAGTAGAGAAATACTTTCCTTTTATGAAAATCATATTTTTTATTTTAAATCTACAATTAGAAATAGAAATTATCTTAAAAGTAAATTTGATTTCAATAGATTTAATGAAAAAATATTGGAAGATTATAGAAAATTAATATAAACTATACTATTATTAGAACTTAAAAAAATAAGTATATGTGCGGTATAACAGGTATTTTTAATTTTGACAACAATAAAATAGTAGATCAACAAGATTTACTTAATATGAATAATTCTTTAGTACACAGAGGTCCAGATGGAGATGGGCTTTTTATTCAAAATAATATTGGTCTAGGGCATAGAAGGTTAAAAATTATTGACTTACTAACGGGAGAACAACCAATGTTTAGTTTTAATAATAATATTGTTTTAGTGTTTAATGGTGAAATTTATAATTACCAAGAATTAAAAAAAGAATTAATTTCAAAGGGACATAAGTTTTTCACTTCATCGGATACAGAAGTAATAATTAATTCTTACCTGGAATGGGGTCTTGATTGTCAAAACAAATTTAACGGTATGTGGTCTTTCGCTTTGTGGGATAAAACTAAACAAAGACTTTTTTTATCAATCGACAGAATAGGTCAAAAACCATTATTTTATTCATTACACAATAATTCCTTTTATTTTGGTTCAGAAATTAAATCTTTATTCTCTGCAAAACTACCTAAACAAATTAATGAAGAATTAACAGAATTATACCTTTCTCTTTCTTACATTCCTGGAAAAAACACCTACTTCAAAAATATTTTTAAAGTTTTACCTGGTCAATTCCTTTTAGTGGATAATGCAGGAATTAAAGAAATTCAATACTGGGATTTACCTGAAATTGATGAATCTAATATGAACAAAAATATTGGTGAAATTAAAGAAGAGTTTTCTAATTTATTACAGGATTCAGTCAAAATAAGGATGAATAGTGATGTTCCTTTCGGAGCTTTTTTGAGTGGAGGTTTAGATTCTGCTAGTATTGTTAGTTTAATGTGTCAAAATTCTGATTTTCCTATCGAAACATTTACAATAGGATTTAATGAGGCTAAGTTTGATGAATCAATATTAGCTCAAATGGTTTCTGATAAGTTCTCAACTAATCATAATTTAGGCTATATAGATTCTAATTCTATGGAGTTTTTTATAAACTTGATTAGTAATGGTTTTGATGAACCTTTTGGGGACAACTCTGCAATTCCAACTTATCAAGTTTCAAATTATGCGAGTAAAAAAGTTAAAATGGTATTAACTGGTGATGGAGGAGATGAAGTTATGTCGGGCTACCCAACTTACTTAGGCTTAAAATATTTTGAATTATATAATAAATTTCCAAAACTTATGAGAAAATTAATCTCTAGAACGTTAAAAACTTCTTCTGAGCTTTTACCTAAAAATTTATCAAAAAAAGTAAAGTATCTTAACTCGTTATTGCTTTCTTCAGATATGAGTTTTAATGAGAATATTTGTTCAAAAAAGCCTGTAACTCAATTAATTAATATAAAAAAAATTACTAATAATATAAAGAATGTAGTAAAAATAGAAGATTATATTAGTGATTTTGAAAGTAAAATACCTTACAAAGATAATTTTTATAAATACATGTATTTTGATCTCAAGAACAGACTCCCTTATGGTTATCTCCCTAAAGTTGATCGAATGAGTATGGCAAATTCAATTGAAACCAGAGCACCATTTTTAGATTATAGACTGATTGAATTTATGGTAAATGTTGAAAAAAACATCAAAGTTCGTAACTTTAAAACTAAAAGTATTTTAAAAAATACGGTCGCAAAGACATTGCCATCAAAACTATTGAATGCAAAAAAAATGGGTTTTATCACTCCACTAGACAAATGGCTTAGAGACCCAAATACAAATATTATTCTTAAAAATTTAAAATCTTCAGAATGGAGTTTGGATAATAACCATATTGAAAAAATGATAAATCAAAATAATGATGGCTCTGCAGATAATGGTTCTTTTTTATGGCAGTTACTGATTTTAAAACAACATCAGTAAAATTATTTTATAATTAAACTAATGATTTTATATATTACGAATGCATATCCTTCAAAAAAAAAACCTGATAGAGGAATCTTTAATAAGGAACAAATAGATTCTGTTAAAGAAATATTAAATGAAGAGAGTGTAAAAGTAATTTCAATAGATAATGGGTATATAAGTTACTTACTTGGTTTTGTTCAAATACTGTTTTTAAATAAAACCAAATTTAGTTTAATTCATTTTCATCACGGATTAACTTATGTTTTTTTTAGACTACTATTTTTAAGAAAAAAGGTGTTCTGTAGTTTACAGAACGAATTGCGATATGAATTTTTAAAAAACAACAATTTTAAATCATCATTTTTAATACTTCTGCTAAAATTTATTACTTTTTTTAAGAATGATGTATTCATTTTTAAGGGTAAAAAAGAAAACTTAGGTTTTAAAAGTTTTTCATTACCTAACGGAGTAGATTTAGATTTTTTCAAGAAAATTTCGAAAAGTGAATCAAAAGAAAGACAAGGTCTTGACTTACAAAAAAAATATTTACTATTTGCTAGCTCAAAAAATCCTAACAGAAAACAAAAAAGGATAGATTTATTTATGAGATTATTTACTGACAATGAAATAAAAAATAAATACACGCCACTTATTGCATCAAACCTAAATAGACTCGAACTTAGAGATTATATAAATTCTGCTGAAGTAGTTATTGTTCCAAGCGATTATGAGGGTAGTTCTAATATCGTCAAGGAATCAATTGCATGCTCAGCTCAACTCCTTATTACAAAAGTTGGGGATTATTATAATTATAAAAAAATAAAAGGGATAAGTTTTTGTAAAAAAAATTGTTTTGAAGATCTTAAAGACTCACTTAAAAATCATAATTTCATCCATTATGATGGACATTACGAGTTAAATAAGTTAAAGTTATCTAAAAAGGAAGTCGTAAAATCATTATTAAAAATATATGGAATATAAACCTAATAAATTTACTTTCTTAACAGGATTAATAGTAAAGATTTGTTATAGTCGTTGGACTCCTTGCTATGTTAGAAAACATCTTTTAAAATTAGTTGGTACAAAATTCAAAAATATTAATAGTGTTTTTATTGGAGCTAATGTAAGTATTGATACTCATTACCCGCATTTTCTATCAATTGGTGAAAATGTTCAAATTACACAAGGAGTAAAAATATTATGTCATTCAGTTGATTTACAAAGTGAGAATTTTCGTGGCCATACTTGTCGTAAAGTTGAAATTGGCGATAATGTTTTTATTGGTGTAAACAGCATTATTTCTGCAGGTGTTAAAATTTCAAACAATACTGTAATTGGTTCAGGTTCAGTAGTAATTAATGATTGTGAAAAGGAAGGTGTTTATGCTGGGGTTCCAGCAAAATATATAAAAAATTTATAAAATGATAGTATATATTATTGGAGATGGTAGATTTGCTTATCAATTGCATGATATTCTGATTGACATAAATAGTAATGTTAGGATTATTTTCGTCGGAATTGATGATAAAGACTCTCAAAATTATATCACTGAAAAAATATTTTGGGGTCTATTGAATACTTCATCTGATTTAAATGTTATAGTTGGTCTTGGTTATAAACATCAGAAGAAAAGAATTGAGTTAATAAATATTCTGAAACAAAAAAAAATTAATATAATTAATGCAATTCATCCTAGTGCTTTTGTTCATGACAGCGTGAGCATTGGACAAGGAGTTGTAATATATCCACATACAATTATTGAAAAAAATACAGTATTAGCAGACGGAATTATTATCAATACTGCAGCTCTCATATGTCATGATTCAATAATAGGAAAGGGAACCTTTATTGCACCTAGGACTGTTGTTCTTGGCGATAATAATCTTGGTGAATTTTGTTTTATAGGTGCTAATTCTACCATCAAAAATGGTTTAAAAATAGGAGATGGTTCTGTAGTAGGTTTTGGACTAAGAGTTACAAGTAATCTTGATAATAATAGTAAATTATATAAATAAATATGAAGAAAATATACATTGCAGGTTGTGGAGGTATGCTTGGAGAAGGTTTCTACAAACAATTTAAAGATGAATATAAATTAAAATGTACAGATAAAGATGTAAATGAAGATTGGTTGTCATTTTTAGACTTTCGAGATTATGACGCATATAAGAAGGACGTTGATGAGTTTAATCCGGATTATCTCTTTCATATTGGAGCATATACTAGTTTAGAGTTTTGTGAAGAAAACGAAGACGATACTTATGATACCAACACCTTATCTGTAGAAAACGCAGTGCGTATTGCTAATGACCTAAACATACCTCTTTTATATGTTAGTACAGCAGGTATTTTTGATGGTAAACAAGATTTATATGATGATTGGGATATTCCAAATCCCCTAGGAGTTTATGCTAGATCAAAATATATGGGAGAAAGATATGTGTGTGAAAATGCAAATCGTTTTTTAGTATGCAGAGCTGGTTGGATGATGGGGGCTGGTCCTAAAAAGGATAAGAAATTTATTCAAAAACTAATGAAACAAATTAAGAATGGAAATAAAGAATTATTTGTTGTAAATGATAAAGACGGAACACCTACTTATACACATGATTTTGCTAAAACAGTAAAAGAATTGATTCAAAAAGAATATTGGGGTCTTTATAATTGTGTTTGTGGGGGACAAACCAGTAGATATGAGGTGGCAGAAGAATTAGTTAAATTATTAGGGAAAGAAAAGGATATTAAACTAACGTCTGTTAGTTCTGATTATTTTAAAGATATTTATTATGCTGAGAGACCCCCATCGGAAAGACTACTAACAAAAAAGCTAGATCTTAGAGATGTCAATAAAATGCGAGATTGGAAAATTTCTCTAAAAGAATATATTGATAGTTATTATAAAGGCTACTTAGATTGAGATAAATGAGTTTAAAGAAAAAAAAAGTTGCTATCATTGGTACAGCAGGATTACCAGCTAATTATGGTGGATTCGAAACAATGACTGATTTCTTGACAAAATTTAAGGGAGATGAGTTTCAATTTTACGTTTTCTGTGGAAAAACAACAAAAAATAATCAGCTAAAGGAATACAATGGGGCTAAACTTATTTATTTACCCTTTAATGCAAATGGAAGTCAAAGTATTTTATATGATATTGTCTCTATAATTAAAAGTTGGTTTAAGTATGACTCACTAATTATATTAGGCACATCTGGTTGTATTATATTGCCTTTTTTAAAATTATTTAAAGCGACTAAAACAATAGTTAATTTTGGAGGTTTAGAATGGAAAAGAGACAAATGGAATTTTTTCATTAGAAAATATTTAAAGTTTACAGAACGCATCGCCATTAAAAATTCATCATTTGTTGTTGCCGATAATCAATCCTTTTGTAATTATATAAACAAGGAGTACTCTATTAGTAGTGAACTTATTGAATATGGAGGTGATCAAGTTTCTAACATTAAAGCATCTTTAAAATTTAAAAAAAAATATTCATTCATAAATAAAAGTTATTTTATAAGTGTTTCTAGAGCTCAGCGTGATAATAATTTACATTTACTCTTAGAAGCTTTTTCAAAAACACCAAACAAAAACTTAGTCTTAGTTTCGAACTGGAACAAATTTAATTATGGTATTAAATTAAAAAAAAAATATTCATGCTTTGACAATATTTACCTTGTTGATGCAATTTATGATTTATCTATCTTAGATGTAATAAGAAGTAATGCAAAAGCCTATATTCATAGTCATACTTATTGCGGTACAGCTCCTTCATTAGTAGAAGCTATGAATTTAGGATTACCTATTATATCGTATAATGTAGATACCAATGTAAAAACCACAGAAAATCAAGCCATATATTTTTCTAATCATATTGATTTAATAGAAATTCTAAATAATATAAATGACTTAGAAATTACTGCGTTAGGCAATAAAATGAAAAAAATTGCTAAAAAAAGATACACTTGGGAAATCATATCAAATAAATATTCAAAACTAATTAATCTATGAAAGGAATTATATTAGCAGGAGGTAGTGGTACTAGATTATATCCCATTACTAAAGGGGTGTCTAAACAATTACTTCCTGTTTTCGACAAACCCATGATTTATTATCCGCTATCAGTATTGATGTTGTCGGGCATTCAAGAGATTTTAATTATTTCTACACCCGAAGATTTGCCAAATTTTGAAAAATTATTGGGAGATGGCAGCCATATAGGCTTAAATCTAAACTATAAAGAACAACCTAGTCCAGATGGGCTTGCCCAAGCTTTTATTATTGGAGCTGAGTTTATTGGAAATGATGACGTTTGTTTGGTGCTGGGTGATAATATTTTTTATGGGTTCGGGTTTTCAGGGATGTTACGAAATGCTAGAAAAAATGTTTCTGAAGGAAAATCTACCGTATTTGGGTATTATGTAAATGACCCTGAACGTTATGGAATAGCAGAATTTGATAATGAAGGAAATGTGACTTCCATTGAAGAAAAACCTACTAATCCCAAATCAAGCTTTGCAGTTGTTGGTTTGTATTTTTATACTAATGATGTAGTTCAAATTGCTAAAACGATCAAACCCTCACGAAGAGGAGAATTAGAAATAACGTCAATCAATCAAACGTATTTGCGACAAAAAAACTTAAAGGTAGAATTGCTAGGAAGAGGTTTTGCTTGGTTAGACACAGGGACTCATGATTCTTTGATGGAAGCTGGTAAGTTCATTGAATCCATTGAAAAGAGACAGGGATTAAAAATAGCCTGTTTGGAGGAAATTGCTTACAGAATGGGTTATATCAATGCTCAGCAAGTTAAAAAATTAGCTGAGCCTTTAAAGAAAAATGGTTACGGTCAATATTTATTAAAATTAGTCAAAGAATAAAATGAAGTTTATTAAAACAGATATTCCAGATGTTTATATTTTAGAACCTACTATTTTTGGAGATAACAGAGGCTATTTTTTAGAGTCTTATAACAAATATAAATTTGAAGAGGTTATTGGTAAAGTATCATTTATTCAGGATAATGAGTCTAAATCATCTAAAGGGGTGTTGAGAGGCTTACATTTTCAAAAACCACCCTACGCTCAAGCTAAATTGGTCAGATGCATAAAAGGTAAGGTCATGGATATTGCTGTAGATATAAGAAAGGGATCTCCAACTTATGGAAAACACATAGCAGTTGAGCTTTCGGGAGAAAATAAAAGACAATTGTTTGTTCCCGAAGGTATGGCACACGGATTCTCTGTGTTGAGAGAGAATACAGTCTTTGCTTATAAAGTAGATAATATCTATATGCCAGAATATGATTCAGGGATTAGGTTTGATGATAAAGATTTAAATGTAGATTGGTGCCTTAACGAGAATGAAATTATACTATCGACAAAAGATAAAAACTTACCATCCTTAAAGGATTTTGATTCACCTTTTAATTTTTAAATCTATGAATATATTAGTTACAGGATCCAATGGTCAGTTAGGTTCAGAAATTAAAGATATAGCTCTTAATTACGAAGATTTTAATTTTTTCTTTACTGACTTGCCAGCATTAGATATCTGCAACCGTAATCAAGTAAACAATTTTTTTCAAGAAAATAAAATAAATACAGTTATCAACTGTGCTGCTTACACGGCAGTTGATAAAGCTGAACAAGCAGAGTTGATTGCTCAAAAGGTAAACTCAGAGGGAGTTTTAAATCTTGTCAACGCAATAGAAAAAGCACAAGGGAAACTTATTCATATTTCTACAGATTATGTTTTTGATGGAAATAGTTTTTTGCCATATAAAGAATTAGACCAAGTGAAGCCTACAGGTATTTATGGGCATACAAAAAGAAATGGTGAAGTGTCAGTTATTAATTCAGATATTGATGGGATTGTAATTCGAACATCATGGTTATATTCAGCTTATGGGAATAATTTTGTAAAAACTATGCTAAAACTTGGAAATGAAAGAGATAATTTAGAAGTTGTTTTTGACCAAGTAGGTTCACCAACCAATGCAAGTGATTTAGCAAAAACATGTCTTGATATCCTTTCTTCTAAAAAATATTCTAGGATGAATTCGAAAGGAAAAATATATCATTTTTCTAATGAAGGTGTTGTTTCTTGGTTTGATTTTGCAATAGCTATTATGGATTTGGGTAAAATTGACTGTAAAGTAAAACCAATCGAAACAAAAGATTATCCTACTGCAGCAAAACGACCTCATTTTTCAGTATTGAATAAATCAAAAATAAAAAATGATTTTAAAATTGAAATTCCCTACTGGCGAGATACATTGAAAAATTGCATTAAAAAATTAAAAAAATGAAAAATATTCTAATCACTGGAGGAGCAGGGTTTATAGGTTCTCACTTAGTGAGGTTATTTGTTAATAAATATCCTAAGTATCACATTATAAATATGGATGTGCTTACCTACGCCGGTAATTTGGAAAATTTGAAAGACATTGAACATAAAAAAAATTACACATTTACAAAATGTAATATTTGTGATTTAGATAATGTGCAAAAGATTTTTGAAAAGTATAAAGTTGATAGTGTTATACATTTGGCAGCAGAATCACATGTAGACAGATCTATTAAAGACCCATTTTCATTTGCACAGACTAACATAATGGGAACACTCAGTTTATTGCAAGCTGCAAAAGAACAGTGGAATGGAAATTTTTATAATCATTTATTTTATCATGTTTCTACAGACGAAGTGTATGGGTCCTTGGGGGAGGGGGGGTTTTTTACTGAAAAAACTGCCTACGATCCTCATTCTCCTTATTCTGCTTCCAAAGCGTCTTCAGATCATTTTGTAAGAGCCTTTGCTGATACCTATGGATTACCAACTGTTATTTCAAATTGTTCTAATAATTACGGTTCTTACCAGTTTCCTGAAAAATTGATTCCGTTATTTATAAACAACATTGTAAATAATAAACCTTTACCTGTTTATGGGAAAGGAGAAAATGTTAGAGATTGGTTATTTGTAAATGATCATGCTAGAGCAATTGATGTCATTTTTCATAATGGTAAATTGGGTTCGACATATAATATTGGCGGCTTTAATGAATGGAAGAATATTGATTTAATTAAAGTTATTATTAAAACAGTCGATCGTTTGTTAGGAAGAGAAGCTGGTGCTTCCGATAATTTAATCACTTATGTTAACGATAGGCCTGGTCATGATTTACGATATGCGATAGACTCTACAAAATTGAAAGAAGAATTAGGATGGGAACCTTCTTTACAGTTTGAAGAAGGGATCGAAAAAACAGTAGCCTGGTATCTTCAAAATAGTGAATGGACAGAAAGAGTAACTTCAGGTGATTATCAAGAGTACTATGAAAATACTTATGGTAGATAGCAAGTTTTATTTAAAATTAACAAGACATAAATCATCAATTGAATTATAAAGAAACTTTATACTTTGTTGCAAAATGCTTAACTGTATCTTGGGAAAATAAGAATAGACAAGAAATAGAAAAACAATTAAAATCAAAATCTGTGAATTGGGGTTCTGTTGTAAAAGTGAGTACAGCTCATTACGTATTTCCAGCATTGTATTGTAATTTAAAGCGGGTTAATTTCTTAGATTATTTACCCCATAAATTGGTAGATTATATGAAATATCTCACTGATTCCAACTTGGAGCGGAATAAACAGATAATTGCTCAAGCAATTGAGTTAAACCGTCTATTATTAGATAATCACATCACTCCTATATTCATAAAAGGAACAGCAAACTTGTTAGCTGGAGTATATGAAAATATTGCTGAACGAATGGTTGGCGATATTGATTTTATTTTTTCAAAGGATGACTATCCAAAAGCAATTAGTATATTATTGAAGTTTGGATATGTTAAAGTGATAAAAACAGACTATAATTACCCCATGTTTAAGCATTATCCAAGATTAGTAAAAGAGAATGAGATTGCAGCTATTGAAATTCATAAAGAACTTTTGTTAGAAAAATATGCAAGTGAATTTAATTATAAAATTGTGGAGAAAGATAGTCAAGTTATAAACGGCGTTAAAGTTTTGAGTTTCGCAAATAAATTAAACTTATCTATCATTTCGAGTCAAATTAATGACAATAATTTTTATTTTAAGACAATCACCTTAAGAAATGCCTATGATGTTTTTTTATTGTCTAAAAAAACAAATGCTAAAAGGGTAATGATTGCGTTTGATAAGCTAACCAATCCAGTAAATTGTTTTTTAGCGACCTGCTACGAAGTTTTTAATAAAGTAGATAGTTTAAAATACATCAAGACAAAAAATACAGTTTTATATTTAAATGTTTTTAAAAGTCAGTTTAATAACAGTAAAAAAACAACAACTCGGTATAAGCGCATTAAGAAGTATCTTACTTTAAAATATAGAATTAATCTTATTTATAAATCATTTTTGCATAAAGATTATAGGGTTTATTTATATAATAGAGTTACTGATAAAAATTGGTATAAAGAAAAATTAATTCGGTTAGGAATAAAAAACAGAAAAAAATCCAAGTAACTGTATTCTCCTAACTATCTTAAAATCCGATATACATAGACTCATGTACAGACCAATTAATAGTCAAATATCAATATTCTATATGCTTTAGGAATTATCTGTAACTTCTTTAATAAAGTTAATTACGGAATCTTTAGCTACAACAAAACCTGATGAGAGTAATAACCCTATAATAATAAAATTAATGACTGTAATAGTTCTTTTAGGTTTAGTTCTTTGATTTGGAACAGAAACCTCATCTATTACCGAAAATATAGGGGTGTCCTTATTTAACTTTATCTTGTTATTATTATATTCTGAGGCCAAATTAATTAGAATACTTTGTTGTAATTGGTACTCAGATTCTAGCTTTTGTAATTCAGACATAAAACTTGCTGTAGAAATACTTTTATTTGAATCTTTGAATTCAGCAAGTTTGTTCTGTAAAATATCAAATTCTGCTTGTTTAAGTTCATATTGTTCTTTTGAAAAATCTAATCTTTCACTTATTTTATTAGTCCTAATCTCTATAATTTTAGACTGTAAACTTTTTGTTATTTTACTTACTATTTGACTGCTAATAAAAGGATCTTCGTCTGTTGCAAAGACTTTGATGTATCCATCTTTACTGTTTAATTCTATCTCAAATTTTCCTCTAAATGAGTTTAAAAGGCCAAAATCTTCATCATTTATAAAATTATAATTTTTTAGAAGATCACTATTAATTTCATCAGTTTCATTAGTTTTCTTATTTGAGAATAAACCGATTGTATATTTTTTTATAAATCCAATTGGATTAAAATAACTTCCACTTGATGATAAGTATTCTTTAATAGTAAACTTATCTCCATTTGAATTAATCAATTCTTCACTAAGCAATCTTAGGGAAAATTCCTCCGAATCTATAATATTTGTGTATACAAGTGGAGACAGGTATGAATCACTAGTAACTTTGGTTGCATCCAAATTAATACCTGCTAGTGATGCTAAGGAACCCAATTTATTATTAGTTGACATATCATCACCACTTACTTGTGGTACGAAAGTAGTTTGAGATGTATATACTACTGGGCTTAAAAGAGCAATAAAGCATCCAACAATAAAAAAGGATAATGTAGCTTTTGAGATTAATATCCTTTCACACCAAATCTTTTTTAAAATAGCTATGATATGAATCGAATCATCTTCATTATTATACAAATTTGTCTGTTTATTTGTCTTATCCATTATAATTTTGAAGCCAATAATATAGTTGTTATGGTAGAGGCTATAATGCCAAAAGTTTGATTAAAATTATTTAAGAATTTGCCTTCTTCTTTTTCCTTTAGTAATTTTCTGTTAGTAACAATAATTGAATTTGGTAAAACTTTAGGATTTTTAAATAAATTTATTTTCTTGGTTTTGCCATTAGGATAAATTATGTATGAACCAGAAGCTTCTTTATTAATTTTTCCTCCGGAATTTTTAATGTATTTTTTTGCACTTAACCCTTTTTTCCAAATAAAGTTACTTTCATTTTCTACTGCTCCAACAGTTGAAACAATTCCTCTGTTAGATGCAATGATTATTTCATCTCCGTCCATAAAAATCATGCTATCATCAGATCGAATTTTATTAAAGTCTATTGAGATTATTTTTCCATCTCTTTTTAAAACTGATGATTCAAGGTTAGCATATTTTGTCAATCCGCCTGCAAAACGAATAATATCTTTGAAGGAAGAATTTTTAAATTCTAAAATTACTGTTTGTTCATAATTGACTTCACCAGTTACTTTAATTTTAGATGGTTCATCATACCCTAATAATTTTCTGACAGTTAATATATCACCTTCTTGAAGTATAAATTTGTTTTTGGGTTCATTTGATATTCCTTTTAAATAATTTGTATCAACAGAGTAGTTAAATTTTTTTATAATTCTTTCATTGTCATTATCAATTTCCAATCTGTTTATTGAGACTTGTTTTTGATCTGCCTCAATCTCAAACCCGCCGGCTAAAAGAATTAAATCCTCCACATACATGTTCTCCTCAAGATCATATACACTCCCGTTTTTAATATATCCGTAAATTCCAACTCTCTTGTTAACATTTTCAGTTGTATTATTACTATAAAGAATTACTTTATCTCTAGGGATTAAAATTGTACTTTTTAAATTTTCTAAATCATTGAAATCGTACGTTAAGGAAAAATAATTACCGGTCTCAGAGTTATATCTTTTTAAGTCAATTCTGGTATCTAAGAGTTCACTGGTAAATCCAGGATTTTTTATTTGAGTATATCCAAAAATTATATCATACAAGCTAAAATTTTCTTTCCAACTAATTGTTGATTCTTGAGTACCAAAACCAGAAATTGAAATAGTTTTATCCCCTTCCACTCTAAGGTTACTGTAAACATACACAATATCTCCATCATTAAGCAGCACCTCTTTTTCATTGAGTAATATTTCAGAGAGAATGTAGCTATTCACAATCTCAATTCCATCATTTGTACTGTAAACATCCACCTTCTCAAAATAAACATCAGGTAAGTAACCCTTAGCACCATCTAAAATCAAAGACTTTAAATTAGAAAATGTTTTAAGTGAATAAGTGCCAGGTTCGAATACATGACCTTCAATTGTTACTTGGTCATATTGTAGGTCTAATATTCTGAAAAATGTAACTTGATCTCCATCTTCTAAATCAATTTTTTTATTGTTGTCAATTAGTTCTTGGTAATTGATAGTAATTAATTTTCTATCAATTACATTATCAGCTGTTCTCTCTTCTGCGGGAACTATTCTTTGAATATTTACTTTATTTGTTTGGGTTGTAGGAAGAATACCTCCTGAATACTTTACTAAAGTTGTCAAGTCTTCATATTCTAAAGTTTCATATATGGCAGGATTAAGTAATTCACCTTTGACTTCAATTGAATTTTTTCTGTTTGGAACAAATACTATATCATTATTTGTTAACCTTACATCATCTTTTAAATCACCAGATGTAATGTAATCATATAAATCAATTTTCTTTAAAAGTTTATTATTTCTGTAAATAATCACTTCCCTTAGGGATCCGCTATATTTAACTCCTCCGGCAGCATAAAGAGCAGATAATGCAGACCCAGATGTATTTAGAATGTGTGGTCCTGGTGACTCTACCTGGCCTAGAACAACTATTTTTGTAGGCCTAAGTTCAGTAAGAGATACATCCATAAAAGTTTTTTGTGGATTACTAACAAGTCCAGAAAGATATTTACCAAGGAATATTTTTAATCTTTCTTTAAATGTTTTAAAAGTATTCCCTGAGGCAAAAAACAGACCATAACCCTGTATATTAATATTTCCATTTCTATCAACAGTTACATTTTGTTCAAGTGAATTGTCTCCATAAGTTATTATTCTAATTTTATCACCAGGTGCAATCAAATAACCTTCATCAATATTTCCCAATAGATATTCTTTATTTAAATATGGGTTATTTTCAAAAATGTTATATCCGAAATAATTTGCAGTTTGACCTTTTATTCTAAAATCTGTATTATTAAGTTTTTCTTGATCTATTGAATCAGTTTCAGCTTCATTTTTATTTTTTAAAATTTCAGTTGTTGGATCGCTTTCTGAGGAAGTTTTGTTGTTGAGATCATCAGAAAAGTACTGATCTAATAATTTATCATAGCTGAGTCCTCTTTGTCTTGCTAACTGTCTTGCTTGATTTTCTGTCATCCCACTTGCATCCAAAGCTTTTAAAGCCTGAGATTTTGTAGTTATATTGTTTGATTTAGCTGTTTGAACTGCCTGATTAATAATAGCTTCATTTGTCTGTGAAAAGCCAGCAAAGGACAAAAGGATTATGAAGAATATATATCTCATAATATTATTTAGGATGGCAAATATAAAAAAAACTAGAGAATAATGTTTTGATGATTTTCAAACTCCGCTTATTACTTTAAAATATGATCAAATATGTGATGAAGCATTGATTTAGATATGTAATGAAATAATAAAAATCATATTATTTATTATTTTCCCATTCTCTGTCCTTTCTAACTTTCAAATTTGTATTCCAACCTCCTTCGATTGCGTTAAGATCAATATTTAATTTTTTGGCAAACATGATAAGTCCATTAACATCTTTGGGAAAACATTTTCCACCATAACCTAGTTGCCCATCATGACCTGGCACATTGAGATGACTATCTCCAACTCTTCCATCTGATGAGAAACCATTCAATGCATCCTCCCAATTTGCACCAATTTTATCACATATTAATTTAAATTCATTCATTATTGAAACTTTTGTAGCAAAAAAAGTATTATTCATATATTTTATTAGCTCTGAGGTTTTACAGTCAGTTTCAATTATATTCTTGTTTTTAAACCTTAACTCATAAATTTTTCTTACACTAATTGTTAAAGCCTTTTCTCCACCCAGAATGATCCTGTTTTGTGTCAACATATCCAGCTTTGATGTTCTTTCTGTTAAAAACTCAGGTGAGAAAACTATTCTAAGTTGACTATAAATTTTATTTAATTGATCGGTTGTTCCAGGTAAAACAGTAGATTTTAAAATGTAAATAGGTTTTTCATTAGCATATTTAAAAACCTCCTCTACAAATTCTAAGTTTTGATTTCCGTCCTCATACATGGGAGTTGGTACGCATACAAAAACAAAATCAGAATCATGAGTTTCATTTAAAGTGTGAGTTGATTTTAGGGGATCAACATCATAAACCTTTATGTTACTTACAGGCGAAAAGGCAAATGCTTGGGCTTCCCCAACAAAACCATTTCCAATAATACCAATTGTTGGCTTTCTCATTTTTAGTATTTATAGGAGTCGTTTTTAAAAGGCCCCTTAACGTTTACACCAATATAGTCGGCTTGTTCTGAATTGAGTTCCTCTAGTTCTACACCAAGTTTCTCTAAATGCAACATTGCAACCTTTTCATCTAAATATTTTGGAAGTACGTAAACCTTATTTTCATAACTTTTGTGGTTTTTCCACAATTCAAGTTGTGCTAAAACTTGATTAGTAAATGAATTACTCATAACAAAACTTGGATGGCCGGTAGCACATCCTAGATTTACAAGTCTTCCCTCGGCTAATACAATTATCTCATTTTTGTTTATTAAGTACTTATCTACCTGTGGTTTAATCTCTTCTTTATTATTTCCATATTTTGAATTCAACCAATTCATGTCTATCTCATTGTCAAAGTGACCAATATTGCAAACTATTGCCTTGTCCTTCATCTTCACGAAATGCTCTTCTTTTACAATGTCTTTATTTCCTGTTGCAGTAACAATGATATCCATTTTTTCAACTACACTTGATAATTTTTTTACTTCGAAGCCATCCATAGCTG
>CENJ01149805.1_pt1 | contig 31890 bp, 28 predicted proteins | sample 356161 | NCBI WGS metagenome assembly CENJ01 (sample SAMEA2619531, study PRJEB7988) | marine metagenome | biome: marine biome (ENVO:00000447); feature: surface water layer (ENVO:00002042); material: "saline water (ENVO:00002010), including plankton (ENVO:xxxxxxxx)" | depth 5 m | reverse complement strand
AATGGGCGGCACAGATTGCAGTCGCGAGGGCATCCGCCGCATCATTCTTTACACCGCCCGCGCGTGGAAGGAGCCGCTGCACCATAAAGGCGATCTGTTCTTTGTCGGCCTTACCTGTGCCCACGATCGCCTGTTTGATGCGGCGCGGCGCAAACTCGGACACCTCAACAGACGACACTGCCAGCGCAGTCATCGCGGCGCCCCTCGCCTGCCCCAGTTTCAGCGCGCTCTGCGCACCGGCATTCACTAGCGTTTCCTCAACGCCGGCCAGATGCGGTTGGTGGAGAGAGACAAGCTCGCTGACGCCATTGAAAATCACAGCGAGACGTTCGGCCAATGGTAAAGTCGGATCAGGTGAGATAACGCCATGCGCTACCCATGACAAACGCGGGCCATCAGAGAGGATCATTCCCCATCCTGTATGGCGCAGACCGGGATCAATCCCGAGAATTCTGACTGGTGTTCCCATAAGTCGTATCTGCGCCTGAAATGGTGAATCGTGACTTAATGTTTCTCGTTTTGTTCCGCAAAGGTCAAGGCCGGGCAGAACCCTCATGACGAATGTGCCCTAAAATCCACAACGTATTGGAATGACGCTCGCGTCAACAATTGTCACTCAGATGAAACATTACTGTCGCGAAAGCTTCGCAGCTCTCGCTTAGCTCCCCGCGAATACTTCAATGCTTGCGGAGTGCATCATGAAATCTTTCCTCTTTGGTACTGCATCGCTGATCGGGCTTGGCGCCCTGTCCCTTCCGACATTCGCGCAGGATGCCCCTGCAAACGACCAGCCGCTTATTGCGAATACGATCTACGTCACCGTCCAGAAGCGTGAAGAAAGCCTGCGCGATGTACCAGTTGCGGTCACCGCGATTGATGCTTCGGTTCTTGATGATCTCGGCCTTGACGAGTTCGACCAGATCGCCCGTTTCGTACCGGGTTTCGAAGTTCAGGAGCAGAGCCCTAACAATCCGGGCTTTGTGATCCGCGGCATTACCTCTGACTCAGGCGAGGCCAATATCGAGCCCCGCATCGCGATCTTTCAGGATGGCGTTTCTATTTCACGCTCACGCGGCTCTGTGATCGAGCTGTTCGACATTGAACGTGTCGAAGTTGCCAAAGGCCCGCAGCCAACCCTGTTCGGTCGCGGCGCTCTGATTGGCGGTGTAAACGTGATTCAGGCCCGCCCTGAGTTTGAACTCTCCGGTGAAGCAACGATCGGCATCGGCAATTTTGAGGAACGCTATGTTGACGGTTATATCACCGGTCCGTTGATCGACGGTGTTCTGGCCGGTCGTCTGGCTGGTCGCCTCCGCGAGCGTGACGGCTATGTGGAGAGCGTCACACCATTTCAGGATCACTTCAACAGTCAGGACATGGCGGCAGTTCGCGGCTCTCTGACGTACACGCCGCGCGAAGATCTGTCGTTCGACCTGATCCTCAATTATCAGCGTGACGACCCATCTGGCACGAGCTTCAAATCCGGCGCATTCGAGCCAACACCGGGCGGCAGCACCGCCGCCTGGGATCCGGCCAACCTCAACACTTTCGGCAATTTCCTGAACGGTCAGGACCTCGGCCTGCGCCGCATCGTGTCCAGCGCGACCCTGATCGGCGACTGGGAAATCAACGACCAGTTCTCCCTGACATCCACGACCGGCTATCGTGACATTGATAGCCTTGAAGTCTTTGATCCGGACGGCTTCGGTCTCGAGCTGATGATTTTCGCTGAGGACTACCAGGGCGAGCAATTCTCTCAGGAATTCCGCGTAAACTATGATAGCGGCGAGCGTCTTCGTGGCTTTGCCGGCATCAGCTATTTCGATGAAACCGGCTCACAATATGTGCCACTGACATTCGACGAACGGGCTGTTCAGGCACTGCTCGGCGGCCTTCTCGTGCCACCAACCGTTTCGGACGTGAGCACGCTTCCGGCAATCAACCTTACAGCGTTCGCCCAAAGCGGCGGCACTTTAATCGTACCGCTCAAGCCGATCCACAATGAAGCCTTCACCAACTTCGGCGAGACCCAGTCCATCGATCTGTTCGCAGATGTCAGCTATGACGTAACTGATCGTCTGGAAGTAACAGGCGGCGTACGCTGGACCCGCGACGAGAAAGAATCCGGCCTTCTGGTCGAGCTTCTGAACGGCCCGAGCAATCTGACCTTTGGCGGCCTGTTCGTACAGGACTCCAACGGACTGATCTCTGCCTCTGACGACTTTGATGATTTCACATATCGCGTTGCAGCCAGCTATGCGGCGACAGATAACGTCAACATCTATGCAAACTATGCACGCGGTCGCCGCCCTGAGGTCATCACGGCTTCAGCATCAGCGCCAAGCGCAGGTTTTGCGACACTGGATGCAGAGATTGTCGACGCGTTCGAGCTTGGCCTGAAGGGCCTGTTCCTCAACGGTAATCTCAGCGTTGAAACTTCTGTCTTCAGCTATGACTATTCAAACTTCCAGAGCACGCAGGTGAATGCGACGACCGGCCTGATCGAACCGATCAACGCAGGCGACGCAACATCGAACGGCTTTGAAGCACAAGCGATCTGGTCAGTGAATGACATGCTCGCCCTTACTGCGAACTATGGCTACAACCATGCCCGTTTCGATGATGAAGCCGGTGCGCCATTCGCCGGAAATTCTCTGCGCCTGTCTCCGGACCAGACGGCATCGGTTTCTGCACGCGTGCTCTTCGATCTTGGCTTTGCAGACCTCAAAATCGTACCGAGCTATACATGGCAGTCTGAAGTCTATTTCGACAACACAGAGCGCGCTGCGATCAGTCAGGACAGCTATGGCCTGCTTAACCTGAATGCCCAACTCGACTGGGATAACGGGTTTGGCTTTGAGGTGTATATGTCGAACGTGCTCGACGAAGAATATCTGATCGACGCTGGCAATACCGGCGATGCGTTCGGTATTCCGACCTTCATCTCTGGCGCGCCTCAATTCTATGGCGTGCGTCTGTCCAAGTCCTTCTGAAGACGATCGGACACATAGACAAAAAAGGAAAAGCCGCGGGCCATGCTCGCGGCTTTTTTGTTTAAACGAGCGGTGTTGAGATGAACTCCGGCAGCGCCTCCGCCCGCTTAGAGAGCGCAGCGATGGCCGGGTAGGTCGTCAGGTCTGCAAGGTTTGGATAAACCAGTCTGGTAAAGCCCCACGCGCAGGCAGCTGTAATATCTGCCTGGGTTGGCTCGTCTCCACCGAGGAACGCTGATAGCCCTTCAAGCTCTTTATCAAGCGCGGAATACGCTTCCACCAGCTGGGTTTCAACACGCGTCAGCCAGTCCGGGTGCAGCTTGTCCGCGGGGCGCATATTGTACTCATAGACGATCTGAACCGTCTTTTCGCAGGCGATAAGCGCAAGGCCAATAACCCGCTGACCTTTTACAAAATCAGACAGCGTTTCGGGGAAGAGCGTTTTGTCCGGCCCTGCCAGCTTTTCGAGATATTCAAGGATGACCGTCGATTCCATAAGCACAGTGCCGTCATCAGTGATCAGCGTCGGCGCCTTCACCAATGGATTAAACGCACTGAAGGCCTCGAACTGACGCATCACCGAAATCTGCTCATGCTCGAAAGACAACCCGAGGCGTTTTGCGCTGATCGCGACGCGGCGCACAAACGGGGAATCAGACATGCCAATCAGTTTCATCACACCCTCCTGATAAACTGGTGCGAGTACTGCTAGCCCCGTCACCCATCACGCGCAAACCACCGAATGTCACATTCCGGTGCGCGGGGCCTGAATGCTTCGCGGCGGGGCGCTAAGGCTCGTTGCCTTCCCAGTCGACAATCCAGTCGAACTCGTCACCCTCAAAGACCGTATCTTCAGAGACCGTCCGCCCCATAATAGAATGATCCTGCCGGTGGACAGAGCTTTGCTCCCCCGAAATCAGCGGATGCCAGTGTTCGAGTGATTTGCCTTCATGGATCAAACGATAGGCGCAGGTTTTCGGCATCCATTTCAGCGCGCCGAGATTATCCGGCGTCAGCTTTACGCAATCAGGAACGAACTGTTTGCGGTTCTCATAGTTCGAACAGCGGCAGGTTTCAGCATCCAGCAGCTTGCAGTGAAGACGCGTATAGGCGATCTCACCGGTGTCCTCGTCCTCGAGCTTTACAAGGCAGCATTTCGCGCAGCCATCACAGAGGGCTTCCCACTGATCCTCGCTCATATCCTTGAGCGGAACGGTTTCCCACCAATTGCCAGCCATTCTAAGCGCCAGCGACCCGATCAAAGATCGCGTTCAGGTCTGCCACCGCAGCGGCTGCACCTGCTTCATGTTTCCAGACGCCACCGGAGACCGCGAGGAAATCAGCGCCCGCCTGAACCAGAGGCTCTGCATTGGCTGGCGTGATACCGCCAATAGCCACGCAAGGCAGCTCCATCATTTCTTGCCACCAGGTTAGGAGTTCAGGTTCGGCCTGTGTCGGCGCCTCTTTTGTCTCTGTCGGGCAGAAAGCACCAAAGGCGACATAATCTGCGCCCTGCTCGCCAGCGACCATCGCCAGATGGCGACTATCGTGACAGGTCACGCCAACAATGCCGTGCTCGCCCACCCATTTCTTGGCGTCTTTGAATGTGCCGTCGGACTGGCCGATATGCACGCCGTCCGCGCCAAGCTCTGCTGCCAGATCTGCGCGATCATTGATGATGACAGCGACGTCGCGCGCCTGAACTTTCTCAATGAGTTTTTCGCCAAACCGGCGCGTCGCGTCCACGTCGACTGTCTTCCCATCTGCACCCTTCAGCCGCACCTGCAGGCATGCGACATCGCCCGCGTCGAGCGCACTTAAAAGATCGGTTTCGAACGCCCCAAGATCAGTAATGACAGGCGGCGTGATGAGATAAAGGCGAGTGCGATGGTCCATCCCGCAGTCAGAAAGCGAAAATACCCTGACGGTCAAGTCTTGTCGTTTTCTCTACAGCGTATAAAGCTAAGTTAAATATAGGGAGGTATCATGAAATATATTCTGAAAACGGGGCTTATCACGGCGGCGCTTCTGGCGGTCGGATGCACATCTACAGCGCAGGAAGCCGACTCGGTTCCAACACCGAATGTCGACGTGGCTGTCTCAGCCGTCGGTATCGGCGTCACCAGTCTTGAAACCAGCATGGCGTTCTATCAGGACACGCTGGGCATGCGCGCTATCGCGACATTCGAGATCTCTCACATGGATGAGATCGTGCTCGTCGCGCCAAATGGCGGCAGCGCGATTGTGCTGATGGAATACACAGACGGGATTGAGCGCAATGTCACCAACCTGCCGGTAAAGATCGTGCTACGCGTTCCAGACCCTGCCGCTCTGGCGGCCAATATCCGTGCAGCTGGTTATGAGATTGTACGCGAGCCAATACCTTCCGCAGAGGTAGGTGGCGCAATTGTCGGTTTTGCCCGTGATCCGGATGGATATCTGATCGAAATTCTGCCAACTCAGCCATAACGAACACTCAGGGGAGGCTTTCATGGCGGATACACAAACACTTATGCAATCGCGGCTCTTTGCGATGGGCATTGCTGTCAGTGATCTGGAAGTCTCCACCGCCTTTTACCGCGATGTTCTGGGGCTTGATGAAGTGAACCGCATTTCATTGCCGAATATGGAAGAGGTAGTTCTTCAATATCCGGGCGCAGACCATAAAGTCGTCCTGATGAAATTCACCGATGGCAAGGATCGCAATGTCACACGCCTGCCTGTGAAGCTCGTCTTCCAGTTCGCCAATGTGATGGAAACGGCCAAAGCAATCCGGGATGCGGGCCATCAGGTCGTGAAAGAACCTGAGCGGGTGCCTGAAATCCACAACGCGATCATCGGCTTCGCACGTGACCCTGACGGCTATCTGATTGAACTTTTACAGTCATACACCCCTGCCGAGTGATCAAATCTCAGTGCGAACGGTCAATTCAGGTTTACTTGAGCGTCCGTCGCACTAACGTTTCTGTTTTACAGTATTGTTGAACAGGACATTCCAAAATGCGCCCGGGCCTAAAGCCATCCCTTCTGACGATCGCCCTTTTCGCAGGATTACTGACCGCGTGTAGCGGCGGCGGAGGTGGTGGCGGCACAACTGTTGCGCCTGTGCCTGTTCCGACACCAACCCCTACACCTACACCGACGCCTACTCAGACGCAGCCGACCTATACGCGCGGCGTCTTCCCGGCAGCGAGCAGCTTTAAAGACCAGTGCGAAGTGCCGCGCGTGGGCGTCGATATTGAAGGCAATCCTTACACGGACGTTCAAGGCACACTCGGCGATGAACTCTTCTGGTTACGCTCCTGGACGGAAGAAACCTATCTCTGGAATGACGAAGTCACGGACCAGAACCCGTATAACTTCTCCAATCCTGAAGTCTATTTCGACGTGCTGCTCACAACAGAGACAACGCCATCCGGCGAGGACAAGGACGACTTCCACTTCTATCAGCCAACGACTGAATATCTGGCGCAGCGCACCGCAGCACCGACTTCAGGCTATGGCGCGCGCTTTGCGATTTATGCTTCTGCGCCGCCGCGCGATGTGCGCGTTGTGTTTACCGAGCCAAACTCACCAGCTTCCACACCGGTTAGCGGTGAAGCCCCATTCCAGCGCGGTGCCCAAATCCTGCAGATTGACGGGGTCGATGTTGTAAATGGCGGCAGTCAGGCTGACGTTGATACTCTGAATGCAGGTCTGTTTCCGGCAACCGCCGGCGAGTCACACACTTTCGTGGTGCGCGATGTCGGTGAGACAGCCCGCACCGTCACCGTCACATCAGCCAATATTGCACCATCGCCGGTGAACCGGACCGAGATCATTGATCAGGGCGCGAACAAGGTCGGCTACATCCTGTTCAATACGTTCAGCCCGACCACGTCTGAAGAAGCGATCCGCGATGCTATCCAGACTATGGCAGACGGTAATGTGACAGACCTTGTTCTGGACCTTCGCTATAATGGCGGCGGGCTTCTCGCAGTCGCCTCGCAGCTGTCTTACATGGTGGCGGGCCCAACGCCGACTACTGGCCAGACATTCGAACTGCTCCAGTTCAACGACGACGCAGGCAACCGCAACCCGGTTACCGGTCAGGTGAACGAACCGATCCCGTTTTATGCGACCGGACTTGGCTTCTCCCTGCCGAATGGAACGCCCCTGCCATCACTTGATTTGCCGCGCGTATTCATTCTCTCAACGGGCGGCACATGCAGCGCCAGTGAAGCCGTCATTAACGGCCTGCGCGGTGTAGGTATCGAAGTCGTGCTGATCGGCGACATTACCTGCGGCAAGCCATATGGCTTTTACCCGACAGACAATTGCGGCACGACCTTCTACACGATCCAGTTTCAGGGCGTGAACAATGTCGGATTTGGCGATTATGCGGACGGCTTTGTGCCTCAGGATAACAGCTTTGCCTTCGGTGAGCGCCTGCCGGGCTGCACGGTCGCTGATGACCTCTCTAACCCGCTCGGTACAGCGGGCGAGAACCTTCTTGAGACAGCGCTCTACTACGCAGAGAATAGTGCCTGCCCGCCTGTGCCGTTCTCGTCCTCGGCATCTACCGGGGTTGCGCCAGGTTCACCTGAAACGGTGTTCGATCGCATTCCGGGCCAGCAACTTGCTATCCGGACATCGCCTTTCACCGAAGCGCGCGACATTCTTGAGAATAGCCGTGACCTCACCGGAGTGAACTGATCATGCTGAAAGCCGGTTTTGCGTTCATAACGGCGTTGGCGAGCCTGGCCGCCTGCGCCCATCCTGTCGGCGACGCGCCCGTGCCTGCCGTTCTGGCCAGTGACGCTGAACTGGCGCCGCTTATGGCAGAGCTTCGCGAGATGACTGGCCGGGCCAATGTTGAGCTCGGCGCCGATGATCCGCTGGTTACGCCTGTTGTAACGATCCTGCCTCCACCTGCGGGACCGTTTGAAGGCAATAATCCGGCGCTACCGACAAGCTATGGGCTGGAGCTGCGTGACGGGGCGTGCGTCCTCGTTGATCAGGACGGCGGTCTGATCCGCACACTTCAGGGCGTGACTTGCGCGCCCTATACGGGCGAGGCCGAATAACACACGCTTGATCTCAACCTGACTTGAGAAATTAAAGACAGGGTCTGCAATCAGAATAAGGAGCAGACCTTGAGAGGAAAATCGACATCCAGCACAGGTATTCGCTTTGGCACGCAAAGCGACCTGACCACATTCTGGAGCGCATTTCACGATCTGTCACAGGGTGGTCACCCTGCCCGCTAGATACAAAAAAACCCTCACCAGCGCGGTGAGGGGTTTCTCAATTCTGAAGGAACGATTGGTTCCTCAAGCAAGGCTTAACTATCAGCCTGCTTTTGACGCCTCGCAGATCGCGTCGATTGTCTCTGCGAGCATAGAGTTGAACTCCTCGTCAGACTGCTGCGCAGAAAGGCCTTCAGTCAGCGCGCGGGAGAAGCTTGCGATAACGCCTGTGTTCTGTGCGAGCTTTGCATTTGAGTCTTCGCGGGAATAACCGCCAGACAGAGCCACCACACGCATAACAGCCGGGTGGTCTACCAGCGGCTTATAGTGGTTAGGTGTTTCCGGCAGAGTAAGCTTCAGCATGACCTGCGTGCCTTCTGGCAGAGCGTCGAGCTGCTTAGTGATTTCCGCGAGCAAAATATCTTCAGCTTCAGCCTTGTCCGGCGCGTTGATGTTCACTTCAGGCTCGATGATCGGCATCAGGCCTGCAGCGAGGATCTGCTTGCCAACTTCAAACTGTTGCTCAACGACAGCTGCGATACCGCCAGCGTTTGCAGAGTTGATGTTAGAACGCATTTTCGTGCCGAAAATGCCTTTGGAAACGGCTTTTTCAAGCAGCTTGTCGAGGTCCGGGTTTGGCTTCATGACCTGAACGCCGTTTTCTTCGTCAGCGAGGCCTTTGTCGATTTTCAGGAATGGAACAACGCCGCACTCATTCCAGAGATACTCGGCTGTTGGTGTGCCATCGATATCGCCATCCATTGTGCGTTCGAACAGGATTGCGCCGATAACTTTCTCGCCCGTGAATGCAGGAGACTTGATGATACGCGCACGCATGTCGTGGATGAGGCCAAACATCTCCTCATCATTTGAGTAAGCGCTTTCCTCAACACCATAAAGGCGCAGCGCTTTTGGTGTAGAACCACCTGATTGGTCGAGCGCTGCAATAAAGCCGTCTTTTTCTGCAGCCTGTTTGGCCATTTCTGCGTTCATCGTCTTATGTCCCTGCTTATGTGACTATGAAATGAGTATCGTTCTGACAGTGAAACCTGCCGCTATTATTTCTTGAGTGCTTCCACACCCGGAAGCGCTTTGCCTTCCATCCATTCAAGGAATGCGCCACCCGCGGTGGAGATGAAGGTGAAGCGGTCTGCTGCCTTTGCATGGTTCAGCGCAGCAACTGTGTCACCGCCGCCCGCAACAGCGATGAGAGAGCCTTTCTCGCAGCGATCCGCAGCCGCCTGAGCCGCCGCTACCGTTGCTGCATCAAATGGCTCGATTTCGAACGCGCCCAGCGGGCCGTTCCAGATAAGGGTCTTCGCGGCATCCATAACCGTTTCAATACGGGTCACAGTCGCCGGACCGGCATCGAGGATCATCTCGTCGGCTTCGACTTCCGGCAGGCTGCAAATGCGGTTTGGCGCGTTCGCTGCGAACTCTTTGGCGCAGACCAGATCAACCGGCAGGACCAGCTCGCAGCCAGCCGCTTTCGCGTTGGCTTCAATCTCTTTGGCAGTATCCGCAAGGTCATGCTCGCACAGAGATTTGCCCACATCCGTGCCGCGCGCTGCGAGGAAGGTGTTCGCCATACCGCCGCCAATGACAAGGTAATCCACTTTCGCGACGAGGTTCTTCAGAAGGTCAATCTTGGAGGACACTTTCGCGCCGCCGACAACCGCCACAACCGGACGCTCCGGCGCGCCGAGCGCTGCGTTCAGTGCATCAAGCTCGCGTTCCATGCTCTTACCTGCATAGGCCGGAAGGTGATCTGCGAGACCCACAGTCGAAACGTGCGCACGGTGCGCAGCAGAGAAAGCGTCAGACACGAAGATATCGCCGAGCTTTGCCATTTCAGAGGCCAGCTCCGGATCGTTCTTCTCTTCGCCCTTATGATAGCGTGTGTTTTCAAGAAGGATGATGCCGGTTTCGTCCAGAGCCTCAATCGCCGCTTTTGCGCCCTCGCCTTTACAATCCTCATAGAAGGCAACCGGATGTCCGATCACCTTAGCAAAAGCAGGCGCGATAGGCGCGAGGCTCATCTCTGCCATGCGCTCACCTTTCGGTCGACCAAAGTGGGCGAGCAGTGCGACTTTCGCGCCCTTGGCACGCAAAGCATTCACAGTGTCTACAGCCGAAACCAGACGCGTATCATCACTGACTTTGCCATCCGCCATTGGCACGTTGAAATCGACACGAACCAGCGCCGTTTTGCCAGTCAGATCGCCTGCGTCGTCAATGCGGTTAAAATCAGCCATTCATCAATTCCCTGCTTTTGTAAAAACCGCGCGCAGTAATGCTGCCGGGCCTGTGTGATAGGGACCCTCTTCGAGTCGCTCAATGCCTGTCAGCAGAGACTCTTCGCGAAGGCCCTCGAAATCAGAGCGGATATCTTCCGCGCTGTAGAGCATGTCGACATCTGGCGGTCCGCCAGACTGGTATTTTTCCTGATATCCGATCTGGTCCTTAGTGAACCCCTCCAAAAAGACAAAGCCGCCCGGAGCGAGCGACTTTGAAAAATGGGAATGAAGGTGCGGGCGGACTGCAGATGGCACATGGGCAAACATGGATGCCACAAGGTCAAACTTGGCCTCTGGCCATGCCCAGGCGAACAGATCTGCCTCGATTGTTTTCACGGACACACCCTTGCGCGCGGCAAGCTCCGCTGTGCGCTCCAGGCCGACAGGTGAGATATCAACAGCGGTCACATCAAGACCAAGCTCGGCCAGAAAAACCGCATCACGTCCCTGACCGGACGCAGGCACCAGCGCTGTTTTGCAATTTGAAGCGATAAGATCGGACCAGCCGAGCAACAGGCGGCTTGGACGATCGCCATAGGCAAAACCGTCTTCCGAAAATCTTGCGTCCCAGAATTCCTTTGGAATGCCTTGAGACAAGATACGCCCCCGCTTAACTCAACCCAGATACCGGCGTGAGACATACCTCACAATGGCGTAATGTCCAGCACATGGGACAATTGAAACCGGCTATTTCATACATTTTGCATGCAAGACGTGCGGATTCTTCGATGAGACCCAAAACACAAAGCCCGGCACGCAAAACGTACCGGGCTTCTAATCAGATCAGCGTAAGCGCTGAAACTAGATAAGCTTTGCCATAGCAACTGCTGTGTCAGACATGCGGGTCGCGAAGCCCCACTCATTGTCATACCAGCTGAGAACAGAGCAGAAATTGCCGTCCATGACTTTGGTCTGTTCCATGTGGAAGATAGAAGAGTGGTCGTCATGGTTGAAGTCGGTTGAGACGTTCGGCGCGTATGTGTAGCCAAGAACGCCTTTCAGAGCGCCATCAGACGCCGCTTTGATCGCGTTATTGATCTCGTCGACTGATGTGTCTTTCTTGGCGATGAACTTCAGGTCAACAACAGACACGTTCGGAGTTGGAACTCGCATTGAGAAACCGTCCAGCTTGCCGTTCAGTTCCGGCAGAACCAGGCCAACAGCTTTCGCCGCGCCTGTAGATGTCGGGATCATGGACATTGCAGCCGCACGTGCGCGGTACAGGTCGCCATGCATACGGTCGAGCGTAGGCTGGTCACCTGTGTAAGAGTGAATTGTTGTCATCATGCCGCGCTCAATGCCGATCGCGTCGTTGAGGACTTTGGCTACCGGAGACAGGCAGTTTGTTGTGCAAGACGCGTTGGAAACAACGAGATCGTCTTTTGTCAGCGTGTCATGGTTCACACCGTAAACGATTGTCTTGTCAGCGCCGGATGCCGGAGCAGAAACGAGAACGCGCTTTGCGCCAGCTTCGAGGTGCATTGCAGCTTTGTCGCGCGCGGTGAAGATGCCGGTACACTCAAGAGCGATATCAACATCCATTTCGCGCCATGGCAGCTCTTTCGGGTCACGAACCGCTGTGCAGAGGAATTCCTGATTGCCAGCTTTGATGGTTTCGCCGTCTACTTCGACAGGAACCGGAAGCTTGCCGTGTACGGAGTCGAACTGCAGGAGGTGCGCGTTTGTCGCGACCGGACCGAGATCGTTGATTGCGACAACTTTAATGTCATCACGGTTGTGCTCGATGATAGAGCGGAGAACCAGTCGACCAATACGTCCAAAACCATTAATCGCGACGCGAACTGCCATTCTTACCTCCAGTAAGTTACAAAACGAGTGTTCCCCCACGGAACGGAATTTGCGCGTTCTCTAGACCCAGATTGGGTGAAGGTCCAGTGATGACGGGATGAATCTTTGCTTAACCCGCTCAAACGCGCGTGATTGATCACTGCTTCTCAGGGTGGATGCCTGTCCATGTTGCATCGACATAGGCCTTGATGTTGGCATTGTCGGTTTCAAGGTCGCCGGTCAGGTCCATGAAGCGGTCCAGCACAACCCGTTTGCCAATGCCATCAAAAGCGGCAAGGAAAACCGGCACGCCCGTCGCATAGGACACGCGCAGATATCCGCTTTTATATTTGTCGACTTTGGACCGCGTGCCTTCAGGTGGAAAGCCGACGACGACTTCATCACGGCTCTCGATCAGATCAATCATCTGGTCGACTGTTGCACGCGCATTGCCGCTGCGGTCGACAGGATGACCACCCACCGCACGGAACAGAACGCCCATCGGCCAGAAGAACCATTCCTTCTTCACGAGGATGGTATAGTGCAGCCCGACCGACAGCATGGAAAAAGTCGCAGCCAGCGCATCCCAGTTTGACGTGTGCGGCGCACCGATCAGAATGACTTTCGGCTCGTCGGGCAATTTGCCTGCCAGCTTCCAGCCCATCAGCTTCAGCCCCGTAGAGCCTATCCAGCGTGTGAACGCATTGCCCTTACGCGGCGAACGCGCACCAATATGCGGATTATCGTATTCCAGCTGAGGTCTCCTACCCTGATCTTGTTATATTCAGACCAGCGTATCGGTTTTGTCTCACGGAGAGAAGAGAAGACTATATTTAAGTCCCAGCCGCGTCCGGCACGAGCGCCCGCACCATCTCGGCAATCTGACGCCAGCCTTTGTAAACGACCAGCTCACCGCAATCGGGCACGATTGTCAGATTGGTTGCCGGTTGGACCTGCATGAACTCATCAATGCGCTCGGCGATCATCTGGTGATCACTTTCTCCCACAATCAGGCGCACAGGGTTCTGGAACCGGGAAAATTCCGGAAAACCGTCATAATGTGCGAACTCGAACTCACGTACGAAACTTTCCGGCCCCTGACTGATGCCATGCGCACAAGCATTGCGGAGTAGCGCACGATAAATCGGATGATTCATGATTTTCTGGTCGGCGTCCGAGTGGCCGTAGGCGCGCGTCAGATACCAGTCGAGCCCTTTTTCATACATGATACGCTGACCGGCCCGCGCCAGCATACGTGCTGCCCATGGCGCCTTCTCCACCAGGTCAAGAAACGTGTTGTGTATCAGCGGCAAATGTCTGCGCCGGGATTTATCATACATCGGAAAAAAACCGCCGACAGAAATAAGGCTACCAACCTTTTCCGGATAGAGCGTCCCAAAGCGCGCGACACCCATGCCAGTAAAGGTGTGCGCAACAAAGTGCAGCCTTCTTGCATTCAGGTGCGCATGGAGATCGTTCATGGCTTCAATGAAATCATCGACCACCGGCATATCGTAACGCGCTTCGCTATTACCAAAGCCCGGACGTGAAAACGCGATCAGGCGCACACCCATCTCGCGATAATAACGGTCCGCCTCCTCAGACAGGGTGACGCCAACAGAATGCCCGTGAAGCAGGATTACCGGCACGCCGTCTTTCGCGCCAAGCCATGAATACGCGAGCTTGCGCCCTGACGGCGTCTTGAAGACGCGTTCGCGGCCATAAGGGTCGCGCCATACAGAAATACTCGTCTCGTCTTTTCTCGTCATTCGCACACAAATGAGCGCCAGAAGCCGGACCAGATCCACCTGAGACGTGGCACCGGTCTTATGAAACACCGAGGCAAGCTGCAGGCGCACCGTGCGCGCCGACGTATTGCGCTCCTCGGCGATCGCTGCGGTATCTCTCAAGCGAAACAATGCGCGGCAGACTTCAGCTTCTGCGTCTGTCAATCCGAAAGCTTCAATGATCCCGTCCTTTACAGACGGAGTCCATTCAGGATCCAGCACGCGGACAGCAATCGCATGAACGTCGCGCCCATTGCGCGGTTCTACCGGAAAAATCTCTGCAATGCGTTCATCCATATCGGCCGTGCAGATGCGCACCATGCCATGCTGGAGATTGCCACGGTTCTTGAGATTACGAAGGATGGTGCGGAACGTGTCCACTGAATCGGTAGATAGCCAGTCCTCACCGATTTTCTGCCCCTGAAAATGACCAAACTGCATCGTCCACTGGTCATTCGCTCCCAGAACATATTGCTCTGCGGAAACGACGAGCGTCGCGAACGAACCATCAGCGAGCAGCCGGTCTACCGGATCATTTGCAAGCGCGGTGGGCACTTCGCTCGCGAGCTTGTCCGCTTTCTCAATGTGCTGGAATAACTGGTTAGCGAAGCCGCTAATACCTGATGAGGTATTCTCGCTGCCAGCTTTATCGAGACGGTCCTGCCAGGCCGCAACGAGCCCGTCAAAAGCATCCGCATCGCTGATCACGCGATAGCTTTGTGCTACGATTTCAAAGTCTTCCTCGCGAAGATCTTCCATGAAATGTCACCCCATATGTCACATGACATATGACAAGCGCATCGCGATGTAGTTTTCAACTCACAAAAGCTGGTCCTGCGGGGGACGTGCCTAAAAATAATATTCTCGAAGCGCGACATTCGCTCTGTCCGCGCTCTCGCTCTGAAACGCGTTCCTATCAAAGGGGACGCGTTCTTTTTTGCGCAGAATTCTGAAAACAAAAAAGGCGCCCCGTTATGGAACGGAGCGCCTTCAAAATTCAGATAACTGAGAATCAGACCAGAGCTTTGGCCGCAGCCACAACGCCTTCGGCTGTGATGCCGAAATGCTTGAACAGGTCTTTGTAAGGCGCGCTCGCGCCGAACGAGTTCATGCCGACGAAGCCACCTTTACGGCCGATCCACTGATCCCAGCCTGTACGCACACCGGCTTCAACCGCGAGCTTAGGCAGGTCACCGCCCAGAACGTCGTCAATGTAAGCCTCGTCCTGCTCGGCGAAGATTTCCCAGCAAGGCAGAGACACAACGCGCGCTGCGATGCCCTCAGCTTTGAGGCTCTCCTGAGCGGCAAGTGCAATCTCGACTTCAGAGCCTGTCGCAACGATCACAAGCTGTGCATCGCCTTCGGCTTCTGAAAGGACGTAACCACCTTTGGCAGATTTGTTCTCAGATACGTCGCCGGAACGTGCTGGCGCGAGGCCCTGACGCGTCAAAACCATCATGCTCGGGCCGTCTGTACGTGCAAGCGCCAGTTCCCAGCATTCAGCTGTCTCAACACCATCAGCAGGGCGGAAGACATGGATGTTCGGCATCGCGCGGAAGCTTGCCAGATGCTCAACCGGCTGGTGGGTCGGGCCGTCTTCGCCAAGACCGATTGAGTCGTGTGTCATCACGTGGATGACAGGCGCACCCATCAGAGCGCCAAGACGGATCGCAGCTCGGGAATAGTCGGAGAAGACAAAGAATGTGCCGGAGTAAGGAATTACACCGCCATGCAGCGCCATACCATTCATCGCAGACGCCATACCGTGCTCGCGCACACCATAGTGAATGTAGCGACCAGCGTAATCGCCTGATGTCAGCGGACCGGTTGAGCTTGTCTTGGTGTTGTTGGAGCCTGTGAGGTCAGCAGACCCGCCAATCATGGTTGGCAGAATTTTGGTCGCAACTTCCAGCGCAGCGCCAGACCACTGGCGTGTCGCTTTCTTGTCCTGACCGTCAGACACGGACTGTTTATGCGCCTTCATGGCATCGGCGAGTTCGGCAGGGATCACTCGATCCATAGCTGCAGTGAACTCAGCCTGTTTGTCAGATGCAGCCAGACGGCCTTCCCATTCTGTACGTGTCGCTGCGCCGCGAGCGCCTGCTTCACGCCATGTTGTGAGAACATCTTCAGGCACAACGAATGGTGCGTGGTCCCAACCGATATTCTTGCGAATGCCTTCGATTTCGGACGCACCGTAAGGGCCGCCATGGGCTTTGCCTGTGCCTTCGATTGTCGGCGCGCCGTACCCAATGCGGGTTTTGCAGGCGATCATGACCGGACGGTCAGATGATTTTGCCCACTCAAGCGCCTGATCAATCGCGGTCGGGTCGTGACCGTCAATCGCTGCTACAGCCCAACCAGCGGCTTCAAAGCGTTTGATCTGGTCTGTTTCGTCAGCCACATCGAGCGTGCCATCGATAGTAACGTTGTTATCGTCCCAGAGCACGATCAGCTTATTGAGCTTCATGTGACCTGCGAGTGTAATCGCTTCCTGGCTGACACCTTCCATAAGGCAGCCATCACCCGCAATCACCCATGTGTTGTGGTCGACAACATCATCACCGAATTTCGCATTCAGGTGGCGCTCTGCGATCGCCATACCAACAGCCGTAGCGATACCCTGACCGAGTGGGCCGGTTGTTGTCTCTACGCCTTCGGTAACGAAGTTCTCCGGGTGGCCCGGAGTAGCCGCGCCAAGCTGGCGGAAGTTTTCAATATCGCTCAGAGAAACGCTCTCATACCCTGTCAGATACAGGAGAGAGTAGATGAGCATGGAGCCGTGGCCCGCTGAAAGGACGAACCGGTCCCGGTCAGCCCATTTAGGCGCCTTCGGATCATACTTCAGATGTTTGGTGTACAGAATGGTTGCGACGTCCGCCATGCCGAGCGGCATGCCGACGTGACCACTTGCAGCCTTCTCGACAGCGTCCATAGAAAGCGCACGGATCGCATTAGCCATATCCTGATGGGAAGCGGGGGAAGAGGACATGTCATTATTCCTTTGAGCAGCGTTACCGCGCACAAACTGAGTCTGGCCCGATCCGTCAAGGCTTGATATTTGCTCTGAACTGCATTTTTGGGAATAATGCCTGTGATTCTTGAAGTTAATTTCGGCGGCAAAAGGCCATGACCCAGTTAAAAGACGCCGTTTCAGACCTCGAGGCAGCCCTGCGCCGCCTCGAAAATAGTGTTGAGTCTCTGACTGATAGACACTCGCCGGGGCGCATCATGCAGGCCGAAGCCGAAGCGCTGCGCCGCGACCGTGCTAAACTGGCAGAGGACCTTGATGCCTCACGCGCAAGAGAACGCGAACTGGAAGCGCTGGCTGATGAAGCCTCCAAAGCGCTCGGCGTTGCGATTGCAGAAGTCAAAGCGGCCATGCAGGCCCAGCCACAGAACACTTAAGCAGGATTGCTGAACGCTCATGTCCAAAGCTGATATCGTCATTCGCGGCACAACCTATTCCATCGCCTGTGCGGAGGGGCAGGAGCCGCGTCTCATCGCTCTTGGCGAGAAGCTGAACGAACGTCTGGAAGCTCTGATCTCTGCTATTGGCGATGTCGGCGACACCCGCCTGCTGGTTGCCGCTGGCCTTTCTCTCATTGATGAGCTTGAGAGCGGCGAAGGAAGCAATTCCGAGTTTGCCGATCTCGACAATCGTATCACTCTGGTAGAACGCACTGCGGCTGCTGCACTTTCAGAAGCTGCCGCGCGCATCAACCAGATCGCGGACCGCGCCGATCAGGCCGGCTAATAAAACGGTACGGTTCGGAAATTTTCGAAACACGCCGGAATAAAACATCAGCTACCACGTCACTCCAGCATCAACACGATGACGAAGGAGTGTGTGATGCTTAAAACAGTTTCCATTTCGACACTGACACTCGCAGCAGTGCTTGGCTTTCAGGCTCAGGCGCAATCTGTATCCGTAGACGTTTCTGCGAGCGGTGCCGGTTCAGCAACAGCAACCAACAACGCCGTTACAACAACTGTGACCGCCGAAGGGAATGCCGATGCGCAAGCATCTGTATCGCCGGAAGGCGTAGAACGCTCAGCCGAAGCCGAAGGTGACGCAGACACAGATACGTCGGTTTCGCCAGGCATGGCCGATGAAGCAAGCATCGCTGCAGAAGGCGCAACCGAACGCACAGTCACGCTCGCAGGTGAAACCTCGGGCCGCGTCCTCGGCGAGAGCACCAGCTTTGTCCTTACTGCTGAACGCCAGAGCGAAGCCGCGATCAATGGCGCGATCGAGGACGGCGAAGCAACCGTTGAAGGCGCAGCCGAAACGACGCGCATGGTTTCAGCGCAGGCCGAAGGCGCACTGAACGGCACGCTCGAAACGACGAGCTCACGCGCAGCCTCCGGCTCTGCCACAATCACGGGTCTGGCTGACGACTCTGTGCCGGATCTTAGCGGTGCGGGCGACCTGCCGGTCGCGACTGAAATCGCTGGCGAGATTTCCGGTGACGTCGCTTCAAACCTGTCCGCCACAATCAATGATGCCGTCAGTGCAGACATTGCAGGCGACCTTGCGGGCACTGTGAATGCTGAAATTGCCGGCGAGATCGGAGCAACCATTCGCGAAGCACTCGCGACGGATATCGGCTCTGATATCCGCGAGAACATTGTGAACGACATCAGAAACAACCTGCCGCTCTAACCCCCGAGAGCAGCAGTGGCCGGCGCTCCCTCGCGCCGGCCTTTCCCCTGACAGATTATACCGGAGTAGACTTCATGAAACGTCCGATCCCATATCGGCGCATAGGCGCACTTTGCCTTCTGACCGCCCTCGCCCAACCGGCAATCGCGCAAGACGATCCGGTCACGTTTTCTGGTTCCGTAAGCGCAGGCATTGGCTCTGATTCCAATGTCGGCATTCCGGAACTTGACCAGACAACAGGCGAAGGTGACCTCTCCTATCTGTTCAGCCTGGAAGGTAATGTTGAAGCAGATGCAAGCGAGCGCCTTACGCTTCGCGCAGGCTATGAAATCGCCCATACCGGCTATCAGGACTTCGACCAGTTCTCCCTTCAAACACACCGGGGCTCGCTGGAGGCTGTTTATGATTTTGATGTCGTGGAAGCCGGCGTTCTCTACAACTATGTCCATGCGCGCCTCGATAGCGAAGGCTATCTGAACTATCAGCAAATTTCACCTTATGTGACACATCTGGCCGGTGACCGCGTTTTCCTGCGCGGCGCTCTTGAATTCACAGACAAGGATTTCCAGACTGACGATGCCCGCGACGCAGAGGGACAGGGCGTGCGCGGCGACGTGTATTACTTCATCGAAGGCGCATCGCAGTATGTCTCCCTCACCGGGCGCGTCCGCGAAGAAGACGCAAATTCAGACCTGTTTGACTTCACCGGCATGAGCGTGGATGCGCGCTATAATCAGAACTTTACGGTTCTGGATCGATCCGCGGAGCTTCGCATTGGTGGCGGCTATGAAAGCCGCGAGTATGACGGCGTGGATCCGCTGATCAGTGACGCCCGCAGTGATGACATTCTGTCTGCACAAACGGGACTGGAGTTTGAGCTCGCCGGCCCGCTCGCGCTCGACGTCGACTACAGCTATCGCGACCGCCAATCGAACCTGCCAAGTGCCGATTACGACGAGCACGTTGCCGAGCTGAGACTTCGAGCTAGCTTTTAGGTCAGTCTTCCTTCCTTGGGGCTATCATCAGCACCCCATAGCCGATGGCCTCATCCTTTGCCTGATCCTGCGTCCAGCCTACGGCGCGGATCAGGCGATTTTCTGCCTCATCGACTGCGGAAAACTCAGCATCCTGAACCCATCCTGCCAGAAATGCAGAGACAATCGGCGCCGCAAGCGATGTTCCTGAGTCCCGCTGTTCTCCGCCATCAGGCGCAGCGACCAGGACGTTGACCCCTTCCGCAGCAATGTCGACATAAGGTCCGCGATTGGCCCAGCGATAAGGAACGCCATTTGCGTTTACTGCCGTGACACCGATAACGCCGTCATAGGCTGCAGGATAAAGCGGGCCAGATGCCGGACCTTCATTTCCAACTGCCGCCACCACGACAATGCCACGCGCCTGTGCGCTCTGGATCATGCTCTCCAGCGCCGCGTTCGGCGGCCCCGTGAGGCTAAAATTGATGAGGTCAACGCCTTCGACAATCATCCAGTCGATTGCCTCGATCAGGCTGGCCGTTGTTGCGCCTGTCGTGCCGTCACTATCCAGAAAAAATACCGAAGCCCCTAACAGCTCCGGCGTTCGTTGCACGCTCGCATGCCGCGACAAAACTGAGGCAACGGATGTCCCATGCCCTGTCGGGCGAAGCGCGCCATGGCTGACAAAATCTGCCTCGGTCAATTCCAGCGTCTGAAGCAGAGGATGCCCCTCTTCAATATCAGTATCGACCATACCGATGCGCAGGCCTCCACCCGCACCTTCGAATGTCATAGGTGCTGCGGCGGGGCGCACATCCTCGGACACGTCAGCCTGCGGGTCATCCCGAGCCGCGCGGCGGAAGACATGGTTACGCTCCACTATCTGACCATCAAGCGCGGAAAGCTCTTCCTCTATCTGGCGGCGCGTCGTCGGATCGTCCGGAAACTGCACAACAAGCAGCGTTTGAGAGACCGATCCAAGATCGGTTTGCTCAAGCACGTCCAGAGACAGCTCATCCAGTTCGCCTACTGCAACAGTCGGCAGCATCACGATCCACTCATTGCGCATGACCGGCCAGCCATCAAAACGGTCGATCGCGATGGCACGTCGCGGGCGCACCTGACTGACTGTTTCGCGAACGCCGGAGACGATGCCTCCCGTCAGCTCGCGCGTGGCGTCCAGCGTATTACCGATGCGATCAGAACTCAGCACACGGTCCGTCAGCACCTCACCCAACTCGCCATCGACAACACGCTCGGGAAGATCGTCCAGCACATTGTCCAAGTTCTGAAGACGGTCTTCTATCGGGCGCTGGATCTGATCGGAAAGCCTGTCTTCCACCCGGTCGGTCACGCCAGGCAGAAGCTGCGCATGAGCGGCAGGCAGAGCGGTCAGACAAGTACAAGCGGCGAGCCCGAAACCGATGCGTCTGGCTCCCGCAAAAAGAGATATCACTGGCACACGGCGCTCCATCATCTTATTCACATGACATAGAGACGGGACAGAACCAAAAAAATTTCACAGTGGCGGGAATAAAAACACATACGGTCCGTCAGTGCAGCATGATGAACAAAAAACCTGATCTTGAACGTGAAATCCTGGAGGCTGTGCCGCATGTCCGGCGCTTTGCCTTCTCGCTGACACGAGATGCGACGGACGCTGACGATCTCGTCCAGTCCGCAATCGAGCGCGTACTTGCACGCGGCGTTCCCGATGATGCCGATCTGAAAAAATGGATGTTCCGCGTCTGCCGCAATCTCTGGATTGACGGACTGCGCGCGAAAAAAGTCCGGCAGGATGCCGTGCCAGAACTTTCGGAGGCACAACCCGAAACCGTATCCAGCGAACAGGTCGCCAGCGCGTCCATTATGTTTGCCCGCACGAAAGATGCGATTGCAGCTCTGCCGGATACGTATCGCGAAGTCCTGACCATAATCGCCATTGGCGGCGCGAGCTATAAAGACGCGGCCGCTCAACTGAATATTCCGATCGGCACGGTGATGAGCCGTCTTGGGCGCGCCCGTGCGATGATCGCAGACAAGGTGGGGTATCATGACTGATCTGCCAAAAGACCTCGACGCACGCCTCAGCGCTTTTCTGGATGACGAACTCGGCGAGCTGGCCCGTGCTGAAATCGAAGCGCTGATCGTCAGCGACGAACGCGTTGCTGAACGGCTTGAAGCCCTTGCACTCGCTGACTCCGACTACATCGAAACTGTAGGCGAGATTGACAGCGCGCCCATGAGCGACGGCCTCAGCCGCACCGTTCGAAAGCTGGAAGCCTCCGACAAGGGACAGGTTATTCTGTTTCCAGCATGGCGCCGCGGTATGCAGTTTGTGGAGCGTCATAGTGCGCTCGCCGCCTGCGCCGTCATCGGTATCGCCGTTGCGTCATTCATTCCGCAATTGATGGGCAGCGGTTCAAACCAACTGCCGGACCTTTCCGCTGGCACCGTAATTACGGCAAACTCCGAGCTTGGCAGCTCAATCGCGTCAGCACGCGGCGGAGAGATGTTCACGGTATCCGGCACAGAGTTCCAGCCGCGCTTCAGCTATCTCGCGGATGACGAAGCCTGCCGGTTAATAGACGCGACAAGCGCATCTGAAACCACACGATTTGTTGCCTGCATGACACCAGATGGCTGGGAACTGCGCATCGCTGAAACCGCACCAGTAACCGACCAACCACCAGGTGGCCCGTTCACAACGGCGAGCGGTCCGTCTGACGACGCGATTGAGGCTTTTCTGGATGAAACCATGACGAGCGCCCCTCTGGGCGCCGGTGAAGAAGCTGCCCTGATGGAACAAGGCTGGGTAACACGCGAGGAGATGACTGATGTCGAATAACCTTACTGCCATTCTGCTGGCCGCAGGTCTTGCCCTCTCTGCCTGTGCAAGCGCGCCGGACTATACCGAGGCCCGGAACGACCGGTCCTCCGGTTATTCAGAGACACAGCTGGAAGCCGACCGGTATCTGGTACGCTATCGCGTGCGCAATGACGAGCTGGAAGAAGCCCGCACACTCGCGCTTCGCCGCGCAGCTGAGCTCACCCTGCTGAACGGATATCAGACGTTCGAAATCGTCTCACAAATCGGGACGCGTGACCGAGACAGCGACACGTTTCATAGCGCCTATCCGGCTGCGCCTGTAGTCGCGCAACGCTGCGGACTGTTCAGCTGCCAGAGCACCGTCATTCATCAACCCGGAATTGGCGGCACCACACGCTTCGAACGCGAAGAGAGCCTGGTGGAGCTCGACATCGTCATGTCTGACAAAGACGCTCGCGTCAGCCCGTCACTCTATGATGCTTCGGAACTGTATGCCTCCCTTTCAGAAGACGACAGCCAATAACAGAAAACCCCGGCCCAAAGGACCGGGGTTTGAACTGAGGGGGTCTGGTCTTCGCGAATTACGCCGCGCGGACCCTGGTAAGGAAGTTGGTGATTGCAGACTGCATTTTGCCAGCTTCCTGCGTGATGCCGTGAGAGGCACCTTCAACCTGAGTTGCACACTCGCCCGTTTCAGCCGTTGTCGCAGAGAGCGACTGGACGTGCTCTGATACGTCGCGTGCACCACCAGCAGCTTCCTGAGCAGAGCGCGAGATTTCCGCAATCGCTGCACGCTGCTGTTCCATCGCCGCCGCAATCGTGGAGGAGATGTTGTCGATGTTAGAGATCAGCTTGGAGATATTCTCCATAACGCCAACCGCCATACCGGACGCATTCTGGATAGAAGAGATCTGCTGAGCGATCTGTTCTGTTGCGCGGGATGTCTGGCTAGAAAGCGCCTTAACTTCACTCGCAACAACCGCAAAGCCTTTACCAGCTTCACCAGCACGTGCCGCTTCGATCGTCGCGTTGAGTGCGAGAAGGTTTGTCTGGCCAGCAATGTTGTTGATGAGTTCAACAACTGCGCCGATGTCTTCAGCCGCCTTATCGAGGCCACGGACACGCTCGGAAGATACAGTCATCTCTTCAACCGCTTCAGACGCGATTTTCGTAGATTCGTGGATCTGCTGAGTGATTTCGACGATAGACGCAGAGAGCTCTTCAGCCGCAGACGCAACCGTACCAACGTTGTAAGATGCATTGTCAGCAGATTGGGACGCAGAACCTGTCTGTTGTGCAGCGTTCTCTGCAGAAGACTTCATGACAGACGCAGTGCTTTCGAGTTCACGTGTCGCACCGTTCATCATTTCCAGCGTACCCTGCATTGTAGAGTCGAACTGGGAAATCAGATCTTCGATTGCTTTAGCACGTTCAGCGCGCGCTTCTTCTTCAACACGGGATGCTTCTTCGAGGCGGACGCGCTCACGGCCGTTTTCTTCGAAGACGCGGAGTGTCTTGGCCATCTGACCGATTTCGTCTTCACCGTCAGTGCCGCTCATGTCGACATCGAACTCGCCATCAGCCAGGCGGCCCATAGCAACAGTCAGTTTTGTCAGACGACGGGAGAGACCGCGTTCAACGTAGAAGTAGCCAATCGCACCCGCGCCAGCCAGAGACGCCAGCGTGATGATCACGAGGAAGATCGTTGTCATAACGCTTGTTGCAGCCGCGCCAGATGCATTCGCATCAGCAGATTCTGAAAGCGTGGTTGCGAGCGCCTGAGCTTCTGTTTGAAGCGTCACAGCTTTTGCACCAGCTTCTTCAGCCACGGCATTCGCACGAGCAGACTGTTCAATCGCTGCGATGCGGAGTGCAGGAACAGACCGGTCACCCTCAACGAGAGAGTTCAGATTGCTAACCGCATTGCGCAGGTCACCAGACACAGCACCGCCGAGAATGGCAACGTTCACAGTCATCTCGTCGACCTGGTCGAACATAGATTCCTGAAGCGCAGTTACATCAGCTGCACTGTCCATCAGGCTTGCTTCAGCGAACAGAGAGTTGAGAAGGTTCGCAGACAGAGAAATGCGCAGGAAGGTTTCGATGTCAGCTTCGTCAGCGGTATCAAGTTGTGCTTCAACTGCGTTGACAACTTCGGCACGGAAAGCCTGCGCCGTAATAAGCTGCGAGTTCAGTGAAACCTCTGTCGCGATTCGACGCTCGACAATCTGGTTCAGAGAGTCGATCGCACCCACCATTTCAGTGTAAGATGCCTCAACCGCAGCAAGATTCACATCGCCATCTACTGCCAGTTCATCGAGATCGTGACGGATTGTTTCCATCATCGTTGAAACGACGTTCTGACGCTCGAGACGCGCATCTTCCTCACGCACAGACGCGAGATTTGTTGTTTCGGATGTCAATGCGTTCGCATTCTGAGCAAGCTCAGCGGAATGCGTCAGCATTGGAAGTGTTTCGTTTGCGACCGTTTTCAGCGAGTTGCTGGATGAATTCAGCGCGAAAACGGAAATAGCAGAAACCATCAACACGACCACACCAGCCAGACCAAATGCGGCCGGCAGGCGGAAGCGGATCAGTTTCGAATTAAAATTAGCCATCAGATTTGCCCCTCAGCGATTTCCTCTGGTTACAGCACCCGAAATACTCCCGGGCGCCCTCAGCCTGTACGGGCAGCTCACCTGCCCGTGCCGTTAAATATTTTCAGAGCCCCTCGCGGGGCTCCTGTACCGGCCTAAAGCTGGAATGCGATCGTGATCTCGCCACGACCCGGGTTGCCTTCTTCGAATTCCCACTGTTCGAGAGCTTCGATTGCAGCATTGTCGAAAACGCCCGGCATAGAAGCAGACAGAACTTCGACGCCTTCGACGCGACCAGAAGCGTTCACTTCAAATGCGAGTTCTACACTACCCTCAAGGTTACGACGCTCGGCGCCGCGCGGGTATTCTGGAGCAACTTGTTTGACAAGAACTGGTTCAGCCATTGCTGGCGCAACGCCAACACCGAAAGCGGTCATAGCAGTCGCAGCGGCTAGAAAAGCATGCTTGAGCTTCATTTGGGTTTTCCCTCTATTTATACACACCATCAAACGAGCCCGCCCTTTTCATATTCTACGTGGACGGGTCCCGATGGGAGGGAAACTAGCAATGCTCGATGAAATCTAAGTTAATACAGTCGTGAATTTTGTTTAGTTTCCGCGATTTGCAGCAGAAACCAAAAGTCCAGATGCCCACAAATGCAAATCACGACTATATATTTACTTACTGTAAACCATTTTGAACGCGGTCAATCTACAGATATCACAAGCAAAACGTACTTACGAATGGTAAATATTTTAACTTTGCTTGTCATCTCGAGAAGTATTCAAGTCACCTATATCAGAAGACCGGATATGAAGATCGCGCTGTGGGAATGGAATCTCCACATTTTCATCGCGGAACAGTTTGAATATCTCAACTCTGACTTTTGAACGCGTGATAATGCTTTTCTGTACATCTGCGATGAACACTCTTAGCTCAAAATCAAGAGAACTATCCCCGAAACCCATGAAAAGCACCTGCGGCTCAGGGACTTCCAGAACATCATCCAGCTTCGCCGGAATTGACTCCAAAAGCGCGATAATACGGTCCGGGTCTTCATTATAAGACACACCAACTGGTATATTAACGCGGCCGAGACGGTTCTTATGCGTCCAGTTCGTCACGCTGTTTGCGATGAGTTCTGAGTTCGGAACCAGAATGGATGATCTCTCGAAGGTCTCAATCTCGGTCGAGCGGACAGAGATTTTCTTGACGATCCCCTCGCCCGAGCTGGTAACGACCCAATCGCCCACTTTGATCGGACGCTCGAATAGCAGGATCAGACCGGATACGAAGTTGTTTACGATGGACTGAAGGCCAAAACCGATACCGACCGAGAGCGCACCAGCAATGATAGCCAGGCTGGACAGATCAAAGCCCAGCATGCTGACGCCAGTGATGAAGGCAATCACCAGACCGACATAGCCAATGAGCGTCTTCAGCGACGTCTGAATGCCCTGATCCACACGTAGACGGGACAGAACACGCTTTTCTGCTGTCCGCTGCACAAAGCGGGTGAGCATCACCAGAACAACAAACACTGCAATCGCGATCAGGATCTGAATAACCGAGATACGCACCGGCCCGATGCTGAAGCCGGTCGCCATGGTGGTTAAGATCCGGCGCACGACCTCCCATTCGAGCCCGACAAGCAAAAGCGCAATCGGGGCTATCGCAGCGATCACCAGAATATCGACGAACAGGCTCACCCAGAAATCGATCAGGTCTGCACCTGTTTCCGAAGACAGCTTTGAACGGAAGACCCGTCCGGTCACGACCAATGCGATTTGCTTCAAAGCAGCGCGCGCGATCAGAGCCAACAGCAGAAGACCGCCAATCAGAACCACACGCGTCATTACAAAATGCGCAAGCGCCTCATAACCGAACAGCGCGCCAGCCAGACTCACAACAGAGAGGAAGGTCAGCCCTGTACGGACAACGCCCGGAATGGCAAAGGCGCGATGATCCACGAGCAGAGGTGAGGCTTCACCATCGTCGTCGGCGGCATCCGTCTTTTCCGACTTCCAGACACGCGCCGTAAAGAAAACGAGGCCAGCTAGTAAAATCGCGACAATGCCGCGGCGGATGAGTTCAACATCTTCAACACCAGCAAACAGATTGATTTCTGCGTGCATGAGATGATCAACACCGGCTATGCAAACCATCGCCAGAATAAGGGTTGTGACGAGCCCCGACATACGGCGGGAGTCCATATTAAAAGGCGGCAGCGGCGCACGGGACGACATGAAGATGCGTGACACAGCTTCCAGCAAGATGAGGATGGCCGGCACAATCCAGAGCTTCTGATCTGCAAACCTCAACACATCAGAGCCAAGCGAGATCATAGCTGTGGCATGATAGAGCGCGAACAGCCCCAGAAGTGATGGCAGCGCACGAATGAACGCACGCACGAGGCCGACCACCGCACTCAACGCACCGGTACGGTCATCATCGCCGAGCGGCTTGACGATTTTCTGATTCAAATAGCGACGGACGGGAATAGCGAACAATAGAGCGAGGACAAGCACCGCGCCGACCTGCAGCCATGTCAGCGTGCTGATCGGCTCATCCGACTGCAATTCCACAACCGGCGCGCCACCCTCTGTGAGAGCGCCATACTTCTCGCCAAAGCCTGAAAAAGCATCTGACCATATGGATGGGCTGACAAGCATCGGCCCACGTTCGACGAGCCCTTTATAGAATTCGCGGCGACGCAGATCATCAATTTCAGACTGCAGGCGATCAATCTCTTCCAGATTGCCTGTCGTGCGCGATAAAGCCTCGGTCAACGTATCAAGCTCGCTCTGAAGCGCGTTTCGCCGCTCAGAAACACTCGCCGATTCCCCCTCAACTTCTTCACCGATCCGCGACAGCTGGTCCTGCGTCTGATCGCGTAGCGCGACGAGTTCTGCTTCCAGCGAAACGACATTCTCTCTTTGTCGGGCCAGCGCGGAACGGATTTCGGCAAGGTCAGGAGAGGACGTAGTCAGCTCTACAGCGTTCTGGGAAATGATGCGGGTCTGCTGTGAGGCGCGCGCATCAAGTTCTCGAACTTGCGCCATAGACGGCTCAACGAGCAGAAAAACCAACATAAAGAAGGCAATAACAGAACGTGTCATAAGACCAGCGTCACTCCGGAAGAAAACTTTCGTGCAGGGAATAGAAACTATTACACCCTGACAAGCGCTATATCAGAGGCTGGCGTGGAATATAAAGCCATCCCCCCTTCACGGAAGGCATTTGCCATCTTATTTCTGTAGCCGGCGGCTGCGGCGTTCGAGCAGGGCTTTTATTCCAGCGACCTTACATTCTCATCAGGGAACTGGCAGAACTGTCTGGATCGTGGTCCAGGTAACCGGTGCCCACCTAGCGTTGCTGGGTCGATGGGAATAAACATACCTGAACGGCGCACGCGGTCGCTTTATTTAGTACAATCGGGAGCTGACTGACATGACGCCTGACAAAAATGCGCTCCGACAGTCAGCCAAAGAGCTTCGCCAGCATCTCCACGAAACAGAAAAAGACGCGGCTGAAACCATCGCGTCCATTTTTCCGGAAAAGCTGTTCAACCGGTTTGGTCCTATTGTGGCGGGTTATATCGCCATTGGCAGTGAGCTGGACCCATCTCCGCTCCTTGCGCGCCTGTCAGATCTTGGCGCGAAAATCTGCCTGCCGCGCGTTGAAGATGATGGATCAATGACTTTCCGTCACATCGAAGGAACGGACTCGTTAACCGCCGGTCCGTTCGGGTTAACCCAGCCATCAGCCGATGCACCGCTCGCGGCTCCGACTTTAGTCTTAACTCCTATGCTGGCCTTTGATGCGCAGGGGAATCGTCTGGGCTATGGCAAAGGCCATTACGATCGTGCGCTGAAAAAGCTGAAACAAAACGGCCGCGTCTTCGTCTGCGGCCTCGCTTATGCAGGCCAGATTGTCCCTGTAATTCCAGCGGAATCTACCGATATCCCCCTGGACTGGATGGTTACAGAAACAGGCTCACTCCCACTCTTTTTCGGGCGCGCTACCGGGGCATAGCATCTGCCCCGACCAGCAATATTAAATTTGAGCGTCGATCTTAACTCGCGCTTTACAGAAAATTTCACGAACCCGTTTCAACAATAAAAAAGCTATTCGGCATAAAAACTCGCTGTGGGAATTATAGCGGGTGAATACTTATGCTGAATCGTATCTCGATTACGTACAAACTGCTGGGGCTCGTCGTTGGCGGGATTGCTGTAACGGCAATGACACTGGGATGGGTAACCAGTCAGGCCTCTTCAGAAGCGCTCTCGCGTTTATCCGAAGATAAGTTGAGTTCTATTGCTCAGACAGAGGCAGCTGCGTTTTCAGACTATCTGCAATCAATCCAGCAAGATCTGGACACCGTTGCAGACAACCCATTCACTCTGAACGCACTGCGCGGGTTCGAAAGCGGCTGGGATGCGCTGGGCTCGAACCAGCTCAACACGCTCCAGGACCTCTACATCGAGTCTAACCCTAATCCGCTGGGTGAGAAGCATCTGCTCGACTATGCCAGCGACGGCTCGGAGTATTCGCAGGCCCATGCAGAGTTCCATCCATGGTTCCGCCAGTTTCTTGAGGCCCGGGGCTATTACGACATCTTCCTGTTCTCCAATGACGGTTCGCTGGTTTACACGGTATTCAAAGAGCTGGATTACGCGACCAACCTGCGTACTGGCGAATGGGCATCATCAGATCTTGGCGCTGCGTTCCGCGCCGCCGCTGACGATAGCGCCTATATCTCCGATCACGCTTTCTTTGATTTTCAGCCCTATGCGCCAAGCCATGGCGCACCGGCGAGCTTCATTGCCCGCCCGATTCCAGATGAAAACGGCAATCAGGCAGGCGTGCTCGTCTTCCAGATGCCGATTGACCAGCTGAACGAAATTATGGGTGCTACATCAGGTCTGGGCGAAACAGGCGAGAGCTTCCTGATCGGCGAAGACGGTGTTCTGCGTACCGATGCGCCGCGTTCAGATACTTCGACGATCCTCAACGCACGCTTCCCAACGGACGGCCTCGCAGGCGCAGCGTCGCGTAACTTCTCTATGTATGAGGGCGCTTCCTACACCGGCGCTGACGTTAGCGCAGCGATTGTTCCGGTCGAATTTGAAGGCACACAATGGTTTGTCGTCGCGCAGGAGAATACAGAAGAGCTGAACCAGCCAATTGTTGATCTGCAACAACGCACTCTGATCACATCGTTGATCGTTCTGGCCATTCTCGGGGTTATCGGCGCGTTCTTCGCCCGCATGATCTCAGGCCCGATCGCATCCATTGCCAAAACAACTGACAAAATCGCCAATGGCTATTTTGATACGGTGATCCCTTACCAGAAGCGTGGCGACGAAATTGGCCCGCTGGCGCGCTCGCTTGAGAAGTTCCGTCTTGCAATGATCTCGGCTGAAAAACTTGCTAAAGAACAGCAGGAACGCGCCGTTCAGGACCGTAAAGAAGCGGAGCAACGCGCTGCAATCGGCGAGGCCCTCGCAAACCGTGCCCGCAAGTTCGATGAGATCGTGAGTAGCGCGCTGGAACAGTTCACGAAAGCGGCCGGTAATCTCGATGAGAATGCATCTGCGATGGCCGCGATTGCCGAGGAAACAGCCTCACAGTCTAAAGGCATTACGTCAGCCTCACAGAATGCGTCCAGCAATGTTCAGAGTGTAGCAGCCGCAACCGAAGAACTGACTATGTCAGTGAACGAAATCAGCTCCAAGGTTGAGCATTCACGTGATGCAACGAGCAATGCCGTCTCCAAAGCAGAAGTCATGCGTGAACGCGTTGGCGGTCTTGAGACGGCAGCAAATGCGATCTCCGACGTCGTTGGCCTGATCACTGACATTGCTGGCCAGACTAACCTGCTTGCACTCAACGCAACCATTGAAGCGGCGCGCGCTGGCGAAGCAGGCAAAGGTTTTGCGGTTGTTGCCAGCGAAGTGAAAGCCCTCGCGACACAAACCTCCAAAGCGACTGAAGATATCAGCCGTCAGGTTCAGGCTATTCAGGAAACAACCTCAGCGTCTGTTTCCGGCATCCATGATATTCTGACCGTCATCAGCGAGCTGGAAGAAGCGTCTGCCCAGATTTCTGCGGCGATTGCACAGCAGAACTCTGCGACCATGCAAATCTCTGAAAGCATTCAGAGCGCAGCTGGCAGCGTGTCTGAAGTGGATAACAACATTCACGGCGTGAACGACGCGGCGCAGGAAGCAGGCGTCACCGCGACACGCATGCGCACAGCCTCCGAGCTTCTGAGCGAGCAGTCCAACATTCTGAAAAGCGAAGTCATGAGCTTCCTGAATGATGTACGTGTCGCCTAGATTCACACACCAGTGACCATTCGAGAGAGCCAGCCCTTGTGCTGGCTCTTTTGCTTTTGATGCAGGCGCAGGCTGGTTTTTTAGCCCCGTCTGGTCCATATCGCTCGGCTATAGGAGAACGAGATGAGACTGGCCTTTTTCGGAGATGTTGTCGGCAAACCCGGGCGCGACGTGGTGGAACGCTATCTGCCCCGCCTGCGTGACCAGCTGTCTCTGGATTTCGTCGTTGTGAACGCCGAGAACGCAGCGGGCGGCTTCGGCCTCACCGAAGCGATTGCAAACGACTTCTTTGATGCGGGCGCAGACTGCCTCACCCTCGGCGATCATGCCTGGGACCAGCGCGAAATGGTCTCCTACATCGAACGCGACTCCCGCCTTATCCGCCC
>CENJ01082574.1_pt1 | contig 31914 bp, 37 predicted proteins | sample 356161 | NCBI WGS metagenome assembly CENJ01 (sample SAMEA2619531, study PRJEB7988) | marine metagenome | biome: marine biome (ENVO:00000447); feature: surface water layer (ENVO:00002042); material: "saline water (ENVO:00002010), including plankton (ENVO:xxxxxxxx)" | depth 5 m | reverse complement strand
ACAGATGGTAGACACTTCTTCTACAACACGAAGTTCATAGATTCACTTACACCCAAAGAAGCGGAGTTCCTGTTTGGACACGAGGTGTTGCACAATGTTTTTGAACATATGCTGGTAAGGATTGGTGACAGGGATCCACAACTTTGGAACATCGCGGCTGACTACGCCGTCAACCAGATACTGAAAGACAGCAACATTGGTGAGATGCCCAAAGGCAAGAAAGGTGAGAACAAAGGTTTCCAGGACGACAAGTACAAGGACTGGGCATCAGAAAGAATATACGATGACCTTTACAAGCAGGCCAAGAAGAACGGCAAGAAGATGTTGGAGAAACTTGGCGAGCTGATGGATGACCACCAGGAGTGGGGCAAAGGTGATGGTGCCGGCAAGGACGGCAAGGACGGCAAGAAGGGTGGCAAAGGCAAGCCTGTGTACACAAAAGAAGAACTTAAGAAGATCAGAGATGAAGTGAAAGAGGCAATGGTGAGTGCGGCACAGTCAACAGGTGCAAGTAATTTACCAGGTGCTTTACAGAGACTGGTCAAGGATCTCACAGAGCCCAAGATGGACTGGAGAGAAATACTGCAACAACAGATAATGAGTACATTGAAGTCGGACTATACTTGGATGAGACCCAGCAGGAAGAGTTGGCACACATCTGCCATACTGCCAGGACAGAACAATGACGAGATGATTGACATATGCTTGGCCTTGGATGCCAGTGGTAGTATCAGCAACGAACAATGTAAAGAGTTCCTTACAGAAGTTAAGAACATAATGGATCAGTACAAAGACTTTAGAATACATCTTTGGAGTTTTGATACCGCGGTGTTCAATCCAAAAGTGTTCACACCAGACAATGCAGACGAGTTGTTGGACTATGAACTGGGTTCAGGTGGTGGTACAGAGTTCGAATGTAATTGGGACTACATGAAACAAGAAGGTATAGAGCCCAAGAAGTTTGTGATGTTCACAGATGGTTGGCCTTTCGAGACGTGGGGCGACGAACACTACTGTGACACAATATTCTTAATCAACAATCCATACGAGAGAGACATAGAGGCTCCCTTTGGACTAACGGTACAGTACAATGACTAATGACACAAAGATATTATACATATCAACTGCTATATTTGTTTTAGTTATAGTTGTTGCCACTGTGAGGTATTATGCTTGATATGATATGGGCAATGATAAAAGACTGGTTGGAGAACCCTATCACTATAGCAATAGGAATAATGCTAGTGATACTTTTAATTTTTGAGATCGGAATAGGATAATGGAAACTAGAGAAAAATGGTATTCAGGATCAATGATAAAAGTAAGGAGTCTACGAAACTGGATGATTGACACGGCATCAGTTCTGTTTGATGACAACCATAACGATTTACGGGCACTGCCAAAGACTGTGAGACTACAACTACTTGTTGTCTTAAGTTTTGTTTGGAGCACGGTGTTCACAGTGTACTTTTTTTCCATGTCAACTATGTTATGGGGTTGGGTAGGACTTGTAATCGGACACCTTGGAATAATTTTTGCAGTCTATTTCACTTTCAAACAATTTCACAATGCGACTCATACTATGAAACCGGATCCAAATGATCCACCATTGTATGACGATGTATGGTATGGCTCATGAGCAAGTACGTCGTTTTTGTAATGATGGTGGTGGTTTTGGCTATGTTCTGGAAGGGTGTCGAGGTATTAGGACCTAGTAATACCAACTACTCGATTAAATACGACGGTCCAAAGAAGACCACAGAACAAAGGTGGAATTCTGCATACGAATGGATCAAAAAAAAGAAACATAACACAAGTGGACAATAAAGAAAAAGATTACAAACCTGTAAACACAAACAAAGTGTCAGAAAACACATCGCCTTTCACAGGAGTGGCGGGATGGATCGACAACAGGTTGCCCGTCTTGAGGATATTCAAGCACGAATACCTGGACTTCCAGGTACCACGTAGCCTTACATATTTCTGGAGTTTCGGTGCAATTCTGACTTTCGTGCTGTTGGGACTGATAGCCACGGGCCTGGTTTTAGGCATGCACTACAAACCCAGCACAGCGGAAGCGTTTGATTCTGTTGAAAAAATAATGCGTGACGTAAATGGAGGATGGCTATTGCGATACGCACACATGAACCTGGCATCGTTCTTCTTCATAGCGGTCTACATACACATGTTCAGGGGACTGTATTTTGGATCCTACAAGGACCCACGCCAACTGATGTGGATCTTTGGCATAGTGATTTATTTCCTCATGATGGCCACTGCGTTCCTCGGCTACGTACTCCCATGGGGACAGATGAGCTACTGGGGTGCAACCGTGATTACAAGTTTATTCGGGGCGATCCCGTTAGTAGGGGAAACAATAGTCACAACACTGTGGGGAGACTATGCCGTAGGCGATGCATTCCTAAACAGGGCGTTCGTGCTACACTGGTTGATAGCATTCCTTATAGTGGGAGTGGTGGTGTTCCACGTGATAGCCTTGCACATGACTGGTTCCAACAATCCATCAGGGGTTGAACCCAAAGACACCAGAGACACAATCACATTCCATCCTTATGTCACAACAAAGGACCTATTTGCATTCCTTGTATTTTTGTTGGTGTTCTTTGCATTCTTATTTCATATGCCTAATATACTTGGTCATCCTGACAACTACATAGAGGCAGATCCTTTGGTGACGCCGGCGCACATCGTTCCGGAGTGGTACTTCCTGCCTTGGTATGCTGTACTGAGGGCCATACCTGACAAACTGGGTGGCGTGATTGCCATGGTCAGTGCGATAGGCATAATCGGATTACTGCCTTGGTTGGACACGTCAAAGATCAGATCCAGCATATTCAGGCCAATCTGGAAACAGTGGGTATGGTTATTAGTGGCGGATTTCTTCCTGCTTATGTACTGTGGCGCGATGCCGGCAGAGGGCATCTGGATCACACTGTCCAGGATCGGCACTGCTTACTGGTTCCTATTCTTCCTGGTGATAGCACCTGTGACGGGATGGTTAGAGAAACCTAGATTTATTCCTGATTCTATTCATCACTATATGAAGATCAAAGACCAGAAGGTAAAGAGTGAAGATAAATCCAAATAATTTCTTCAAGAGAGAACTAGACATATTACCGCCACACTTCGTGAACACTGTGGTGAAAGCACACGAAGCCGATGTGGAGAAGATGCGTAAATGGATCTACGAGAACTGCTCAGGCAGATACTCAATTACCAAAGATGTAATTTACCAAGGCGACAATTCAAGATCTATAACTGTACTCGGTTTCGAGAATCCCGGAGACCTGACCCTGTTCGCATTGAGCGGTGTTGCTCAAATAAATCAAAACTAACCGTTGCACTCCATAACTAATTTTAGTATAATATACGTATATTAATACCAATTGCAATTAGGAGAAATAACAAATGGCAACAAAAAAGAAAAACTTGAAGAAGTCTGCCAAGACTGATACTGCACCTAAGGCGACAGCGACGGCTCAACCTCAGGCGGCACAGGCACAGGCACAGGCTCCACAACCGGATCCAACTGCTTTATCAATCGGCGACTTGAAGAATCTTTCTACCATACTTGACGTGGCATCCACTAGGGGTGCGTTCAAGGCCAACGAGATGGCAGGTGTAGGATTCCTATACAACAAACTACAGGCGTTCTTGGCCAAAGTGGCACCAGAACAGAAACCTGAAGGAGCAGAAGCACCAGCGACTGCGGAAGGAAAATAATGGCAACACTAATGAACGTTAACGACCAGGCCATGCCAATGGGTGACAACACCGGACAGGCAGGTGATGGTCAGACAGGTCCAAAGAGACACTTCAAACACATTGGAGAACTTGCGGACGAGTCAAAAGCAAAGGTTGTGATAATGTACAGAACGGTACCGGGCGAACCAAACAACTGTTTGGTGGTCGGAACAAAGTTCTTACCAGATCAATACCATAACGCTTTGATGAAGGCCGTGGAATCAGAGGGCGGACAGGACGCAGAGGAATTTGCGGACTTCGCCAGCAGACAGACATTCCCGGACGGAACCAACATGTTGGCTATGCTTCATAATGACAACTATATCAAAAAGTTTAAAACCAATGAAATAATGGTCACTTATGGGACAGGAGAAGATGGAAGAATCTTGTTAAACAAACTGAATGAGATGATTGCTAAGGAGAAAGGCACTTCTGTTAAAGAAATGGCCGCTGATCCTGAGGCACCAGCAGAGAAGACAACCAAGAAAGCGGATGCCAAAAAGACAACCGCCAAGAAATAAGACTTGGGTACAATTGACGCAAGATTTCGTCAAAGAATGGCCGGAGGTTTTGGATGGTTTAGAATTCCGAAACATGCCGGTCAGGTACCTACTATACATAGACATCATTCTAAAAAATAATCTAACAATACACTACGATATAGCCAAAGAATTAAAGACCAAGAAACAGGAAACTATTGCAAGGTTTCTACGAAAAACAATAGAACAAAACTACCTTAAGATAAAAAGTGTTGACATGAAGTTTGATATACCTTCTTTAAAAAGGGATATGGAATCCAGGACATCTCTGATAATGGCAAAGACTTTTAAACGATAGAGTTAAATTTTTCAATCACATAACCAATCTCATCATCCGTCATAAGTGGCCAGCAAGGCAAACTTAAAATTGTGTTGGCTACATTATCAGTGTTTCTGAGTAGGTCTTTACTGCTGTAGGCCGGCTGTGCGTGACAACCAAGCGGCCACATGACTCCTGTTTGTACACCTTGTTCTGCAAGTTTGCTTATCACATCAAATCTATTTCTTACACGAACAGTGTATTGATTATAGACATTATCACACCATGATGCTGTTTTTACCATTGTGTCTGTTTTTAATTCTTTATCATATATTGATGCTATTTTTTTGCGATCATTATTATGAGCATCTATTTTTGTAATCATATAATTGAGTATGTTTGCCTGCATAGAGTCTAGTCTTTCGTTCCAACCAAGAAATTCATGCACGTATTTGTCAGTTCTGCCATGGTCTCTGGACATGCTTATCTTATCTATGTAATTTTGATCGCCGACAACTGCCCCGCCGTCACCAAAACACCACATATTTTTTGCTGGATAAAAACTGAAACAAGTAAGGTCGTTATAACTGCCATTGATCATGCCTTTATATTTTCCGCCAAAACTTTGTGCGGCATCCTGTATCACAGGGATATCTCCTGCTATCTGTTTGATTGTTTCCCAGTCACAAGTGTGTCCAAATATATCTACACCAACTATTGCTTTTATGCCTTTGGTAGAACTTAATATGCCTGCCAAATCATCAGTGTTGATTGTGTAATTGTCATTGTTGCAGTCTGCCCATACTATTTCTAGGCCTAATTTTGATGCCATCTCGGGTGTACTAATAAAAGTAAAACTTGGAATAATTATTTTGTCACCTGACTGTAATCCCAGACATTCATACGCCAACAACAATGCACTTGTTCCACTGCTGACACCAACTGCTGGTGCGTTGCAATATTCATTTAAATTTTTCTCGAACTCTTCGACTTTTGGTCCTTTGATGAACCAACTATTATCAATACAATCGTGTACTGCCTTGTCTAATTCTTGTTTGGACTTTTGATAAATCCTGTTTAAATTTGCGTAGGGGACTTCCATCTCTTCTCCAATTCTTGTTTCCAATCTAGGCTTTGTACTTTATATTGTTTCGCTTCATGTATTAGCAAAGTAGTTGTGTGATCAAATGCATCAAGAAAACTTACATCAAAAGGTTGTGCTTTGATCCCAGGCCCTTGCAGGTGCTTTTTTACTATATCAGACACACTGGAATCTTTAATATTTCCAATGATATACCTATCACTGCCTGGTCTTTCTAGAAAGCCTGTTTCATGGTATACATAGAGGTTACCTAGACTATCTATAGATGTTGCTATCTGTGGCCAACCATGCTTGTCCATTTGTTCGTGTGTGGCCATTTTGATAGGACCGGTTGGCTTACCGTGTCTTACAGAGTGTAGGGCATAGCCATAGTCGATGTGTACATCCGTATCTTTTTCAACCTCTAAAAATATTTTGTGCAATTTTTCTCTTTCCTCATTGGAAATGTAATTGTTTGATTGTGAGAAATCTTCACGTAAAGTTATGAAGGATATTTTAAAGTCAGACACACTGTTTATTTCATTTACCATTTTAAAAACCTCCCGGACATCATCGCCGTGTCCAGGCAAAATTATCCAGTTTACTCCTAGTTTGATTTTGCTATCGGTTGTGGGAATCCTCATACAAAAGTCTTTCAAGTTTTTCAAGACAATGCCGTACGCTTTTTTATTTTTTGTTACTCTATAATAACTTTCCTGATCAAACCCATACAAACTTATACGCATTACCTCGAGATCTAGTATACCAGGTTGCTTGTCTAAAAATTTTTCAGTCAAGGCGTATCCATTGGTGTACATCTGCATTTTGAATCCTTGACTATTTCCGTAACTTATTATTTTTCCAATGTGTGGATTTGTCAAAGGCTCTAGTCCACCACTTATCCTAAATCTGTCTTGCCAAAATTTACCCTGTTTTGGATCTTGATCTATGACCTGTTTGAACACTTCAAAACTTTTATCGATGTCTCCGGATTGATATTTGGCATTGTAGTTACGCCCACAGAAGGTGCAAAAAAATTGACACGTCATCCCTGGATATAACCCGATCCTGTTGGGATAAGCGTAGGTCCCCTCCACTGCGTGTTCTAGTGACCCGTTATTCAGCAAAGGACTGATTGTGTTGTTCCAATATCGGTTGGATTCTATTTTGTCTTTTTCGTGTTTGTATCCCAATCTCATGCTTTTGTTTATCCATACCTTTCTTCAAACATATTTTTTATTACATCAAAATCATAACTCTTGTATGGATCGTTGCCTTCATCTAAAAACTTCACTCCGTCCTGAGCACCTATGTAAACCCATTGTGCATTTTTTCCTTCGCCAAGGGTAAGCCATTTTTTGAGTCTATAGTTATTTTCAACTGTTGGTTTTTGTAACTTTAATTTTATGACTTCTCGGAAAGCAGTTCGCCATGCTAGGAGAGGTGTTTCTTCTAGTTTATTTAGAGCACTCAATATTGGAACAACTGTTACTGCTTTTGATAGTGTGAAATCTAGTCCTGGATCGGAAGTCTCCAACACTAATTTTTTATTGTATAAAATTATTCCATCGTGTCCGTATGTGCAATCGATCACGGAATTATAACAATTAAAAATATAATGGCAAGGGTTCTTCAAACGATCTGGTTGAAAGTCAAATTTAAAATCCTCCACGACATCAATCTTAGGAAACACTGCAAAAAAATAATCGGTTTCGCTCATATTTGCCGCTGTTTGATATGCTTTGGTTTGTCCTTGAATATTCTTGCACCATTTAGCACGTGGATATTTTGCTTTCAATTTTTCAAATCGCTCGTTGGCTCCTGGCTCGTCGTATGATATGAACACTATGTCCATTGGTTTTATTTTGTAATCCAGATCAAAATGCACATGTCTTTCGATATCATAGAACTGTTTTAAATCCCTTGCACCCGGTATGAGTAGTACATCATCAGTCTTACCCCAGGTGTACATCTTCTCATCTTCCCAAAAACTAGGATAGAAGTTTGGAATATTTTCATAAGATATATCTTTGTTAACCAGCCATTCATAGAACTTATTATTTTTATTGTAGGACTGCATCGGATCTTGTAGTCGGAACTGTTTTATTCCTAAGGGTACGTGGAATATTTTTGACTGTCTGTGATAATTGATATCTTTGTAATCTCTTAAAAAATCTATTTCGTGCATTTGCTTTCTAAAATTATGTGTTGGTATCAACATCACGTTGCCTTCTTTGTTAGAGTCAGTGTGCCACACGTGTATTTGTTCTCGTTCGTGCTGTTCCGGTCTGAAATCTAAATCAATATCTGCTAGATCCACAAAATTAGAAAAAAACCAGAAGTACTCTGTCTTTACATCTCCAACCACTGCTTTCAAAACATCAAAATAACTTTTGATAAATGGAATCACCCTTGTATTGGCAAGCGGTGATTGAACAGGAGCATCAACATTAAATTTTACTTGTACTGCATCAAACATACATAAACTCCTTGATCCTGTCACAGATGTAATTCACTTCACTCATTTTCAGATGGGGATATATGGGCAAACTTAAGGCCTTTGCACATATATTTTCTGCATTTGGATATTGGCCTGTGTTTTGAGAGTCCAGTGTTTTGGTGTAATGAATTTTGGTTTCTATGCCTTTAGTCTGTAAGTAGGTTTTCAATTCGTCTCTTCTGTCGCTTAATATTACTAGTTTGTGATTGCTAGATTTTGTGTTAGGACTTGTACAAATTATTTGCACTTCAGGCATATTTTTCTTATAACGATTACATACCCTCTCTCTCATTTTTTGCAATTTATCAAATTTATCAAGCAGAAGTAATAGTTGGTTGGCGTGATCTTCAGATATAAGACTGTTGTATCCATATTTGTCTTTTCCACTAATGCCGTGTCTTCTCAATGACATAACATTATCATAAACTTCTTTGCTGTCAGTAAGAACCATGCCGCCTCCGCCAAAACTTGGCATGTTTTTCATTGGATCGAAACTAAACACACTTACATCTCCTAAGGCGCCGGATGGTACTTTACCGTGTGATGCTCCTTGCGATTGTGCGGCATCTTCTATCAAAGGTATGCGATGTTTATCACAGTATTGTCTCAATTTTGTGTAGTTGGCCGGATTACCAAACATGTTTACATATAATACTGCATCGGGTAGTCCTTGTCCTTGCCAATCACCTATGTTGCCGTTTGTGTCTGTATCAACGAAGTGTATTTCTGCACCCAATCTTTTGATTGCACCTGCTGTGGCAATGTAACTGAAAACCGGACAAACCACTGTGCTATTTTTGGTCAACCCTACTGCCCTCATGGCAAAGTATAAACCGTCTGTGGCACTGCCAACTCCTACTGCATATTTTCTTTTGTATTTTTTTGCTATCTTGTTTTCTAGGTCTGTAAGAAACTTGCCTTGTAACACGTTGCCCGATTGCCATACTGATTTTGCTCTCCGTGTGAGCCTCCACGAGTATGCTTGATAAAGCCTATCTATACCGTTAAAAGTTATCGTGTGCCCAGACATAGTAGTTTTCAAGACCTTCCCTGAATCCAGTTTTTGGTTCATACCCCAGTAAATCCTTTGCACGACTGATGTCTAGTGTGCCCCTAGCAGGATAAAGACTTTGCATACCGATATCTTTGATCTCTGATCCGCTTCCTGTGATATCTATAATTGTTTCGGCCAATGTCCTGAGGCTGGTTGCATTGCCGGCCGTTATGTTAAAACTTGTGTTGGCTATGTCAGATTCGGCCGCTTTGATGATACCGTTTGCCGTATCGTCTCTGTAAGTAAAATCAACTTTGTTCTCACCGTTGTGTAAAGTGATTGTTTCTCCTTTCACTGCTTTGATAAAAAATTTAGATACCACCCTGTCTGGCAGATCCCCCGGTCCAAAAACCCCACTCGGTCTGACAATTACGTAATTAAGGCCATCTCGTTTCGCAAAAAGTTTTGTCAATCTTTCACCTGTAAGTTTCGCCTCACCATAGATGTTTGTAGGCTTTGTGCTAGACTCTTCTTTTGTACCATCCGTGAAATTGCCATATACCATGCTACTGCTGACATATACAAATTTTTTCGTACCAAACTGTGATGCGTGTGACAATAAGTTGGTTGTTGTGCCTATCACTTTAGGGACACCCACTACAGGATCCTGGTCAACTATTTTCGCCCTAGGATATGTTGCTAGATGTATCACTACATCTGGACGATTTCTAAACGCCTTCAAGCATACGTCTCTTTCCAGCACATCACCTTTGATTGTTTCAACATTCTCGTGTTTCCAATTACGTGTACGCCATCTTATAAGTTTGTCTAACTCTGGTTCAGAAATAATGCCGTATGTGTCCTCGTTGTCTACGCAACATATCTTGTTATTTTTTGATAGTTCCTCAATTATCTTGGATCCAATGAATCCAAGTCCGCCTGTGATTAGATATTTCATCCTAGTACTTTTACTCCGTATTTGTTAGTGAACGCTTTACCATCTTCTCTATCGTTCACAATTGGTTGTCCTTTAATGTTGAGACTGGTATTAAGAAGTATGGGGCAACCAGTCTGTTTTTTCCATTCAGTAAGCAGTGCGTGGAATCCTGGATTATCCGTTTTTCGCACCGTTTGAACCCTACTTGTAGAATCTTGATGTATTATGGCAGGGAAGTCTTTACCAGCAGTACACGCCGCTGTAAATTGCATATAAGGGGTGTTTTGAACTGATTTAGGCAGGGTGAAATAGTCGTTCACGTCCTCCTCTAATATGGCCGGAGCGAACGGTCTGAACTTCTGTCTTTTCTTAATCGAGTTTACCAGATCCTTGATGTCCTCACCCCTGGGGTCTGCTAACAATGATCTATTACCAAGTGCCCTGGGTCCGAACTCTGCCCTACCACTTGCCACTCCCACCATCTTGTTTTCCTTTAATTCTTTTATCAGTGAGTCAACAGGATACTCGCCATCAATGTTGTGTCCCAGGAATGGGTGTTGCCAATTTAAGTGTGATTTCTGATGTGCGGCTATGCAACCCAAACTTGATCCTGCGTCTCCCGGATTTGGTATGATCCATATGTTGTCAAACAGTCCTAGGTTTGCTAGGACCTTGTTAGCGGCGCAGTTTAAGGCAACGCCTCCTGCATACACCAAATTCTTACTGCCATACTTGCTGGCCCTGTGCCATAAACTTGCAAGTAGTTCTTCTGTGACTGCCTGTATGCTGGCCGCTATGTCCATCACGTCTGCGTTAGGTTCCCAATCACTCAGTCCCCTGTGTAAATTCTGTTTCAGGCTGAACGGTGACTGTTCCACAAAGTCATCATAGATCTTCTGTTTGTACTTTGGTGTTCCATATGCGGCCATTCCCATAAGGATGTATTCCTCTTCCGCAGGTTTCAATCCGCAACGATGTGTGAACGCACTGTAAAGTATTCCTATGCTGTGTGGATATTGAATTGTTTCTTTTCTCTCAATCCAAACTTTGTCCGCTGTTGATATAGACACAGTGTCCCATTCACCTATTGCATCAACTGTTAAAATAGTTGCACCTGTGTCTTTGAAAGGTGATGTGAAGTATCCAGCCGCCGCGTGCGAGTCGTGGTGTTTGACATACTCATCGATCTTTATTCCAAAGTGATCTAAATGCCATTGTGGCATCTCTGTGTAACTTAAGGCCATGCTATACTGTCCTGCGTAAAATTGTCTAGTCTTCTTCAATAATGGTTTCTCGTAGTAAACCACTTTGTCAAAAGGACCAAAGGTGTTGGCCTCGTCGACTATGGCTTTATTAAGGTAATGATCATTTTTAATTTTGCTGTAACGTTCAGCGTGGGCGGCCCAAAGTATCTCGCCTATGCCAGAACTGTAATCCACAACGGCCATTGCGGCATCGTGATTCATGCAATTAATCCCTAGTATTCTCATCTGCCTCCTTGTGCCAACCCATGTCCTCTATTTGTATGCTGTTGCACTTTGGACATACCCAGCCTTCTTCTGTGTCGAAATTTTGTGCAAGGTCTTGAGGTGCACCACGCCACTTGCAGTCGTAACAGTACCAGTTCCACCATGTCATTTTACTTTTAAGAATCCTTTTGCTTTGACAAGTGCAGTCTCCCAATCTTCCAATGTGATATCATATTCAAAATTCTGCGTTGTTTCGTTAACCTGTAATTCTTTTGCTCCATTCTTTATATGGAAGTTCCTTGCCATATCTGTGAGCGGTGATAGTGTGATAAGTCTGTTCAGGTGATTTGATTTCTTCACCATCTTGTACACTTCATTTACTATGGCACGTCCGCCACCTTTCTTCTTTGCCCACACTGTGTAGGCAATAGCAATAGAGCCTTGCACACCTGCCCTGTGTATAGATTGCAGTGCGGCATCATAGCTCATTGTTTCCATTTCTTCAACCGACTTTGGAACCTCGTTTGTGAATGCAAAACACATCACTGCTGATATCTCACCTACGTCATCTTTTAGTCCATAAATCTTTCTGCCATATGATTGTCTGAACTTTAGGTCTAGTTCAGGACGCACAGGGTCTTCCTTCACATCTATGTAAGGCAATTCTACAAGTTCATACTTGGATTCTTTTATTTTCTGTTTTGTGTATGCTTCTAGACTTTTGTAATTTTTGTTTGTGTATGATTGCAACTTAGAAAATTTCTCCATAAGTCCAATAACCGATGGATGTTCTTTCCACCTTTCTAAAGTTTCCTTCAGTTTCTCTCTATTTAGAATTTCCATTTTCTATTTGTATATGAATGGGTCTTTCTTTTTAAGTTCTTTCAATCTTTTCCTGTAAGCTCTTTCCTGTTTGAACTTTAACCAGAGATTCTTTATCCAAGTGAACATTATTTCTCTCCTATTAGTTTTTTAAACGTTGGTAACATTAATTGTACAGCATCTTGGTGTGCTTTGTCTAGTGGGTGAGTTGTAGCATATTCATATTCGTTTAGTCCTGCCCATTGATTAAATCCCATCATCCTTTCACCAAACGAAAACCATTTTGACAGGTCGATCTCATTGTGTAATGCTGACATGAGTCCGTCCAGATCTTTAAGATGGGCCTGATAATCATAGAACAAACTGTTGTCTGCAAGTGTGAACATAAACGGTATTTTTTTCTTTTCAAGGATATTTTGTAACCAAATTATACTTTTCCAACTCAGATATGCTTCGTGGTATTGGTTTGCTCCATATTTGTATATTGCTTCTGCGAAAGCGGTTGTGCCGTTCTGCTTGGCAATTTCACGTCTTTGATTCCATGTTTCCAATTGTCCAGCATTGTTTTGCAACCTTTCAAACACGCGACCTTGTTCTTTATCTGTGTCCCATGGTGATAGGCTTGCCCATCTAGTGCCCTCGAGAGATATATGTCTAGACATGGCCCAATCATATCTGGAAAGATAACTCCACATGACCACAACACTGTCAACGTTGTTGGTACTGATAGCATTGAAAACTCTACGTGCTATACCACAGTTGCCAGATCCTGGACTTGCAACACAAAGATATTCAGTAGTATTGTCTTTTCGTAATTTGTGCAACAATGATCCCCACGCTTTTTGAGATGGATTTTTTCCTTTGATGTCATCACTCAATTCGTGTCCGAACGTAAAACTACAACCACCTGCAATAAACTTTTTAGTCATATATCTTTAGAACTTTATTTAAAAGTGGAAATACTTCACCAAAATTTTCTTTCCTGTACTTGTCCGTCTGCAATATCCTTGCCTTACGTTGTTCCCTGATCTCTGGTGTGTCCCTGTCAGCGGCGTTCATAAATCTAATGCTGGGTTGATAATCCTTCAACATATGATATCTGTCTTTGACAATGTCTTTGACCTGTCGTGGCAAGGTCTGTATGTTGAATACGTCTGGATCAAAGCAGGTGTTCACGTAGAAGAACTTGGGTTGAAACTGTGCAACCCATAAAGCCATCTTGGCCCAGTTGAACACGTTGAATATCGACACCGTTGAACATATTTGGAAATCCATTTTGTGTGTTTTCATTTCTTTGAACTTGACGAGATTGGCACTTACTTCTCTCCAGTTAGCACCATGCCTTTGGTACTCGAAAGGCTCGCCTATATCGTCTATGCTAAATGCTATCTCAACGTGCTTGAAGTAGGACCATAGGTCAAATATCTCTTGTGGCGGCAAGTGTGTACCGTTGGTGTTGTAGTGGATGTCTATATTCTTGGCATATCCCTTCTCAACGCAGTGCATTAAAATCTTGAAGTGGTCCTTTATCATAAACGGCTCGCCGCCTGTGAACTCAAAGTACTCCACGTGTTTTAGATCATCCTGCAACTCCTCAAAGAACTGCGGATTACGTTTTGGCCATCCTCCCTCACGTAGATTATTCAATGCTACTAAATTTTCCCCTTTACCTATCTCATAGTCCATTTCTTCCTGTGCCCATTTTGAGGAACTCCAAGAGCCGCATATCCTACATTTGAGGTTACACAAGTTGCCTAACTTAAAGTCTATAAACTTTAGCGTTGGCTCGCTATTAGGTGTCCATTCTCGTAAACTCTTACGCATTTTATACATTGAATTCTGCCTTTTGGAAGTTTTACCTGCATCTTCTTCCTGCCAACAACTACTACATCCATCCGGACGTTCGCCATTTCTAAATTTTTCTCTCAAGGACTCCATAAAGTCTGTCTTTTGTATCGAACTCAAACTATGCTCGTACACCTTTACATTTGGAATACTGCCTTTATATAGACAGCAAGGCGATGCACCACCGTTCACATCCACTTCTAGATGAGTCCACGGCAATGGACAAACACTTCCTTTTTTTATATACTTGTCCACCAGTCTAACATCCTTTTATCTTTGCTTAGAATTTTTGTTATATCTTGTTTTCTGATCTTGTCAATCCACATCTGCCTAAGTTTTCCTTTTTTAGTAGGAGTGAATGTTTCTCTGTTTTTTAAATTTTTAAGAACATCTATCAATGCACGTTGCTTATGAGTTGCAATAGGTTCCATATACTCCAGTGCCTCATCTATGATTTTGTGTAACAGATCTTTCGGCAGTGATAAAGGACTTAATATTTCATCATCACTGAACGTGAACATCACTTTTGTTAACACTTCTGTGTCAAGTTGTCTGCTTAAATCAAACATATTTTTTAACTCTAACAAACCAAGCAAGGTTATTGTGAAGTCCAATCTCATTTGTCTAGGATTAGTGGATATGGACAATCCTTCCTTAAAATTACGTAGCCACTGTTCGTAGTCCAACCCGTCTCTGATGTATTCGGCCACTTCACCGGTGCCATCCATTGAAGCACAAACTTGCCAATCATTGAAATACTTCAACAAGTCAAAAAGGTTAGAGTCTCTAAATGATGTCCTACTAAGGTTAGAGTTATATCTCACATAAACCTCATCGGCAAAACCCAGTTCTATAATCCTCTCCATTGCTTTCCAATGCATGTCCCACATCAAAGGTTCTCCGCCACACCAATATATTTCTCTCACCTGCTTCGTTTCTATAGCATCAATGAATTCCTGCACTACCTGTGTATCCTGAAACTTCTTAATCTGTTCTCGCAAAGGCGATGCCATCCATGGCTGAGAGTCCTTGTTCCAGTCTTTATGCTTCCTAGTTTCTGCCTCCCAACTTGAACTTAACATGTCGCCGCACATCCTACATTTGAAATTACATAGATTGTTAAATCTGTAATCAAAACTTATGGTTGGCATTGTTGTAGATCCTGTGTCGTCTGTTTTGTCAAATGCCTCGTCTATTTTGTGACGAAACAACTGATTCCAGTATGATCTGTAAACATTGGTGTTCAATAATTTGTTATCACATACTTCACATTCTGACAGTTCTTCACCTGCCATCATACGCAGTCTTACAGATTTCATATGTTCAGAATTCCAGTGTTCTTTAAGTGTTAGGGGTTTGTATTCTTTAGCATCATTGCCCGTGTCTATGTACTGCTTGAAACTTTGGGCAGGCTCTCTCGATGCACAACACAAACGCCTTTCTGTTTGTGGAGAAAGATATGTATGGGTCCATGGCGCCATACAGAATGTTTTATTACCTTCGCTGGGTTTAATTTTTTTCATACTTCTCAAACAATTCTTTCCATTCTGGGAATATTTTAAGGGTATCTTCATTCCTTATGTCGTCGTATTTCCTAGTGTTTGCAAAGAAAAGATCAAGATGTTTTTGATTGTCGGTTGAATTCATCCACTCTAATGCAGACTGATAACCTTTGGTTGCCCTTGTTAGAGGATCTTGATTTTTTAACCATACAAAATGTTCTTCGTATCTTTCTTTTACTCGCTCTTTATGTTCTGGTGGTAGTATATCCATTCTTTGCCAAATAGGATGCTGTAGCAAATTAAAATTAAAGTCTTGTGGTTTTATTAATCCTTGTTCTACCCAACTTTTATGAAAGTCACATACGTGTAAACAGTTTAACAGTCCAACAGTTGAACTTATGTAAAAATCTACTTGCGGACACACTTCCATCATACGCTTCCTGTTAGCCACTGTTTCTTCCCACACAGTACCTTTACGCATCAGTTCTGCCCTGGGACCTTCGGCATCAAGACTTGCTCCTATCGAGACCGAGTCAAACTTATTCCACAATTCGAAAACATCTATATCCTTGAATGTAGTCCTACTAAAATTTGTGTTGTATATAAGTCTTACATGATACATTTTCCTTTTGTCCAATTCTTTCAATATACGATAGTGTTCTTCCATTATTATCGGTTCACCGCCAGCAAAGTAGAATTGTTCTGTGTGTTCAAATGATTCCAACATCTGTTCCCACATGTCGTTAGTGCTTCTCCCGACCTTCATTATCTTGGCGTGGGGTGGCGGACTGCCTGTTAGTTTTTTATGATCTTCATACCAATTCGAACTGAACCAAGTTCCACAACTTCTGCAGGCCATGTTGCATAGATTTGAGAAACGTATATCCCAATACTTCATCACAAAATCTGCCTGTCCGTCTGGCAAAGTATTATGTACTAAAGGCACGTTGTGACCAAAGTGCTTGTTGGAACTCAAACGCAGTGAGAAAAAACCTGATTTCTCTTGATCATAACACTTCAAGCATTCTCGAGATTTTTTGTTGTTCAACATCCTAACTCGCATTTCCTTCATCTTTTCGCCGTTGAATACTTCTTGTAAACTTTGTTTGTTTAGATTTCCCACAGGATATGGGTCGAATGCAAAACAGCAAGGATATGCCCTGCCATCTGGATAGGCGTGAAGATGCATCCACGGAAGCATACAGAATGTGTCACTCTCTATCAACAACTCCTTTTCTCTAGGAGTCATGTCTTTTATTTTTAATTTCTCAGGCTCTTTCGCCCCGTACTCATATGCCACGGTACCATTCTCCTATTATTGGGAAAGTCTTTTCAAAGTCCTTGCCTGATCGTTTGTCGTACTGACTGTAGAATGCTTTGAAATCTTTCTGTAGTTTACTCTGTTCGGCCGCACCTGCGTGTGGTGTTTTAACAACATCCAAGTAATCTATTAACCTCTGTGTTTGATTGATTTCCATATGTTCCAAGTGCTTTTCATTACTACTTAAGAACTTTACCAAATCGTCTTTAAATTTATTTCTAAGGTCGTCCGGTAGTACCAATGGGGACTGGAAACTTGGGAACCTTAATATATTGAGGGTGTAATTTATTGTTGGTCCATAAACTTTACTAGCACTTTTGAACCATACCATTTTCTCTAAAAATTCTGGCAAAGTTTCTAGGCATAAAGCATTTATAGTTGCCATGTTGTGAATTTCAGAAGGCACTTTATCAACCATCATGTGTAATAAGTTAGAATGCCAAGTTCCAAATTCTAGGCCATCCCTTATATATCCTGCTTGATCAAAAGTGGCTTCACAACTAGTGTACAAATGAAAGTTCTTGAATCCTTTCAGTTTCGTTTTGAATCTATCAATTATGCTTTGCTTTGCCCCTAAGTTAGAATTGATAGCAATACGCATGTTGGGATTCATCTTGTCTCCCTGTGTTTCTATCCAATCTAAAAGTCTCCACAGGTTAGGTGACATCATCGGTTCACCTCCTGTTATACGTAATTCGTCTAGGCTTTTGTGTAGATCACTTTCCCACCATTTGTAGAACGCTTCAACGTATGGGTTAGTCTCATCCTTCTTGTAAGGTTCTGCACTATCGTGTGGATGAGTGAAATGATTCCTACCATCAGACTGTAAACCTGTATATGGTCCTTGCCTCTTTATGTTGTTTGCCCAAGTTGAACTAAAGGCAGGATTACAGTAGGTACAGGCAAAGTTACAAGTCCTATCAAATGCTATCTCTAATGTTTTTAGATTGACGTTGTCGTTGTGATCATTGTTGTGTGCTTTGTCTAAATCTTCGTTTGTAAAAATCCTTGACTTGTAAACCCTATCACTGATGTTATCCCTTCCCACATCTTCTATCTTCCAACAGTACTCACACCCAGCAGGCCTCTCACCACACTGCATCTGCCTACGTTGCTCTTTCTTTTGATGTGTGTTGTGTATTGCACTAGGATTAGTTTTAATTTCCTCTAGGTCTATCTTGTGTGGCAAAGGGTGGTGGCAACTTGTGGTCATTCCACTACCTAACCAGATTGTAGCATTGTACCATTTTGCCCCACAGAAACTTGCGGACTTTGTATCTAGTATTTGTTTTTTGTATTCTAAATCGTTCATGCTTGTTTACATTCTTCCCAAAACTCTTCCATCTCAGGAAACGTGTTAAGGAACCTTGTGAGACGTCTGCGATCGTGTTCGTTAAAGAAAGCGTAAAAGTTTTTTTTGTTTTGCGTACTTGCGTCCGCGTTTTCGCGCCAGTATGCGAGATTCCTCTGCATCTTCTGGATCTCGAAGTCCTTGAATATGTGTAACCCGTTGTCCTCACCGGAGTTGTCCTGCATGTACTTGATGTTCTCTTCGTGTATGCTCTGATAGGCCTCTGGTAGCATCGTGATCTGTTGCCACGAGGGTTGCCTTAGCAGTGGCACGTCGAACCATACCCGCTGGTAGGTCTTGCTGTAGGTCTTACGCAGATCCAATATCTTCTCCAGCAGTTTGTCCATACTGGTTATGCTTAGGTTGTTGTAAGTGCATATGAACGTTATGGAATTACGACCCGGTATCCTGTCCAGGAACTCTTCCACGTTGTCCATCATGTAGTTGAAGTCCAGACCGTTACGTATGTACTCCGCACGTTTGCCGAATGCGTCAACGCTTACGAACTGCATAAGATGTTCAACCTTCTCCTCCATGCATATGTGCTTGGTCATATTGAAGTACTTCTCTTTGAGTTTCTTGTCTGCTGGACACATGTTGCTTGTGATGTTGAGGTGCAGGTCATCCTTGGGATGGTCTATGATGTACTGGAATACTTTATAGGTGTTGACGTCCATCATGGGTTCACCGCCGGTCATACGGAAGTGCTTCAGGTTCTTGTACAGCGTGGGCCACCATTTCCAGAATGCTGTCACATAGGGATTTTCCTCCCTGTTGGGTATTGGGCGCCTTCTTCCCTGGAAGTGCTCTGGTGCGTTGTGTGGCGGCGAGGTGGGATACTCACCATACCTCTCCACCTCCTTGCCCCACGTGGTGGAGAACTGTGGCGAACAATAACTGCACTTGAGGTTACAGGCGTTGTTGAAGTTGACCTCCACATACCTGGGTGTGTGCTTGTCGTCTATCGGATTGTTCCTGATGTTTTCGAAGTCCTGCATGGCCCAAGGCTCTCCCGACCTGTAGTGCCTGTCTGACATCTCCCCGGTCTTCTCGATGTTCCAACAATAACTGCATCCTGCAGGTTTGTCTCCTGACAACATCTGTTGTCTCTGTTCAAGTTTCTCCTTGGTGTTGTGCAGTGCCGCGGGGTTGCTTTTCACCGCTTCTGCGTCTATCTGGTGCAGTGGTGGGTGGTAGCAACTGTTGGTCAGTCCCGTTGGCAGGTGCAGTGACGTCTGGTTCCACTTGGCCAGGCACATTGTGGGCGACACAGAGCCCAACTTTTCCTTGGCCCTCAGTGCGTCTGATTTATATTCACTCTCGCTCACGTGTCTGCACTCCTTTGTTCTTGTGTGTGGCCATGGCATACTTGAAGAACTCGCTCTCATAGTTGTCGTACTCGGCAACCGGTATGTCCAGTCTCTGCCTAATGCTTTCTCCATACATCATTAATTGTTGGTCAATGTCTATGTCCTTGGTGTGTTGCTGAAACACGCTCTCCATGTCGTCGAGGTTACTGACTTTCAGAATGTCAGTGTCGTTTAACACTGTGTCATAACAACCCGTCCTTGCCCCTAACATCGCGTATTTGCCATTCTGTATGTCGGCACCCACTGACATCCATATAGCCAATTTCCTCAGATTTGACGGCCACATTTTCCTTTTGAAATTCCCTGCTGGTATGGCCTTGCCCCTATCCAGGCTCATCTTAACTCCTTCCCTGTATCCTGCAACGAAAGCCTGTTGTGGCGTAGAATGTATTATGGTTTTGGAATATGTGTTGTATAGGTTTTCGTGTGGTACTCCCCAACAGAAATCTACTTGATTCTCCTCTGTTACAGAATTTTCATGCGTTTTCATATTAAGGCACGTGTCTTTTGGCCAACCTACAATACCACCGTTACCGTATATCAATCCATTGACGCTGTTGATCGCCCTCCACCTGTGTACGGCAGTAGGGTTAGTAAGTGAGAAGTCCAAAGACTCCAACAAGAACCCTTCATCGATGATGTTATCTCCGTCTACACTTATGAAAAAATCAGTCTCCGCCAATTCAGCCGCGGCTTTGTGAGCAGAATCAAATCCAACCACTCCATCAACACGTTTCGCCCAAGGCACTTTGTTCTTGAGATCGGCCCAGTTCTCCTCTTTATTAGGTTCCTTGAAACTTATATAGACAAAATCTAGATCGCATACCTTTACTGTATCCACTCGTGCCCTCCGTTTACTATTTCCGTTGGCCAGAACATATTTTTATCTAGCAACTGATAGCCTTTTTCACTTTTTTCTAACCGGGCGTATGTGAGCCTAGACTTTGGTCTTGGCTTCATTACAATTTTACCTTTTTGCACGTGGAATTCATGCACTCCGTGTTTCTGTATTTCTTTGAACAGTTCCAGAGACACTTCAAATTGTTTGCCTTCGATGGTAACTTTAGGAACTACCTTTTTCGGTGGTGGCAGATTATTCAGTGCTTCAAAAAATCCTGGCATCCATCTCCTTTATTGTATTTTTATGTACATAATGCCATGGTCTGTGTATGGCATATCCTCCCAAAAAAGTTTTATCATCTATCTCCGCCGGCATCAAATAATTTCCATGATCTGCAACGTGTTTCAAGCCGTGGATATCCTTCTTGTTATGAATCATCTTGAACCACGGATAGTCTATCAAATTTTTATTTGTTGGATCTAAGATCCTGTATGCTAGAGCATATACCAAGTCAGTACTTGGATACTGGTCGTGGCAGTTTATTAGAATTTCTTTCGTCACCGTTTTCCAATTTTTTGTAATCATCTCACATACTTTCCCAAATCTCACTGTTTCAGTACTGCGTCTGAAATATGTGATATCACTGTATATGTTTGGCAGTCTATTCCTGTCATGGTGTGGTCTGTATGATATGTTTTTAACACGTTCGTCTTTGTAATTGTAACAATCAACAGCAAACACCATATTGTGTTGCCACAAATGATACCACCACCAGTCCGTGTTTGATGTCCATAGCATGTCTGCGGCCAGTTTTATTGTGTGGGTAAACGGAGACATAGTGAATGCCTTGTATTCATTACCCCATTTGACATCATGGTCTTCACTCTCATCTGTTGCAAGTACCTTGACTTGATCTATGTGGGGTGAATTTATTTTTGTTTTCGCATCTGTTATCACACATACATTATTATCTTTGTTAAATTTTTTTATAGACTTCGCTAATGCAACAGAAAGTTCAACGTAATCTGTTTTATTGTTGTTTTGACAAAACCATAAGAATCCCTTAGACATTCTGTACTCCTTTGTCAATCACGTGTAAATCGTTGCCTGATATTCTGCTAAAACGTCCTTGATGCTTCCACGCTATGTGTGAGTCTGACACTTCTGTCACTTTCGCCGCGGCAGGTAGTGTTGGTAGTTTCGTGGGTATGGTCTCGTAGCCTTTAAATCCTCCCAACTGATGTAATGCTATGGCAAACGCATAGTCGTTCCTGAAATTCCTGAAATCTATCCTGTACAGGTCGCAAAAATAACTGTACCGTTCCTTTACATACTTGACCATGTCGAATATGGCTTTGGCCCTGGGTGTTTTCTTAAAAATTATCACTGTTGCCCAAACCATGGGTATCATACTGTTCCTTGAAAACCTGTAACTATCGTTACAGGTCACATCATGTACTTTGTCATGGACCATGAAGTCCTGATCGGTATTGGCCAAGGTGAGTAGGTAATCTGAATAACAAAAATAATCAATGTCCAAAAGAATCGTCTTTTCATATGGAGAAAGTTCGTAGGCTCTGTGCCTGTCCAAGTTATGCCATGATTTTTGGTTTATGTAATTGCCTGTCTGATTCTCGATCACAACATAATTCACGCCATCCTGATCTGGTAGATGAACACGGGTTTCATTGTTGGTTATAACTGTTACCTCCAATCCTAAATTTTGTCTCAGCAATGGTACAGTCTTGGCCGCTATCTTGTCATAGCGATACGATTCCGTGTTGAAACAATAAAGTAGAATCCCTGTCATTCCGACTAGCCTTTGGATACCGAGTTCGTGTATGCTTGATTATAGACGTTAAGTGCTTCCTGCTGTTTATTGATTAATTTTTCTAGTAGATCATCAGGATCATTGACCATCATGGGATTTTGATTGCTGTCTAATATTACGAATTTTTTCAGTTTGTTCTTTAGGACGTGGACAAGATTGATAGTCTGTGCGTTGGCCTGGAACAGGTGTCCAGAATAGGCCAAGATCATAGAAGTTTCTGCCTTTTCCAAGGCATTCTTTTTTTCTACAGCAATCCTGTATGATCTATCAGAAATATCTTTGAGTTGTTTGACATCCATAACACAATTATATTGTAATTATGGAGTGATAGCAACCGAATAAAAATTATTATGTTGTGCTGTTACTCTCTACGGCAGTACTAGATGGTGAATAAGCATTGGCTAATCCTCCACCAGTGGTAGTGTTTACCGTTATAAGCCTGTGCTCGTGCTGACCGTTCCTGTATGCTTGGTCGTCCGCACTAGGATCACTGTACGTGAAGTCTGCTGAACCATCAGTTGATGTTGTCTTAACCCTCATCTGTACTGAAGAGCCAGGCGACGCATCTAACTTGGCCTCTATCTTGATGTTGTTGGCAGTGTATGGGTATGTGTTATCAGATATCTGAAGTAATGTCTGGTATGAAGTTGTTAGATCATAAAACCCTGTTGATGCGGCATGTGAATCTTCAGTCTCACCTGATCCAGATCTTGTACAAGTCGTTGACTTGATGTCGAAGTTTCCTACAGCATTGTAGACGTCGTCCCATTTGCCGTCTTTACCTGAAGCACCGCTGGCTCCACCATTACCTACCCTTACAGGATCAATCCTAACTTTACCGCCTGCGTTGAAGAAGAACCTCATAGCATTGGCACTTGCAAAATTGATGTTAACTTCTGTTGTGAATGTACCTGTCCAAGTAGAACTTGATTGTGGATTCTGAAGAGTCGATGATGTGGTCACTGCTGACGTGGATGGACATCCTGCCGCCACTGAAGCCGCCAGTGTTGCCAAGTCTGTCGCAACCGCATTTTTAATAGCAATGGCATCACCTGCCGACACAGCCGATCTAGAAGTAAGTGTGTCTCCTGTGTGTCCTGCGATAGTAGACATGTTTGTGAAAAGTGTGTTCCAGTGTGATGCGTTGATCGTGTCACCTGCACTTACTGTCGCAACTGCCGATTCTCCCAACCCGTATACTGTGGAACCTGTGCCCGCAAAATGGTTGAGTCCGAATGGACTTGAACTGTTGTTTACGAATGTATTATATTCGTCATCTAAAATTGGATCTCCTGCTTGATATGCCATATAATTATTTCACTCCTATTACACACTCTGTAAGTGCTGTTTCTTCGTTATATTTATGTTTAATGAGTCTTCCCAGGGTGTTAAAAGCGGTGCATTCGTCCATTTTGGCCACCCGGGCCTCACCATTTCCTGCTGACACAACACGGTCTCCCGCTTTACCTGTGCCTTGCAATTTTACCATCACACGTCCCTTCAATGCTACCATTGGGTGTGTTTCGTTATTACCCGCTTGTGCATTCATTAGGAACGCAGGTGATTCTGATATCACCCCAAACACTGCCTCAGACAACTCGTCTTTGCACTTGGTTATCTCTGCATTGCCGCCTAACATGACCACATCTCCCACTTCTGTCTCACAATCCGCTTCATAGCGTTCTGCCAAATCAGCGTACATGGCACTTGTGGCACTTGCATGTACTACATTCGCTCTAACATCTACCAGTGTAGGTGCTTCCATCTCTGTGTCAGTTGCCGCGGACTTGAATGCTGTCCAGGCACCGCCTGCATTTCCGTATGTGGTTGATCCGTCATCGGCATAAGTTTCGTCCCATACCCAATATAAATTCTGTTCTGTGGCGCTTGATGTCTCTCCCCTGTTGACTTTTAGTCCAGTGTAATTAGGCATACCTGCATTTGAAGAAATGTTTCTGTTCAATTCTATAATGTTGTCTTCAACAGAAAGGGTAGTTGTGTTTATTATCGTACTGGTTCCGTCTACAGTAAGATCACCGACACGTAGATGTTCAATCCTACCTTGTGCTCCATTAATTCTCAATGCTTCTTTTGTAACTCCGCCATCATTGACAGTAAAAATAATGTCTTTATCTTGTGTTGTCTGTGCAATAGTAAAATCATCACTGGACAATGTCATAGTGACATCAGTACCTGCCCCAATTCTTATTCCGTCGTCTGACTGTACTGTAATTCTTCCTGTTGTGGTGTCTGCTGAATCTGATCTTAGATAGTTTGCCGCGGCAACACCACCCAACGCATCTGTATCTGTGGCTGTTCCCCTAAATTTAGCAGATGCCACCGAACTGGATAGTTGAATACCTTGTGCGACTGTGGCAAAACCCGCTGTGATCAATGCGGCACCTAATGTTTCTGTACCACTTGGTGTGAATGCCAAGTTTGATACAACACCAACTACAGAGTCATTGGCTACTAATTTTAAAATACTTCTTTTAACACCTGTGTTGTCTTCTGGTGATTCAGGTATAACCTGTGTAACTCCAGATCCAGCAACTGTTGTCGGACCAATCAAGGTCCACGCTGTACCTGAGTATACATATAATTGATTATTAGTTGTGTCGAACCACATATCTCCAAGCACAGCATTGGTTGGTGCAGTTGTGGAGTTTGATGTTGATCCAACTGGTTTGAATTTTGATCCTGTGTAGACATTGATCTGATTGTTTGTCTTGTCATACCACAGTTGTCCTTGAATTTTGTTTACTGGAGCCGATGTGTTATTGAAATTCTCTAGAAGTTTTACAAGGTTTTCATTCAACTTCTCACCAAAACCCGCATAACCTTTACCTATCAGTGTAAGGTCAGTTGTTGCTACGTCTATGGTTCCGTCTGCTAGAGAGACTAGCAGTGTTCCGAATGTGTTGTTTATCTTGTATGCCATTGCCTAGTCGTTGTTTGATGCGTTGTCTCTGACTTCTGTCAAGAAACTTACATCGCCTACTAACTTGATCAATATAGTCGCTAATTCAGGAGTTAACATAGCGTCAATTTTTGCTTCCTCTTCTGACGTCCACGTTGACTCGTAATTTGCGTTGATGTAGTCTGCGACTTCTTGTTTTGTTGCCATTTAAATGTACTCCTTATGCTTATTTATTACGGTTATCGATCTGCTCATCGTCTGATATCCAAGTTAAATCCTTGGAATATGAACCGTCTAGGTCCCTTAGGAATGTCTTGACGTTGCTCTCCGTTAGCACCATATTATGGTATTTTGTGTATCTTTTGTGCAGTGCTTGTTCCTTAGTAGCAGTATATACTAGTTTCACACCTTTGCTTTTGGCCAACTCAATCAAACTGTCTATGCATTTCTTAAGGCACTTGTGTGTATTCCTGGGATCAGCATCTTTGTCAGTGACTATCCACTCCATGAAAGCAAACTGCGTGCCAACACCTATGTACAGTCCTCCAGCACACACAGGCTTTCCCTCGATCTCCACAATTACCCCATCAGGTGGCAAGCACTCTTTTGGCACTACCCCGAACTCCCATTGTGTCCACCATCTAACTAGTGTGCCGTAATCCTTGTCTCTGTCCCATGGCCTATCTTGCATTTTTCTGTATCACTATCTTGTTTACATTGAAAGTCGATTCGAAACAATAACGAACCGCTTCCGCCACTTCTTTTGCTGTCAGTTTAGGTAGATCTTCCCATAACCCTTTGGTCATGTCTGTGTCTACCACATCAGGACACACATCATACACCGACAATGGCTTTGACAACAACTCGTCTTGCAATTCACTTATATACCCTATGAGTTCTTTCTTTATTTCACAGTATTGCACGTATTCAAACTTGTCCCAAATTTTGAATTGATTGTAGTCTGGTTCTTCTTCTATGCCTGAAGTGCTCGTGATGACTGCCACTTTCATCTTGTCAAACGCATGTCTGCCGTATATTTTTTTTAGGAGGTTCAACTGTCCTCTATCTGCGTGTGCATTAAGTACCACGAGGCCACAATCTTGTATTTGCTCTAAAATCTTATCCTGATCGTGTATTATGTCAAAGCCATTACTTTTGCTCATACCAACCACTTTGTATTTCTTTTTCCTGTACAGGTCGTATGTGGCTTTTCCAATACCTCTGGTATGTCCTATGACTGCTATTTTATTTTTTTCTAGATTCATATGTGTCCACTAAATTTTCCAACCCTTCGAAACACTCCGAATAGTGTTGGTAATATTTTTCAAACTTGTCTTTAGTGTACAGTGATTCTTTGTAAAAGTCAATTAATAACGTGGTTCTTGGACCTGGATTGTTGTTGAATCCGTTGTGTAACTGTATGTCTGGTTGGAACACGTATGCTTGACCTGTCTTCCAGGTCATGAGTTCTTGTTTTTTAGTTTCGAGGTTCATGACATACATACCGCTTTGATCTCCGCCACCGTCGTCCAGGCACATCTGATATCTCCATCCTCCTTCGTTGTCTGTATGATTACCAATTTTTGTGTCAGGGCCGACAGTCATTATTGCCACGTTGGTCTTATAGGGAAATTTTCTAAGAATAGTGTATAGCATGGGATAGTCATTGAATGACTGCCCTTCATGGTCTCCTGATTGTACGCCCAATGCCTGCCACTGTCCATGCACATAGTCTCCTGACTTGTCATCGAAGTCGTCTGGCGATCCTCTGACACTGTCTGAGAAGTCTTCAGGATCTAAAAATACTTTGTTGGGTTGTGTGTCGAATTCGTGTTTGATGTTTGCCCAGTGTTTTTCCAACTGCCTAAAACATTCGCCTTGCTGTCCGTGGTAAAAACTTTTATCAAGCATTTAGTATATTAACATTTTTATCATGTATCTGTCTATCATGATCCTGCCAATTACTAAAAAACTGTTCGCCGTGATTTGCTAATTCTTGCTGTTCACTTAACTCGAAGTAGTCTGTGAATTCTGTTCCGTTAATTATGATTCTTCTGTTTTCGGATCCAAACACGTAAACTATTGCGTCATCATCACCTAGTGATACACCGTGTGTGCTGTTCTCCACACGTGTCCACTTGCCGTCCTCTTTGACCATGTGTGTTCCTGATACTTGTATTCCTTTGTACTCGTACAAGTTGTCAATCAAGAACTTGCCTGTTGCGAAAACTTTACCACCTACTGCGACTTCGTCACCTATGTCCACGGTTTCAACTGCTTTGAAACTGCCATCGGCCATTGTGATCATTGTGCCTGCTATAAAACAACCGCCACCTGATCCACCACCGCCTGAACTTGCACTTCCTTGTGCGTCACCGAATCCAGCCGCTGTTGATATAAAGTCTACTCCTGAGTTGAACAGTGCTTTCCACACTCCCCCAACTTTATAGTAACCTGCCGTGATCCTCTTCCAAGTTCCTGAAACTTTGTAATACATGGCGTTGATGCTTTTCCAAGTACCTGATACTTTATGGTTGGCCTGTACACCTATGTTGAATATGACAACCGCTTTTCCGTCACCACCTGAATTGCTAGGATTACCTCCGACTGCGACACCTGAAGAATAGTGTGCGGATCCTGTGCCTCCTGGTGTCACTCCAGATCCCACTGATGATGTCGTGAATCCTGTCTGTGCAAGGTTTAGGCCTGACGTACCGCCAGTTCCCCCTCGGTCACCTGATCCTGCGTCACCGGACTTACCGCCGCTGAATCCTCCTCCACCGGCACCACCACCGCCTCCATCTCCGCCGTGGTCCTTACCGTTCTCCCCAAGTGTGCTTGGTGAGTTGCTTGTTGCTGAAGTTGTGTTGGCGCCTGCTGTTCCGTTTGAACCCGCACCCGCACCAGCACCTCCGGCACCGCCTCCTGCTATGTGTTGTGCAACGCTGTTGATTAGTACGACAGTGGCTCCTCCGCCACCTCCTCCTGCTCCTGAGTATGGGTTTGGTCCTGCGTTACCGCCTTCACCACCCGAATATCCTGTTTTACTTTTTCCGTTTCTTCCGCCTGGTGCACCACCACCTGATCCACCGCCTGCGCCACCGCCTCCCACTGCAATTTCCATTGTCGTGTTTATCTGTGCTGATGATATTGCAAATCCTGTGTGTTCTAGGAAGTGTCCTGCGGCTCCAGTGCCTCCTGGACCTCCAGCGTCTGCTCCGCCGCCGCCGCCAGCACCACCCCAGAGGTAGACATCTATGGATGTCGTTCCTGGTGGAATACTTGCCTGTTGTAGAGTACCTGTGTAGTTGAATGTCTTGACGACTGCTACCATGGGATTACGCCTCCCTTACGAACCAGAAGTCCCCGTCGCTACCGTCACCGCCTGTTGGATTGGCAGTTGAAACTGTTTTCTCAGATCCACCCCATTGGTTACCAAATGTTGCCACCTGTCCTATGGTTGCTACATCGGTACTTGAAGTGTCTGTTGTTGCTATTGCTCCACCTGACGCATTTACCGAACCAAGTTTTAAGTTTGTTACTGTCAATAGGCCTGCCGCTGTTGTCCTTAAGAATCCTGAATTTTTATTTGCGTTACCATCACTTATTGCATCCACTTCTCTGATGATTGTTGAATATGCTCCTGTTATACCTGCTTCCCATTTGTCACTTGTTTCATTCCATTGCACTCTGGCTTCGTTGCCTGTTGATCCTCTTTCAACTATCAAACCACCGTTGACATCTGTACCGTTTCCTTCGTTAACACCTATGAACGCATCAACATATGTTGAAACATCAACACTTGATTTGTCATATGATCCAGTTATTGTTAGATTACCGTCGATTGTAACGTTACCTGTCAAACCAATTGCACCAGTGGCTCCTGTCAATGCTATAGGTGTCTTAGTAACACCACCATCATTAATTGTGAAACTTAAATCTTTATCTTGAGAAGTTTGTGCTACTGTCACGTTGTTACTAGCAACTGTGATCGTAAGCTCTTGCGAGTCACCAACTAGCAATCCTGAGTCTGTGTCTATCGTTAATGCACCTGTTGTTGTATCGGCCGCATCTGCCCTTAAAAAGTTTCCACCTGCGATCAATGTTCCAGAAGTATTAGTAGTGCCTGACACATCTATAGCAGATGCCTGTGAACTTGCTCCATCAAACACTGCACTCAACGTGGAGTTTAGTGTGATACCTGACTTGATTTCTGCAAAACCTGTTTGACTCGCACTTGGTGTGAATGTTTCTTTAGAAAGGATCGCTACTCTTGTGTTGCCTGCGTACATTGATGACACAACTTTGTTTCCACCTGCACTTGCTAAAGTCTCAATCTTCCAACCTGACAATGTCTGTCCTGATGTGTATACCGGTCCTACAAGTAACCAAGCACTTCCTGTGTACACAAAAACCTGATCATTACCTGTGTCATGCCATAGATCACCCGCTGATGGCGATGTGGGTTGGCTCGCACTTGATTTTGAACCACCTGTGGGTTTGAAACTTGTGCCGTCGTAAACTTTTAATTGGTTTGTGGTTGTGTCGAACCACAATTCACCTTTTAGTGGTGCTGTGGGTGCCGCGGTTGATGCCGCGTTCTCTAATAATTTGACCAGGTTCTCGTTGAGTCCTTCACCAAAACCTGAAAATGATTTTCCAAACAACTGCAACGAAGTGGTGTTATCTACCGTTCCGTCAGTGATTGTTGCTACTACTGTTCCGTCTGTTTTGTTAATTGTGTACGCCATTTTGTATATTTACCATCCTACTGTACTAAGGCATATTGTGCAATATAGCCTAGATTAGTGAAGTTTTGTACCTCATAAAGATTTTTTACATTAGTTGTTGAACCATCACCTATGGTTGTGCTTCCAATCAGTGTGCTGTTTACTGAAAGAGCCAAACTTCTAATAGCAGTACCAGTGTTTATTATAGCAATTCTTTTGACTGTACCGTCCCCCACATTTGTGAAATCTATTGCCACATCTGCATTTATGTAGACCTCGGCGAACCTTATTCCTGCCATGCTGACCGATTGATTAGTAGTGACTCCTGATCCTGGACTTCCTGTTATTCCTACCTCACCTGCTATCGACCCAGCAGTCAAATTACCTGTAACATTTACGTTATCGTTTATTGTTATTGCTGTGCTGTCTGTAGCACTTATAGTCGATCCCGCTATGTTGATTACTCCAAGATTTATTTCACCCGTGCCCGCAGGTGTTATGTTTATGTTCTCATTGGATCTTGTTCCCGTGATGTTGTTGTCCGTTATAGTAATTGCATTGTTTTTGAATGTTGTTGCATCAACTGTGTCAACAAAGGCGTTTGCGAATTCCGTACCATCAGCACCTAAATTGTATGTGCTGTCCGTACTTGGAAGTATGGTCTGTGATGTCAGTGTTCCTGTGAGTGTGCCGCCTGTTTTCAATAAGTTCAAACTTGCAGACCCCGTTACAGTTCCTGTTACATTTCCTACCACATTACCTGTCACGTCGCCTACTACAGCACCTGTGATTGGTCCTGTGAATGCTGTTGCGTTCACTGTGCCTGACACATCTAATTTTGTTGTTGGTGCTATCGTACCGATACCTACTCTGGATTCTGATCCGTCTATGGTCATCACCGTAGTTGTAACTCCACCGTCATTGACTTTGAAAGTTATGTCTGTGTTGTTGACCGTGTTTGAAATAATACCACCTGTGCTGTCAACTGTTAAACTGAAATCACTGTCTGCTCCAACAACTATTCCTCCATCGTTGGCAACTGATAAAGTTCCTGATGTTGTGTCGTTGGCATTGGATCTAAGATAGTTTGCCGCGGCAACACCACCCAACGCATCTGCGTCTGTGGCTGTACCTTGAAATTTTGTGTCTGCTATAGCAGTTGTAAGTGTTATACCTTTTTTAATTGTAGCGAATCCAGATATTGCCGCCTTTGGTGTGAACTCATCCTCTGATACTATAGCAATTAGATTTCCATCATTGTACCACTTGGTCACATTCTGTGTCGCATCGCCACTGTCTAATATGCTTTCAAAAATAAAACCATTTGTTGTTCCTGTTCCCGCGGGTGGACCAACTAAAACGTTAGTAGAACCTGTATAAAAATACAATTGGTTTGTGTCTGAATCTATCCAAAGATCTCCCTGGTTAAGAGTGGTAGGAGTCGACGACTGGTAAGGCACAGAGCCACTGGCTGGCACAAACGACGATCCAGTGTATACTTTAAGTATGTTGGAATTAGCGTCATACCAAAGTTGACCTTGTATTGGTTTTGTTGGTGCCGATGTGTTTGAGAAATTTTCTAGCAGGTGTAAGAAGTTTTCCGCAATTACTTCTCCGTAACCAGCATAACCTTTTCCTATGAATGACAGGTCTGTCTGTGTGTTGACCACACTGTCCTGTACGGTGTATGAGCTTGGTGTAGCCGAGCTATTGGTCTTGTTAACAGTGTATGCCATTAGTATCCTGTGTTACCACCCGAAGTAGTCCCGCTCACTGTGTTTGATGTTGACAGTGCTGTAGAACTTGTCTCGGTGAAGGTTGTTAAACTCTGTATCCT
>CENJ01171931.1_pt1 | contig 31997 bp, 30 predicted proteins | sample 356161 | NCBI WGS metagenome assembly CENJ01 (sample SAMEA2619531, study PRJEB7988) | marine metagenome | biome: marine biome (ENVO:00000447); feature: surface water layer (ENVO:00002042); material: "saline water (ENVO:00002010), including plankton (ENVO:xxxxxxxx)" | depth 5 m | reverse complement strand
CGCCGATGGTACTTAGTCTTAAGGCTTGGGAGAGTAGGACGCCGCCTTTTTTACTAGCTTACATATTTAAAAAATAAAAAAAAATTTTTTTGAATTATCTTGTTTTTTTATAAATCTTTAGCTTCATTATATAGATTAATATTTTGTACCCATCTATGAGGGCGTTTACTTTTTTAGTGCCTGAATGCCTTTTTCTTTCATTTGAAGGAAATTCCTCGTAACTATAAGATTTGAGGTTAACTAAATATGGTAGTTGTATACAAAATGTCGTATCCCTTCTAGACAGATCGAGATCAATAAATTTCTCTCTTTTAAAAATAACATATGTATAGAGTATATCAGATAACTTTATATTAAAAAAAATTCTACAGATTTTTGTGAAGAAAAAATTACCAATGTAAGTTATAAAATCATCATCTTCACTAGAGCTATTTTCCATATATCTACTTCCAAAATAAAAATCAGATGTTAGCCCTTTTTCAAATAATAAATTGGCCTCAATAGGATTCAAAGATGCATCAGCATAAATAACTGCTACATAAACACTCTTTGATAGCTTCACTCCCTCGGTTAAAGCAGAACCATACCCTTTTTTATTTTGAACATGTAATCTACATTTTTGATAATTTTTACAAATTTGTACAGCTGGATCATCATTGCTATCTACAACAACTATAATTTCATTATAAAAGTTAAAATTTAATAATTCATTTAATGTGAATATAAGTGAGTCTGTTTCATTCTTAGAGGGAATAACTATATCGATTGAATTTTTCATATCTTGTCTAATTCTCTAAAAATAAACATAAGCTTTTTTACAATTTCTTTTTTAATAACTTCAGAATTATTACCAATCATGAAGCCATAATTATTAAGATCATATATATTTTTTAAGGACTTTGATTTCCTGTATTTAAAATATTTTATGACTGGTTGTTTTGTAAAATCACCTGTAATAATTGGTCTTGTTTCGACTCCTTTTGACTCTAGTGTATTGATAATAAATTCGAATTTTTTTTTATTTTTTTTTGTGTATAAAATACCAAATCCAAACCATGAGGACATTCCATTTTCTTTTTGTAAAATAAAATTATTAAGACTTGAAAAAATTTTTGATATTTGAATAAAATTATCCCTTCTTATTTTTATAAATTTATTTAATTTTTTAATTTGTGACATTCCTAAAGCTGCATTGATTTCAGTAGGTCTGAGATTATAACCGGGTAACAAAAATAAAAATTTTCTATTTATTTTTCTATCATTTTTAGTTATCAATAGTTTACTCGATTCATCTCTGGCCCACCCGTGAGAGCGTAATGATTTTGCCACAGCATCAATATATTTCGAGTTCGTTAGCATGTATCCTCCCTCAATAGTTGATATATGATGTGAAAAATAGGAACTACAAGAAGATATTAAACCATAAGTTCCAGTCAATTTTCCCTTATATTTTGCTCCAAGTGATTCACAATTATCTTCCAGAACAATAATTTTTTTTCTTTTTGCAATTTTAATTATTTCATCATAATTTGATGGATTTCCTAATACATTAATTAATAAAATAGCTTTTGTCTTTTTTGAAATATTTTTTTCAATATCTTTAACACTTATATTAAAAGTTTCTTTGTCAATATCTACGAATACTGGTTTCAATTTATATTGCAGAAGTGGATAATATGAAGTACTCCATCCCAGGACAGGTACGATTACTTCGTCATTCTCTTTTAATAATCTTTTCTTATGGTAAATAAGTGAAGCAATCATGACTAAATTTGCTGAAGACCCTGAGTTAAACATAGTGCAATATTTCATATTATGATATCTTGCAAAAACCTTTTCATAATTCTTTACTTTCTTATCCATTGTTAATTTAGCATTTTTACTAAACAGTAGTTGAACGAGTTTCTTGTCCCTATCGGTAACAGTATCGTTCGCTAATGGATAAAATTTATTTTGCATATGTATTTAAATAATAATTAATTGTTTTTTTGAGTCCCTTAATTAAATTTATCTTAATATCATATTTGTATTTATCTAAAGCTAAAGATGAGTCTAATAGTTTCCTTGATATTCCATTTGGTTTTGATTTGTCAAATATATATTTTGGTTTAATGCCCATTAAGTCCCAAATTAATTTATAATATTTCAAAATTGTAAAATCCTCTGTGTATCCAACATTTATAAAACTATTTTCAATATATCCTCTTTGTAAAATTTTTTTTAAAAAGATTGTAAAATTATCTACATATAAAAATTCTCTTTTTACTTTGCCATCTCCCCAAATATCAATTTCCTTAATATCTCCAATTTTGTAACTATGCGACTTTCTAATAATTGATGGAATTAGATGACTTTGATAAGGATCAAAATTATCTCCAATACCAAATAAATTACAGGGTATTAAAGTCGTATAATTATAACCAAATTCATCTCTAATAATTGAACATAATATAGATGAAGACATTTTTGACAAACCATATCCTATATTTGTTTCTTCGATAATACCGGTAAAAAGTTTATCTTCCCCCATTTTTTTAAAATAGTTTTTTGGATACATACACGAAGAAGAAACGTTAATAAAGTTTTTAACTTTTAAGTCAGTCGCTGCAATTATAACATTGTTATTAATATTATTATTAATTTTATAAAAAGAGTAATTATTTTCTTTATTATATAAAATTCCCCCTACTTGTGCTGCCAGATGCACAATATGAGTAATCTTATTTTCTTTTATGTAACTAGATATCTTTTTTTTATTTAAAAGATTTAAATCTTTTGATGATGGAAGATAAATCTTTTGACTTCCATTATTATACAAAATTTTAGTTAATGATGAGCCTACCATACCTGAAGAACCAGTTATAAGTATTCTTCTCATTTTCTAGTTTTTAAACATATCTGATATTAAATCATCTATTGTATATCTTGGCTTCCAATTAAGTAGTTTTTTTGCTTTTGAGTAATCCCCTCTTAAATATTCTACATCTAGAGGTCTAAATTGTTTTTTATCTATTTTAATTATAATTGAATTTGTAGATGTATCTATACATCTCTCTTTTAAACCTTTTCCTAACCATTTAAACTTTATTTTATTAAAAGACAAACATCTGTTTACAAATTGTTTTATAGATAAAGAATTACCCGTAGCAATTACAAAATCATCTGCTTTTTTATATTGCATAATTTTCCACATTGCTTCAACATAATCCCTAGCATGACCCCAATCTCTGATTGCATATATATTACCGAGATTGAAACTATTTCCCGATTTTATGTATAATCTTATTCCATCAATAATTTTTTTTGTGACAAAATTTTTACCTCTCAAAGGAGACTCATGATTAAAAAGAATACCACTACAAGCAAATATATTATAGCTCTCACGATATATAATTGTCATCCAGTGAGCATAAAGTTTTGCTGCTCCGTAGGGACTCCTTGGTAAAAAAGCAGTATTTTCATTTTGTTTAGAATTTTTAGAGGTTTTTCCAAACATTTCAGATGTAGAAGCTTGATAAAATTTAGTTTTTAGGCCAAGAGATCTAATTATTTCTAAAATTCTCATAGTTCCAAGAGCATCCGAATTTGCAGTATACTCTGGTATTTCAAAACTAACCTTTACATGACTTTGTGCAGCTAAGTTATAAATCTCATTTGGTCTTACTTTTAATATGATTGACTGTAAACTCGAACTATCATTCATATCTCCATAATGTAGCATAAATTTCTTAGGATATATTTTCTTGTCATTAAAAAATCTGTCAATTCTATCAGTTTTTATTAAAGAAGATCTCCTTACCACTCCATGAACTACATATTTTTTTTTAAGTAGGTACTCTGTAAGATAGCTACCATCTTGTCCAGAAATACCTGTTATTAATGCAATTTTATTTTTCACAACTGACTTCATTTAAGAAATAATTTCTTCCAATTAAACTTAATCTAGAAATACAATTAATACTAACAGGTTTATTGGATTTAAAGTAAGAATTTATTCCAAGAAACTCATTATTTCTATCAAATATATTGTCTTTCATGTTATGCGAGATAACCAATTCATTAACAAAATCGTGATCATAGCTAATTTGCGAATTTATATTATATATAAATTTATCCCCTTTTTGTTTTATAGTAAATCTTTCATAATCTGCAACTCCTAAGAACAATGAAACATAAGTTTGAGCCTCTAAATTATGTTCATTTGGCATATCAAGATAAATTAAACAATTATTACTCCTACATTTTTTAAAGTTTTCAATAGATCTATCTTGAATTTTAAAAGATTGATGATTTAGATAATATTCAGAGTATTGATATGATGCATTATTTCTGATTTCAAGAATTTTGTTGTCAGTAGCATTTACGAAACTTATTCCATAAATAAAGCTTAACAAAAAAGTTATTGATAAATAATTTTTAAAATTATTATATTTTAATAAGTAAATGATTAAAAAAGGAAAAATATTTATAAATAATATAAATAATGGATAATTATATCTCATCAAAGGTTTAATATGAAATGTAAATTCTTTAGTATCTTGTAATAAAAAAATGAATACTAATAATAATGGAATAGGAATTAGTACATTTAGCTTAATTAGATTTTCAAACTTTAATTTTGAAAAATTAATACCTAGAAAAATTAAAATAGATAAGTAAAAAGACATAAAAAAATTTTCTAAAGGATAATTATAATGAAAAAATCTTTTTGGTATCAACTTTATAAAATCAAAAGAAAAAATATTTGACATAATTCCAATTAATCTGTTGGCGAAATAGTAAAAATAATCTAGGAAACCTCTATAAGAATTTAGTTGCTCTATAGTTGAAGAGTCTTTCAAAGAGTAAAGAAGAATATATATTCTCCCACCTGGTGGTCCAATTAAACTAAAAACTAAAGTTTCGATTAAAAATATAATAAATAAAATAAAAGAAATTTTTATACTAACCAGATAATTTTTTTTTATAAATAAAAAATAAAGTATTACAGCAAATACTAACAAGACATAAAAAATATTAGTTGTAATTAAAAGATAAGAAGCAGTTGAAATAGCAAAAAAGAAAAATTTCTTTTTCTTGTAAAAAACTGAATTCTTGTCAATCTCGCTACAAACTAATATGTAAAAGAGCAAAGTAATATAAAATGCTAAGTATATTGCTGGTAAGCTTTGTGCAGCGTATCTTGCATGCCCTGGAAAAAAAATAAAAATTAAAGGAAATAACAAGGCAAAATATTTATTAATATTATGATTAAGAAAAACCTTTGAAGCACATAAGTAAATTAATATTGATGTTGAAATAAATGTAATTATTTGTGGGGCATAATAAGAGTAAATATTTTCACCGACAATAAAGAAAATTAAACTAGCAGGCAACACAATACCTAATCTCATTCCATGGACTAATCTATAGTTTAGGAAGCCACAAATAGATGTGTAATCATCATTACAATAAACTGCTTTATCAAAATCATAAAAAAATTGAAAGAAAGGAATATTTGAAGTTTCTTTTATTATTTGATACCTATGGGCCGCATCACCTATAATTTCTGGAGAGTCAGAGAAAAAATAAACATAAAAAATACAAATAAATATTATTATAAAAAAAAATAAAATTTCAATTGCATCTATTTTTGATTTCATTTATTACTACAAAATTTAAATTAGTTATTCTTAAAAATAATTACATCATTATTTTTAAATATAATTTTTTTACTATTAGTAAAATGCACTAATGTCGATCTTGCATTTTCTCTAAGATCAGCCCTTACTTCTTCTCTACAAATAACTATATCATGTAGCCAGCAAAATCTACCTGTCATTAATTTGGTGAAAATAAAGTAATCAGGATCATATTTAGTTATATTTTCATTGCTAATAAAATTTATAAGCCGTTGATTTTCGTAACTTTCATCTAAATAAAGTCCTTTTTCATACAAGATGAATTTTTCTTTATTTATATTATTTTTTATAAAAATATATCCTTTATATAGATCAGTTTTGTATTTATTCATACCTAAGAGAGGCATTGCGTAATCTGCATAAAAGAAACCTTTGTCAGATTTTATATAAGTTAAATTACTAAATAAAATTTGCGGCCTTATTATTGAAAATAAAAATAATACTACTATTAAGAAAATCTTTATCAATTTAAAATTATAAAATTTATCAAAGTAATAATTATAACCTATAGCAGAGCAGAGAACTAATATTGGAATTATATGAAAGCTATATCTCATTTCTACTACTGGAACCTTAAAAAAAATATGGAAAATATTTATTAAAACCCAAATTAAAAGAATAAATATGTTAACTTGTTCTAGGTTACAAGATCTATTTAAAATTGAATTCAAAATTTGTTTAGAGTTCATAAGATTTTTTAATACAAAAGATATAACCCCAATTATTATTAAAGAAAAACTAACATATCCAAAATTTTCAGAGTAAATTCTTAACCATTCAAGAGTGATATTAAAGTCGAATTTTCCAGAGCTAGTAAATTTAAAATTATTATAGAAAAAAGCTATAGATTTTTTAAATAGAATTAACTGATAAGGGTTAGTTATATAAAAAATAATTAAAAAAAGAAAAATATTAAGATAAGTATACTTAATAATTTTTTTCAAACCTATTTTTGAGATATATGAAAAAATTAAAAAATGTAAATAAATAAAAGGAATATAAAATAACCCTCCATATTTTACTGAAAAAGCCAAAGAACAAAAAAAAGTTACCAAAAAATAATTTTCAATTACTCTCACTTTAAAAAGAAATATTAAAGTTATGATTAGTAATAAAAATTGTAATAAATCAGGATGGACTTTATGACCCCAATATATTAAATCAACATTGAACAAAACTACTAATAAAAAAAATATTGATAAAATTTTATTAATCTTAAAAATTATTAAGAGTTTATAAAAAGCAAATAAGCTTAAATTCAAAAATATTATTGAAAGTATCCTGCCTGTGAATGCTATTTGAGAATATGTTTGTTCAATGTTTAGTTTTTCTAAAAAAATACCAAAGATAACATTAATCGTCTCATACAAATAACCGTAATTAAAATCATTTAGATGTTCTACATTTTTATTTATAATATTTGTATAAATCCATCCAGTAAGTTTTGCCTCATCATCCTCAAATGATAAAATTTGATTATAATCATCTATCCCGAATGAAGAAGATATTATTAGAACGATATTTATAACTGTTAAAGATATGATTAACGGATAAAATACAATCTTATCAGTTAAATATTTCATTATTTTTTAATTTCTTTATTAATAATAATATAAGTGAATCCTAAAATAACAATAATTGATTATGGCATTGGAAATGTTTTGTCAATTAAATCAAAAATAGAATCTTTAAATTATGAATGTAATCTATCCTCTGATATTAACGAAATCTACCAGTCTAATAAATTAATACTTCCTGGAGTGGGCAATATAGAGGAATGTATGTCAAGACTCAATAGTTTGAATATCTCAAAATTTTTAATTGAAAATATAAAAACCAAAAAATTTGATTTGTTGGGTATCTGCGTAGGATTCCAAATGCTCTTTGAAGAAAGTGAAGAAGGAAATACCAGATGTCTTAAATTAGTTAAAGGAAAATTAAAGAAATTTTCAAATGATAATCCCAAAAAAAAAATTCCTAATGTTGGATGGGGGGAAGTTATACCCGATAATAAAAATATAAGAATTTTAAAAGATATTAATGAAAATTCCTTTTATTTTACTCACTCATACTATTTAGATAAAAAATATTTTATAAAAGATTGCTCAGACACAAATATTGGTTTCACTAAATATTTTAATAATAATATAGTATCAGTTATTGAAAGAGAAAATATTTTTGGAGTTCAATTCCACCCTGAAAAAAGCAATCAAGACGGCCTTTCATTGTTAAAAAATTTTATAACTTTATAAATGACTACTCCAAGAATTATACCCAATCTTTTATACTTTAATAGAGGTCTTCATAAGGGAGAAAAATTTAATAATCATAAATATATTGGAGACCCAATGAATACCATCAAAATTTTTAGTGATAAATATGCTGACGAAATTTTTTTTTTGAACATTAATGAGACTGGAATTCCATTTGAATTACTGAGAGAAATAAATTTACACTCTTTAATACCTTTTACATATGGAGGTAATATATCTTCTTTTAATGATGTCGAAAAAATTATCTCTTTAGGGGTTGAAAAAATATCCATTTCAACAAATCTATATGATTTTGATTTAATAAATAAAATATCAAAAAATTTTGGTTCTCAGTCAATTATTGGCTGTATTGATATAAAAAAAAAAGACAACGATTATTTTGCAACTACAAATAAAGGTAAAATTATTAGGTCAAAATTCTCATGGGATTTAATAAAACAACTTGAAGATGTTGGAGTAGGGGAAATTTTATTTAATTTGATTGATAAAGAAGGCACATTAGAAGGATATGATGAAGTTTTTGTAAATGAGTATATCAAATATTCTAGTTTGCCATTAATTTACTCTGGTGGAATATCTTCACAGTATCAAATAGATGATCTTATTAACTTACATAATTTATCTGTTGGAGTAGGAGCCTTCTTCGTTTTATATGGCAGAAGAAGATCAGTCCTAATTCAATATCTAGACAAAGATGAAAAAAATTTAATAAAAAATAAATATCTGGAAAGTAATGTTTAATTTTATAAAAAAATATTTAATAAATTTACTTTTATTATTATCTATTTTTTTTTTAGTTAGGTATTTTTACAATATAAATATATTAGAACAAATGAAAAGATTTATAATTTATGATTATTCTTTATTTTTTTATTCATTAATCTTTATATTTTTTTCTAGAATACTTGAATATTTTGCTTGGTATAAAATTACTAAAGATCAAAATATTAATTTTAATCTTATTAATACATACTTAATCTGGACAAAATCTGAAATAATTAAATATATTCCAGGTAAAATTTTTTTTTTATACTCAAAGTTTTCACTTTATAAAAAATTTGATAATAAGAAAGTCTATTTTAGTTTATTCGCTGAATTTACTATTTCTTTAATATCACTAATAATTCTAATTTTATTTTTATTCAAATTTACTATATTTAATGATCACTTTAATTCTAATATCTATTACTTTTTACTTTTTTTTATAATCTTATTAGGACACTTTATATGTAATTTTTTATTAAAAAAGTTTGATAGAAAATTTAATTTTGATCTGAATTTAAGTATGATCAATTTTTATAAAATTGCGATAGCATATTTATTTTCAATCTTTTTTTATGCAGTTAGTTTAGTTTTTTTATTTTTGTCAATTAATGCTAATTATGGTTTTGACTCAATAATTAATGTCATATTTGTTTTTTTATTAAGTAATTTTATATCTATTCTTGTTTTTTTCTTACCAGCTGGTTTGGGAGCCAGAGAATATTTCTTTATAGAAATCTCAGCCTATGTCTTACTTGGTGAATTTTCATATTGTATAGTAATGTTGAGAGTAATTACCATTTTTTTGGAACTGATGATGTTTTTAAGTAGTTATTTTTTAAAGTTATTTAACCAAAATACCTATAGTAAATAATTGGATTTAGTAACTTTAATGATACTAATACTTTAAATATTATTCTAAATTTTTTAATTAATTTAAAAAATTTTCTGTAATCATAATAATATCTTTTTTCTCTTCTCATAATTTCAATCCATTCTTCTTTATTAAATCCTAATTTATGTATGCAGTAGTCTATTGTTTTTTGGTCAACCATTGTTTCATTATCAATTATATCTCTAGCATTTTTTTTATCTAATAAACCACATCTTATTTGTGCTGAATAAGTAATAAGTTTTCTATTAATTTTAAATTTTTCGATATTATAATAGTTGTTAATAAATATACTAAGGTAGTTTTCATGATGATGACCACCGTAATCTTCCCAATTGCAAATTTTATTTAATTTTATTTTAGCTTTACTTTTTTCATAATCGATAAAATTTAGAATTGGAAAAAATTCTATTTTATCAATATATAACGATTTAGCTATTTGCAATTGAGTTATGTTTGGAAATCTTTTTAATTTTATATTTTCATATTTTTTATTTATAATATTTATGTAATCACCATCTATAAAACTCCAACTTAAAGGTTGTGTTCCTTCATTTCTAAAATTTTGTCCTGATATTATGTACTTTATTTTTTCTTCTTTTGCTATTTTAATTAAAGTTCCAAATATACCTATGTCACCAGGAACTCCAGCATCTGGAACTGAAGCTTTAAAAAAAGATCTATATAAACTTTTTATTTCGTCCCAATCTGCAACGTAATTTTCATAATCAAAATTAAATTTTTCTATAGCATATCTAATATTTTTAACAGAAATTCTATTGTTCCAACCATCATCAAAATGAACTATTAAAGGTTTTAATCCATATTTATGTGCAAGGTATAAAGTGTATATGCTATCAACACCGCCACTAACACCTATTAAACAATTATAATATTGATTAAGTTTATTTGTTTTAATTTCTTCAATTTTTTTTTTGAAATAATTTCCTGATGATAATTTTTTATAGTAATTATCTAAAATATCATGTTTCTTACAGTAAGAACAAACATTTTGATTGTCAAAACTAATATTAGGTATAGTTTCGTTTAATAAACATATTTTACATTCAATCATAATTTAACCTATAAAATAATTTATATCTCTGATTGCTATATCTCTCCAATCTAACTTAGATATAATTTTTTTTCCTTGATTAATCATTTTATTTTTTTTTAAGGAACTCATTTCAGTTGCTAAATTTAATTTAGTTGCAAAATCTCTTTTATTCATGATTTCAGCAATAATACAAGACTTAGAGTCCACAACTTCTTGGATTCCATCTGTGTTACTTGCAACTATTAATTTTCCTGCAGCCAAGGACTCAAGTAATTTGAATGAAATTATAGGATTTGATGCCTTAACTTTTGGCATTGGCACTATAACACAATCTGAAATATCTAAAACATTTTCTATTAAAGAGTAGTCAACCCATCCAGTAAATATAAAGTACTTATTTAAATTAAGTGATCTTACAAGTTCTCTACAATCTGAAAGATATTCGCCGTCACCAACAATTAAAAATAGTACCTGGTTGTTTTTTTTAATTAGTTCTTTAGCAGCTAAAATTAAATAATCTAATCCTTCATGTTTGGATATACCACCTGTATAATTAAAAATAAATTTTTTGTTATCTATCTTATATTTAAATAAAAAATATTTATTTTTATTTTTTCTTATAGATGAAAATTTATTTAAATCAGCACCATCAGGTATTACAAAAAATTTACTTTGGAGGTATTTAGGAAATTCTCTCTTCATAGCATTTGTTATTGTTATGATCTTGTCAGCTCTATCCGCACAAAATGACTCGGATATCTTTACAATTTTATATAATAACTTGTTAACAATGGTTTTCTTTGAATTGTATTCGAAAAAATTAGCCCAAATATCAACAAAAATAAAATATTTCCTTTTAAAGGTTAATGAAGCTGAAAAAATTTGTAATAAATTTATACCTAAAACAGCATCACAATCAGACTTAAAAATTTTAAACCATGAGATAAAAACAAATTTTATGTATTTTATTATTTTAATTTGCCATTTATCAGATCTTTTTAAATCTAAATTTGTATTAATAATTTTACAGTTTGGAAAAATTTTTTTTGTATGAAATATTTGGCTCTCATTTGAAAGTAATATGGTTAAATCTTCGTTTCTTTTAGATAACTCTTTTAAAATAAAGTACGTTCTTAGATTACCACCATGAAGAGACTTAAAGCCCCAGTGGGCGACTACTAATATTTTCAAATTAAAATTATAATCTATTTGCGCTATAGACTCTTGTGTAAAAAGATTTAAAGCCTTTTATAACTCTTAAAAACTCATTTTTAGACTTAGCCATTCTCATCAGCTCTCTAAAAACTAGTTTAGGTCTCATATAAAATTTTTTCCAAAATAAATTATACATTCTTTTTAAATCATCCTCAGTAATATCACCTGTATTAATTATTTGACCGGTTGAGTCATAATCCTCAAAAGGAATATCCTTATCAATCCAACCATTTTTAATACCATCTGAATACATAGATGTACCGGGTATTGGAATGACATAACTTATTTGAATGTAATCAGGATCAATATAAATAGATGAGTCAATAGTTTGATGAATATCATCAACTGACTCATGCGGAAAACCAACCATATAATCTGCATATGTTCGTATTCCATATTTTCTACATAAGTCGAATGTTTTTTTTGCTTTTTCAATATCAATATTTTTTTTCATTCCGTCTAATACTTTTTGTGAGCCAGACTCAACACCAAAATCAATTCTTGTGCATCCAGCTAAAGCCATCATCTTATACATTTCTTCATGAGGGACATTGACGTGACCAAAGCAAGCCCATTTTGCTAACTTATGAATTCCTCTTTCTATTATTAAATTACAAAATTCAATAACCAAATTTTTTTTTAAAGAAAAAATATCATCATCAAATCTATAAAAAATTATCCCTTTCTCTTTTACGAGATATTCTACTTCATCAACCATGTTCTTAGCTGATCTAGCTCTATAGAGATGACCATTCATCGCCTGAGGCCAAATACAGTAAGTACATTGATAAGGGCATCCTCTTGAAGTCACTAATAGTGCATTAGGCTTTGGATCTAGGTGAATATAATAATCAGATGCTTTAAAACTATCTCTATCAGGAAAAGGAAGTGAGTCTAAATCTTTTATATTTTGCGCTGGTTCGGTAATAACGGGTTTATTCGTAAGGTGGTCCCAGAATGCAATTCCATTGACATTATTTAAAAAAGACAGGTTATCTAATACATTTTTTATAATATATTCAAACTCACCCCGAATAAAACCATCAATATTTCTATGACTCTCGACAATTTCATTAGTGAAAGCTGATATGTGTGAGCCAAATAGAAATACTTTACAACCTAAATTCTTTATCAGACCAGCGTTATAAACATCTTGATCAAAAGAGGGCGTAGCGCATTCCATAAAAACAACATCAGGTTTAAATTGATCTATTTTATGATAGAACCCATCACTATCAAGTTCTTCAGCTACGGCATCAAAAGCTAAAACATTGTGACCATCTTTCTTAAGTAATGAGCTTGTGTATGCTAAATATATCGGAAATTGTAAATGTTTATCAGGTCTTATATGTGGCCATCTTGAATTAGATCGCAAGCCGTAAAAACCTTCCCTTTTAGTTTTCCAAGGAGGATTTGTTACAACAACTTTCATATTTGGATTAATATAAAGTTTTATTTATTATGTCAATAATTATTGACTCTAGTGGTTTTTTTATGTTCCAATCAGGATAATCTTTAATGAACTTAGAATTATCTGAAATCCACCATTTGTGATCACCAATTCTATTATCTTTTTTCAAGCTATAATTAGCCTTAAAACCAGAGTTTTTTTCAATTAAGGTGATAGCTTCTAAAACTGAGCAACTATTTTTTCTACCACCTCCAATATTATAGACATTTGAGCCTTTTTTTGGGTTTTTAAAAAAACAATTAAATGCTCTTACTAAATCGTTACTATGTATGTTGTCTCTAACTTGTTTTCCATTGTAGCCAAATATCTTATATTCATTTTTATTAACAATACATTTTACTAAATAAGATAAAAAACCATGCAATTCAGCACCTGAATGATTTTCTCCTGTCAAACATCCACCTCTAAAACAAGCTGTTTTAAGATTAAAATATTTTCCAAATTCTTGCACTAATAAATCTGCAGATGTTTTTGACACACCAAATAATGAATGAAGAGTATTGTCAATACTCATATTCTCATTTATGCCGTTTTTATAAAAAATATGTTTTTTGTCTATCTCATATCTTGTACTGAACTCTTTTAAAGGCAAGTAGTTTGGTCTGTCACCATAAACTTTATTTGTTGATGTAAAAATAAATACAGCTTTTGAGCAAAATTTTTTAAAAGAATTTAACAAGTTTAGTGTGCCGTTAGCATTAACTGTAAAGTCAGTTATAGGATCTTTTGCTGCCCAATCGTGGGAAGGCTGTGCTGCCGTATGAATAATTAATTTTATGTCATCATTAAATTTTTCAAATATGCGAGAAATTTCTAAAACATTTCTAATATCACAATTAAAGTGTTTGTAATTAGAGTAACTATTTAAAATTTTCAAATTAATTTTTGTAGATGCTATTTCACCAAAAAAAAATTTTCTAAGATTATTATCTATTCCAATAACATCATAACCTTTATTTAAATAAAATAGGCATGACTCTAAACCTATTAACCCAAAAGAACCTGTAACTAAAATTTTTTTGCTTTTTTTAACCATTCAAATGTTTGCCTTATAGTTTCTTGAGGTGAGATTTTTGGTTTCCAATTATAAGTTTTAAGAATATTTGTATTATCAGAAGTGTAATATGGAATATCGTAAATTCTATTTTTTGTTACAGGGTAAATTTTTAAATTATTTCCAGTTATTTCAGAGCACATATTACTTAATTCCTGTAATGAAATAGAATTAGATTTACCCCCGCCAACATTAAATATTCTGTTATTAATTTTGCTAAAACCCCTTATTTGTTTTTTAAGTAATAAGCATAAGTCATTAATATTTAGAATATCTCTAACTTGATAACCTTTACCCCCATAGCCAAAGTAATATAGTTTCCTTTTCTTAATATGCATCTTAATCCAGTATGATATAATTCCTTGGTCTTGTTTACCAAGTTGATATTTACCGGCTATGATACCAAATCTATTTATTATGTACTTCAATTTATTATTTTGACAAAACTCTATTATCAATCTTTCACTAAAAAGCTTAGATAATCCATAATAAGAAATAAGTCCATCTGTCGAAAAACTCTCACTTATTCCCTTTTTGGATATACCTTTAATTTTTTGTTTATCTTTAATCTCAAACCTTGAAAGGCCTTTTACATATCTAACTTTATTTAATTCATCTACTGAATAAACTCTATTTGTGGATAAAAAAATAATTTTTGAATTATTTAATTTAGCCATCTCTAATAAATTAAGAGTACCCAGAAAATTTGTAGACATTAAATTTTTAATACCACCATCTACCCCAGCTAAGATTGATGGTTCAGAAGCACACATGATAATTAAAGAAATATTTTTAAATTTTTTGATGATGTTTTTATTTGTTATATCCTGCTTGTGAAAATAAACATTATCTAACTTTCTAGTCACTTTTAAATTTTCTTTTGTGCCTTTTCTATAAAGATTATCAATATTAATGATTTTATTTTTTTTATTTTTTGATAATTCTAGTATTAGATTAGTACCAACGAAGCCACAACCTCCACTGACTAATATTTTCATTGACAAACATTACATATTATTAAATGTTATATCAATATTTATTCCATGAAGGGTATCATTTTAGCTGGAGGTAAAGGAACTAGATTAGACCCTTTCACTCGTCTCTTAAGTAAGCATTTTTTACTAATCTATAATAAGTTTCTTTTTTATTATCCCTTATCTTTACTGATGTTATTAGGTATCAGGGATATAAATCTAATATCTGATAATAGTAATATTAATAATTTTAAAAAATTATTAGGTGATGGTAGTCAATATGGAATAAATTTAAATTATATATTACAAGACTCACCAAATGGAATTGCTGAGTCACTTGTTCTAAAAAAGGAAATAAATGAAAAAGATGATGTTGCTCTTATTCTTGGTGATAACATATTTTACGGCTCAAACATTTATAAAATTATCAATGATAAATTAGTTAGAACAATGAAATCTAACAAGTCTTTAATAGTAGTATTAGAGAGTAATGAACCAGAAAAATTTGGAAATGCAGTATTTGACAAAAATGAAAAAATTATAAATATTGAGGAGAAGCCAAAAAAACCAAAATCAAATAAAATAGTTACAGGATTATATTTTTATAAAAAAGGTACATATAAAATAGTTGAAAAACAAAAACCAAATATTTCTAAAAATAATGAACTTTGTATAACTGACTTAAATTGTGAGCTAATTAAACAAGATAAACTAGATTACTTATCACTTGGAAGGGGATTTACTTGGTTTGACTCAGGAACATATGATGGTTATTTAAGGGCATGTAACTTTATTAAAATTATTGAAAGTAAGTCAAATGAACTTATTGGCTCAATTGAGGAAGTAGCATTAAGAAAAAACTTTATTGACAAAAAGAAATATTTAAATTTAGTAAAAAATTACAAGAATGAGGAATATAGACAAACTCTTTTAAAAATCAATCCATGATACCTTTATTTAAAGTAAATATGCCAAAATCTGTTATTAAACCAGTAACAAAAACTTTGTTATCAGGTTTTATAGGACAAGGCCCTAAAGTAGAAGAGTTTGAAAGAAAACTTAAGAGTTGGTTTGGTAATGATAATTGTTTAACTTTAAATTCTGGAACCTCAGCTTTACATTTAGCTTATTACCTCTCATACAAATATAGAAAAAAAAAATTGAATGGCACTCCAGAGGTTATCTCAACTCCAATGACCTGCATGGCTACAAATACCCCAATACAAAGAGAAGGTTTTAAAATTGTTTGGTGCGATGTAGATCCATTAACAGGATTGGCCGATCCGGAAGATATTAAGAGGAAAATTACGAAAAATACAATAGCAATTACATGTGTGCATTGGGCAGGAAATGTTTGTGATTTAAATAATTTAAATAACATAGCAAAAAAAAATAATATTTATCTCATTGAAGATTGCTCTCATGGATTTGGATCAAAATGGAAAGATAAAAAATTAGGAAACAAGACTGCTGATTTCTCAATTTTTTCTCTTCAAGCTATAAAACACTTAACTACAGTTGATGGCGGTATATTATTCACTAAAAGTAAAAAATTTTATAAAGATGCCAAATTACTTAGATGGTACGGCATAAATCGAGATAATAAAAAAAGAGTCATAGCCAGATGTGAAGAAATGGTTTATGACGCTGGATGGAAATTCCATATGAATGATGTCTCAGCTACTATAGGGATAGAACAACTAAAAAACGCTAATCAGATAATTCAAAAACATATCTTAAATGCAAAATATTATGAAAATAATATATCAAATTCAAGAAAGATTAAAAAAATACCTCAAACTTCTAACTCTCTCTCTTCTAATTGGATATATACTTTACACGCGAAAAATAGAAATAAATTTGAAAAATATATGAAAGATAACGGGGTTTTTGTAAATAAAGTCCATATAAGAAATGACATACACCCTTGTTTTAAAAAGTTTAGAAATAATAATTTAGTCAATTTAGATAATTTTGATAAGTCATATATTTCAATACCTGTAGGTTGGTGGCTAACAAAAAAAAATTTAACAAGAGTTGTTGAACTTATAAATAATTATTAGACTATACTTAGTGGACATGGAATTTAATGTTTTTTTTGTAGGATGCGGGAGAATATTTCAAAAACATATTGATGCATTATATTCTCTTAAAAAAAATGGTTATAACATTAAAAAAATAGCAATAACTGATTTAAATAAAAAACGTGTTAATGAACTTTCAAAAAAATTTAATTTAGAGATATTTGATAGTCTTGAAGACTTTAAAGAAAGAAATAATAAAACTTACAACATAGTATCTATCTTAACTCCGAGTGGTCTTCATGCTCAAAATGTTATTAGTTTATCTAATTTTGTAAAAAATATTATTGTTGAAAAACCTATGGCTTTGAAGTTATCTGATGCAGACGAAATGATATACTCATGTGCAAATAAAAATACCTCTTTATTTGTAGTAAAACAAAATAGATTCAATAAGCCTGTATTATTTTCAAAAAAAATGATTAATGACGGCCACATAGGAAAGTTAAATATAATAACTTCGAGAGTTAGATGGTGTAGAGAACAGTCCTATTATGATCAAGCAGATTGGCGTGGTACATGGAAGTTTGATGGAGGTGTTCTTTCCAATCAAGCATCCCATCACATTGATATTGTCGAATGGTTTGGAGGAAAAGTAAAATCAGTTTATTCTCAAAGTAAAACATTTGGAGTAGATATTGAAACTGAAGACACAGCTTTTTCAATATTGGAATTTGAAAATGGTGCTTTAGGAAGTGTAGAGGCTTCAACAGCTATAAGACCTAAAAACCTTGAGGGCTCAATTAGTCTAATTGGAGAAAAAGGATATATTATTATAGGAGGTACGGCAGTTAATAAAATTACTGATATGAGTCTTGATGGCGTATCTAAAGATGAAATTAAGAAATTAATTAAAGATAATTCATATGAAACAGAGAGTGTTTATGGCAATGGCCACATTTTATTTTATAAAAATGCTTTTGAGTCCATAAAAAATTCAACTGCACCCTTGATTGATGGTATTGAAGGAAGAAAAAGTGTTGAACTAATAAATGCTATGTACAAATCAATTGAGAATAATAAAAAAATAGATTTATCATCTGAGTTAATGGACACAAAACTTGGAAACAATTAAATATAATGACCCCCAAATAGACCCTTCAGCTAATATAGAACATGGCTGTATTCTTGGAGTGGATGGCATAAACAAATCAAATTCAAGTTTAAAAATTGGCAAAAATGCTAATTTAAGATCTCATACTATTATATATAACGGATCTAGTATTGGTGAAAATTTTGTTACTGGAAATAAAGTAAATATCAGAGAAAATTGTTTAATAGGCTCAAATGTTAGCATTGGAACAGGTTCAGTAATTGAGCACAATGTTGAAATAGAAAATAATGTAAGGCTTCACTCTTTGTGTTTTGTATGTGAATTAACTATATTAAAAGAGGGTTGTTGGATAGGCCCTCGAGTTACATTTACAAATGCCAAATTTCCAAACCAAATTGATACTAAAAATAATTTGACTGGAGTTACCGTTGAAAAGGGTGCAATAATTGGAGCTGGATGTATATTATTGCCAGGTGTTAAAATTGGTGTAAGGTCATTTATTGGAGCTGGATCAGTTGTCACTTCAGATGTAAAAGATGGAGAAACTGTATTTGGCAATCCTGCCAAAAAACAAACCAAATGATTCCATTAATAAATTTAAAAAAACAACATAGTTTTCTAAAAAAAAAATTAAACTCTGGTTTTAATGAAATATTACTTTCAAATAATTATCTAAATCATGATTCTATATCTGAATTTGAAAATAAATTTGCAACAATGCATCAATGCAAATATGCAGCATTAACCTCAAGTGGAACCACAGCTCTCACATTAATTTTATTATCTTTAAAAATTGGAGAAAAACATGAAGTGATTACAACACCAAATACTTTTTTTTCAACTGCAGAGTCTATAATTCATACTGGCGCCAAACCTGTTTTTGTTGATATAGATAAAAATTCATTAAATATAGACGTTTCAAAAATTGAGAATATGATTACATCCAAAACTAAAGCCATAGTTCCAGTTCATATTTATGGCAATCCTTGTAAACTAGATGACATTAAAAAAATTTGTAAAAAATATAAATTATTTTTAATTGAGGATTGTGCGCAATCTCATTTATCAAGTTATAAAAACAAAATGACTGGTTCCTTTGGCACAGCTTCTTGTTTTAGCTTTTATCCTGGAAAAAATCTTGGTGCTCTTGGCGATGCAGGTATAATATGTTCTAACCAAAAAAAACTAATTTCTAAAATAAAAAAACTTCGTAATCACGGTCGTAAATCTAAATATATTCATAATATTGTTGGATATAATTTTAGACCTGACTCAATACAGGCAAAATTTTTATCTATTAAATTAAATTATTTGAATGAATGGACTGATGAAAGAATAAAAAAAGCAAATATTTATAAACAAAATTTTTCTAAAATTAGCCAAATTAAATTGATCGAAATATTGCCTAATGCTAAACATGTATATCATTTATTTGTAATAGTTCTAAAAAGTAAAAACTTAAGGGATTCTTTAATAAAATTTCTAAATAATAATGGAGTTTCGTCTTTAATCCACTACCCGATACCATGTCATAAACAACCAGCACTTAGACATTATAATTATAAAAAATTGCCTATTTCTGAAAAAATGTCTACTAGGATACTTTCATTACCACTTTGTCAATATACGTCTGATAAAAAAATAAAAAGAGTTTGTTATCTGGTAAAAAAATTCTTAAATGTATAAAAATTATACTTTAGCAATTGTTATTCCTGCTCATAACGAGTCAAAACTTATTTCAGACACTCTTAATGCAATACCAAAAAGTATAGATAAGATTTTTGTTATAGACGACGGTAGCACAGATAATCAAAATGAAATTATAAGTAAAATAATGAAAAAAAATAAAAAAATAGAACTTATAGTTCATGATAAATCTAAAGGGCCAGGGGGAGCGATAATATCAGGATATAAAAAATGTATGGATTTTGATTACACAGTTGTCATTGGCGGAGATAATCAAATGGATTTATCAGAATTAAATTCATTCCTCAACCCTTTATTAGAAGGTAAGGGTGACTATGCTAAGGGAAATAGATTTAAACCTGAGATGATAGAAAAAACATTAAGAGATATGCCTAAAATTAGAATATTTGGAAATTCACTTATATCAATTTTAACAAAAATTAGTTCTGGTTTTTATGGAACAAAAGATGTTGTTGATGGTTACACAGTCATTAGTAAGAAAGCACTTAATACAATTAATTGGGATATAGCTTGGAATGGATATGGATATCCTATGGATTTTTTGATGAGAGTAAATGCATATGGTTTTAATTTAATTGAAATACCAAGGAGACCTATATATCTTCAAGGCGAAAGACAATCCCAAATAAAGCCTTTTAAGTATTTCTTAAAAGTATTTCCAATGTTGATGAGAAATTTCTTTTGGAGGATAAAATTTAAATATTATTTACAAGAGTTTCATCCAATATTTATTTTTATTAATGGAGGTATCTTTTTATTAAGTATTTGCTTTTTTCTATCTATGATTTTTATTTATAATAAAATTTTTTCTGGAGGGGATATTATCACCTCCTCTAGGACAACTATTGTAATGTTTGGTATTTTCATAAGCATGCAATTATTAATGATTGGTTTATACCTTGACTCAAGAAAACAAAAAAAAAAGCAAAAAAGTTAATATAATAATATCAACTTATCCTGCCTCTATTAGAAGTGCTATAGGATCTTCAAAATTATATAAACAATCTATAAAAACAAATAATTATTTAACTTTGTGCTTAATTAATTTAAATAAGTTTTCTAATTTTTTTGATGAAATTATAATACCTAAAATAAAACCAAATAAAAACGATATAAAAAGATATGGAAAAAAAAAATATACAAATTTATTCAATAAATATTACAACTTAAAAAGCTTAGATGACTTAAACATTTATAAAAAAATTAAATTTATTGAAATGGAGAATCATGGAAATTCATATTTTCAGTTCTTAAATGCATCAAAATTATTTATTGATAAATCTGAATATCTTTTTTTTTTAGAAGATGATTATATAATAAATAACTTAAATTTTCTTAAACTTGCATTAAAAAAATTATCTTCAAATAAAAACAAAGGATATGTTTGTTGTGGTTTGAGATCATTTAACTATGATTTAAATCAAGATAATATCGGATATCACAAATCACTATTAAAAATATATGACTTTAAAAAACTAGCTCACGGAGAGCATGCATCCCACTCTATAGGTATAATTCATACTAAAGAGATTAAAAAACTTTTTAATACTAAATCATTTATTTACCTAACGAAAAGTGTTGTTGATGGCTCTATAGCACAAACAAAGTTTAGTTATATGTTATTAAACTTGAATATTCCAATTATTGAATTAGAAAATGATGTACATAATATTTTCTGGGAAACTTATTACTATACAATGGTATCTTTTGGAAATAAAAATAAATTACCATCAATTGTACCTGTACAATATTTATTAAGCAATTTAACAAAAATACATATAAAAGATTATGATTTTTTTATTAATTCAATTGACTTACTATTGAAAGTTTCAGTACTAAATAATATATATGCTGACACATTGAATTACGAAGTAAAATCATCTTTATATGGACAAACAAACATTACTAAAAATACAATCATACAAGATTACTTTAAAAATATTTATATTTCTTCAAGAGAAATTCTGAAATGGCTTTGGTTTTATACAATTCGATCAATTTTAAATTTTAGTAGCCATATTTATTTAATTTTAAAAAATAAATCATTATCCTCCCAAATTCACAAAAAAAAATATAAAAAAAGGTCAATTTTCAATGACTTCATTTTCTATTTAAAATTTTGGTTATTTAGTTTAAATCCATTTTCTATTTTTGGTTATTTTGTAAAAAAAATTTTTATATTATTCAAACACTCTTATTCAGCCAGACTACATCTAGGAAATCTTAATAATTATAGGAGTATTTATAAAAAAAAAATTAATTTAAATAAAAAATATAATTATTTTATTTTTTTGTACTCCATAGACAAAAATCTCAAAATTAAATTTAAAAATAACTATGCTTATAATTTTTTAAAAAAATATGAACATTTTTCATTATTATTCAAAAAATTAAATTTAAAAAATACTTTTATATTTGATTTAAGAAAATTACCAACTGAAGACTATAACTTTTATATATTAAAATATTATAAAATTCAAAATATCAAGGATAAGCATGGTATTATTAAATCTAAAAGATATTAAAATAAATTTTCAAACGAATAAACTTACGAAAAAGGATCATCTTAATAAAATTTTCGAATTAAAAGATCAATATTGGGAATATGGATTATCTAGTCAAAGAAAATGGCATAACAAAAATATAAAAAGTAGTGATACTAATTTTTTTGTAACTTCAAAAAATAAAACTTTATTTTATTTGTTATCTAGAAAAATAAAGTGTGAAATTAACAATAAAAAATTTAATTTTAATACATTAGATTTTGTTTGTATAGACAAGTCATTAATTGGAAAAAAAATCAGTAATATATTTGTAGAATTTTTTTTTATTTTGAATAATAAAGATCAGTATATTATTACATGCAATAAGAAATTATGTAAATATTACAGTAAATTTGATTTTAGAAAAATTAATAAAACTTTAACTAATTATAAAGGTCAACAAATTGTAATGATCAAAGGTTATAAGAATAAAATTAAAAATATTAAGATAAATTATCTTTTATAATTTTTTTCTCATAAATATTTATTCCTTCTTCTACATTTCCTTCAAAATAAACTTTTCCTTCATCAAAAATTATTAACTTATTACATAATTTTTTTATTAAAGGCAAGTTATGTGAAGCAAAAACAAAAATACTGCTTTTTTCATATACAGATGTAATTAAGTCAATTGATTTTTGTTTAAAATTTGCATCTCCTACTTCAAATATTTCATCCAATACTAAAATATCTGATTTGATAAGTAGCAATATTGAAAAAAACAATCTTGATATCATACCTGATGAATAAGTAGACAACTTTGAGTTCACTCTATCTTTCAATCCAGAAAAATTAATTATTTCTTCTAATTTTGAGTCCAGTATATTTTTTGGTATACCCAGCATATTGGCTTTTAAAATTATATTATCTAAACCTGAAAAGTTGATATTTGTTCCAATATTTAAATCTATGAAACTAGCTAGGCTTCCATTTCTATAGATAGAACCATTTGTTGGTTTGTGTATTCCTGATATTAATCTCAAAAAAGTAGTCTTCCCATCACCATTATTTCCTATCACACCTAATTTAGTTCCTTCTTTTAAGTGAAGAGATAAATTATCAATAATATTTACATTTTTAGTTTCCTTTCTAAATAATAATTTTTTTTTAAGTGAATAATAATTCTCATGTTTAAGCTGAGCCTTAAGAGAAACATTTTCAATTTTAATTTCTATCATACTATTAAGGAAATTTTTTTGGAATATTTCTTATGAAGAATATAACAAATCATAAAGTTTGTTAATAATAACAGAGTACAAATTATTATATGAGTATTACTTACTGTTTGTCCAACCAATGGTAGTCTTATCAGCTCTAATAAATGATAAAAAATATTAAAATTTATAAAAATTTCAAACTTTGTATCTGTTACTAATGATATATCCCAAAGTATGGGAGTAAAATAAAAAAAAACCATCATTAAACTGCTGGTAATCTGTTCAACATCTCTAAATCTCAAATTAATAATTGCTAAAATATATGTTATGAAAAAAATATTTATTATGAATAAAGGAAGAGTTAGAATTAAAATATAAATATTCGTATTTATATCGATTTTATAATAAAAAATTATACCAATTATTAAAAAAACGTTATGAAGAAAAATAAAGAAATTTGTTGTATTTGATTTAATTATATAAGTAGCATAACTATGATTATAATTTAATATATTATGGTTATTGTTAATTAAGCAAAGACATGATGAAATTATATTAGTGCTAACGTAATTCCACAATATCAAACCAATTGCTAACTTAGGTAAAATACTTTTATAATCACTGTAGAATGTGTAAGAAAACACAATAGAAAGTATTATTATTAATAGCAAATTTGACATCACTATCCAAAATGGCCCTAAGACTGAACCAGAATATTTGGACTTTAATTCATATATTGACTCTAAATACCATATTCTTTTATTTTTATAAAAAAAAAGACTGAGAAGGTATTTTAAAAAATTATTCAAATTTTATTACCCAATTTTAAAATAGTTTCTTTAAGTTTAGACTCTGTGTCTTTAAAAAAACCCTTATTAATTTCTAATTTTTTAAGTAATTTTGAATTATTATTGGCATATCTAAAATCATGTCCTTTTCTATCCACTATAAATTTTAAATATTTCTTATAAGGTTTCCTTTTTAGTATTGTGCATATATTTTTTGCAAGAGATAAATTATTTAAGAAATAATTAGAAGATATATTTAACTTACCTCCACAAAGTATGTCAAATTTATCAATTGATAATTTAATACATTTAGCTAGATCTTTAACATATATCCATTCACGTATATTTTTACCATTTCCATATATATTTATAGGTTTGTTTTGAATCAATTTATTGCAACAATTAGGTATGAGTTTTTCTTGATTTTGTCCTGAGCCAAATGCATTACATGGTCTTAAAATAAGAGTTTTCACCTTAAAGGTTCTTTTATATGCGCTTATAATTTGTTCTGCTGCTGCTTTAGATGCTGAATATGGAGAACTTGGATTTAATATATCAATTTCTTTACTTTTACCTTTTAAAACGTCACCATATACCTCATCAGTTGAGATCTGTATTAAGGAAATATCACTATTCTCTTTAATAGCCTCAAGAATATTATAAACTCCTAAAAAATTTGTTTTCATAAAACTATCTGCTCTCTTAATTGAATTATCTACATGAGTTTCTGCAGCAAAATTAACAATATATTTAGGATTAAAAGAAAATATTGCCTTTTTTAAAAGTGGGAAATTATTTATATCTATTTTTTTAAATTTATAATTGTTTTTATGTTTTAATTTTATTCTTTTTTTATCAGAAGCATAAGTGAGTTTATCAATATTAAGAATTAAAATATTTTTTTCTTGATTTAAATAATTAATAAATTCTGATCCAATAAAACCAAGCCCGCCTGTTACTAATATTTTATATTTCATTTAATTCTATTCCTTTTATGTCTTTTTCAGATACAAAATACTTTTTTTTAAAATAAATATTATTTAGATTGAAGATTTTGATCGGATTGAGTGTGACTTCATTATCAGGGTTATAATAGTTATCCACGTAATAATTTAAAATAGTTTTATCTTTTTTTGTTACAATACAATGAGCATAGTCTTTTGGGATGACTATTAATTCATCTAAACTATTTAATTCGATCTTTTTTAATTTCAAGTAATTACTAGATTTCTTGTCAATACAAATTGCATAATCATCTATGGAACCGGAAATAAGTTGTAAAATTTTAGTTTGACCATACTTTGATTTTTGATAGTGAAAACCTCTTATTGTATTTTTTCTAAGCGAAAGAGTTATATTTGATTGTTTAATACTAATTGTTCCAAATTTTTTATTAAAAAGATTTTTATTAAATGCCTCTTTAAACCAACCCCTCTTATCATAATTAATCTTTATATTATATTTTTTAAACAGTGTTTTTTTCATATTTACTTTTTACTATAAAATAGAAAATACATATCAAAATTAAATATATTGTAATTACAAATATATCAAAAATTATATTTGTGAGTGCAATAAAAATAAAGCTTATAGTATTTATAAATAAATAGACCACATTATGCTTAAACCGGTTTTTATTTAATAGAAAATATATTTTTTGAAATATAAAATTATTATGTCTTTCAAAGATATTTTGTTTGTTTTTTATCATAAAGAAATGAGTAATAATTATATCTATAAAATATGGTAAATTTAAAATTAAAGCTTCAAAAAAATTTCCATTATAAATATTAATTATAAATAGCCAACCCATTATCAATCCAATAGGTATAGACCCAGAGTCACCAATAAAAAATTTTATTTTATTAAAACTAAACACATATCCACAAAACATATAAATTAAAATTATATAATAAATAGAATTAAGAATTTGATCATTCATTGATATGATCATATACCCTACTATGATCATAAAATTTTTAATTGAATGATTACCATCTACGCCATCGTGAAAATTATTTTCATTAATCATAAAAACCCATAAATATATTATCAAAACCTCAAATATTCTTACTGGTATATCAAATTCAATATAGTTCTTAACAAATTCAACTTTTAAATTTATAGGTAGAGTGCTTAATGAAAAAAAAATCACAGAAAGTTGAATTACTAATTTAAAATAAGGGTTTAAGTCAATCCAATCATCTAATGTTGAAATTATAAAAAAAATTATTAAAGAAATAATTAAAAAATATAATCTCGATATATTTAAATACTCCCAATTAATACTGTTAAATTCTAAATAAATTAAAGCTATTATAAATGGAGTTAGAACTAAGCCGAGTCCTTTTGGTGTATTAACTTCATGTATCTTTTTTGGAGAGACCTTGTCATAAATTTTTTTTTTAACCAAAAAGAGTCTAAAAATATATGACAAAGGAAATATCACTGATGTAAAAATTAATAAATGCGATAGTTCCATTATGATTCAGTAATTAATATAAATTATAAATTTAAGTAATGTTTATAAAATTAAAAATAATATAGATCAAAGTAATTTAATAGATAGTATAATTAGTGTTAATGAAAAAAAAAATTATAATTATTCACGATTTTTTTAATATTAGAGGTGGCGGAGAGGGATTAGTACTAGCATTATCAAATAAAATTAAAGTTATTGTATACAGTGCTTTTAAAACAAATTTCTTTGACAAAGAAGATTACATAATTGCCCCAACTTTAAAATTTAAAAGTATTTTTTTTAAAAGGGCTTTTTCTGTATTATTTTATTTATTTTTCTTCAATCCTAAATACTCAGATACAGCAATTTTTAGTGGTTCCTACTCTATTTTATCAATATCAAGGGTAAAATCTAAAAAGAAAATAATCTATGTACATTCACTACCAAAGTTTTTTTTCTTTAGAAATTATGATTTAAATAAGAATATTTTTGATATCAGTTTATCTAAGTTATTTCATAGTCTTTTTAGAAATATTTTTATAAAATCTTATAAACGAGCAGATACGTTAATTTTTAATTCAGAATTTACAAAATTAAAATTTTTTGAGGAATTTCCTGAGATGACAAAAATAAAAAATGACATTTTATATCCTTTTTTTGATAGTAAGCATTTCAATGTTACAAATAAAGTTGAAAAAAATTATTTTTTATTTAATTCTAGACATGAGTCAAGCAAGAGATTTGTTGAGGTAATAAATTTTTTTAAAAGAAATACTAACTTAAATTTAATTGTGACAAACTCTGGGTCTTTAACAAAAGAAGTAGTTTTTGACTGCTCTAATTTCAAAAATATAGTTTTCAAATCAAATTTATCTTTTAAACAATACTTGGATGTTTTAAAAAGCTCTAAGGGAGTAATTATGATACCTAAAAACGAAGATTTTGGGATGTCTGCAATTGAGGCACTAGCATGCAATATCCCTGTCATTTCCTTAAATGAGGGCGGTTTAAAAGAAATTTTTCCAGATAATTATGATTTTTTTATAAATCTTGACAATTTTTATAATTCTTTAATGGATAAGATAATATTAATTCAAAAAAATAATTTTGAAAATCTTTATTTTGCTAAGATTTCAAGAAAATTTGAAATGAGTACATTTGTGAAAAAACTTTTTATTCATGTATAAATTTTTAATAAAATAACTTATTTACTTTTTCTTCATTTATAATAAAAGTTAATAAATCAAAATCTTATTTATATGAAGAAAATTTTAATTGCAGGGGGTGCAGGTTTTATCGGTTCCCATTTATCAAAAAAATTATTAGGTCAAAATAATAAAATTATTTGCTTAGACAATTTTTTTACAGGTTTTCAGTCAAATATCGATGAAATTAAAAATTCCAAAAATTTTGAATTTATAAAACATGATATTATTGAACCTATTGATATAGAAGTTGACGAAATATATAATTTAGCTTGCCCTGCTTCTCCTCTACATTATCAATCAGATCCTATTTTTACTACAAAAACATCTGTGATTGGTACTTTAAATTTATTAGACATGGCTAATAAGTATGACTCTAAATATCTTTTTACATCTACAAGTGAAGTATATGGAGACCCATTAGTTCATCCTCAAAAAGAGAATTATCTTGGTAATGTCAATCCAATAGGCCTAAGGTCATGTTACGATGAAGGAAAAAGATGTGCTGAAAGCATTGTATTTGACTATCATAGAAAATTTAAAACCAAAGTTAAAATAGCAAGAATATTTAATACCTACGGACCAAATATGGCAGAAAATGACGGTAGAGTAGTGTCTAATTTTGTAATCAGTACATTAAAAAACAATGAAATTACTGTATTTGGAGATGGTTCACAAACTAGATGTTTTTGCTATGTATCAGATATGGTTGATGGTTTAATTAATTTGATGAATACTAATGACAAAGTTACTGGTCCCATCAATATTGGAAGCGATATAGAAATGACTGTTTTAAATTTAGCAAACAAAGTGAAGGATTTAGTTCAATCAAACTCAAAAATAATATTTAAAGAACTCCCAACTGACGATCCAAAAATTAGAAAACCTGATCTAAATAATGCCAAAAAATACATAGATTGGGAGCAAAATGTAGCTCTAGAAGATGGGCTCAAGGAAACTATAAACTATTTTAATAGCAAGTTTCAATTATAAGTGAGTGGTAGCCTCGGGCGGACTCGAACCGCCACGGGAAAAAATCCCACTGGATTTTAAGTCCAGACTGTCTACCAATTCCAGCACGAGGCCTCAAAAAAAAATAGATCATAACTTTAAGATATCAAAATATCAATGCATTTAATTAAATATTTCTTTTTTTAAATACTTTATTCTTTAAACTTTAATTAATAAATGGCAAGTAACATAGTTAATGGTAATAAAATTTATAAATTTGAAAATCTGATATCTCAAAATAACTTTATTAATATATGTTTATTTTTATATATTTTTTTTTATATTTTAGGCCCAGCTCCTATAAATATTTATATAACACTTTTATCCATAATTTCTTTAATCTTTATCATTTATAACAAATATATTTTTAAAAAAATTTTTAATAAAAAAAGTAATTATTTAATTATTTTTTTGTTTTCTTACTTTCTTTTAATAGAGTTTTTTTCTAATAATTTCAATTTTGAAATTATTTCTTTTTTTAGGTTTGTAATAATTTACTTAGGAATATCAGTATTTTGTATTAAAATTAAAAAAAATAATTTTAATTTTAGATATTTATTAATTTTTATAATTATATTCTATTTTGATACTATCTATCAGTATTTTTTTGGCACAAATATTTTGGGTTATGAAATTTTCGGAGGCTATAGATTATCAAGTTTTTTTAGAGATGAACCAATAGTAGGTAGTTTTTTATTAAAAATATCTTTACCCTTGATATGGTTATTATTTTATAAAAATAAATTAAGTAAAATTGGATACCTCATTTTCTTTTTTTCGTTTATTGTCATTTTTTTATCTGGAGAGAGAATGCCATTACTTCAATATGTATTAGGATCTTTTTTTATATTTTCTTATCTTTTTAAAGACTCTAAAAAATATATTTATTTAAATATTTTAATAATTTCTATTTTTAGTTTTTCAATTATCTTTACTCAACCAAAAATTAACGATCGTTATAAAAATACATTGATACAAATTAATGAATTTATAAATTATGATACGACTTATGAGTCAATTAATGCAAATACATCTATCAAGAAATATTACTTAAATTTTACCTCTGGTTTAAAATTGTGGCAGAGTAGTATCCTAACAGGAAATGGTTACAGATATTATAAAAATAACTGTTATAGTCATTTTAAAAATACTTATCTTGAGAAGGGCTGTTCCTCACACCCACATAATATCTATATCGAGTTACTATCTGATTATGGACTTTTAGGTTTACTATTTTTTATAGTATTCTTAGTTTTTAATTTTAGAGAATTTATTCAAAACAATAAAATTAATTCATATTTTGGCTTTTTACTGGTTTCATTATTAATAACATTTCCCCTATCTACCTCTCAAAGTATTTTTTCTAGTTATTATGGTTCAATATTTTTCCTTTTCATTTTTATTAATAATTTTCTTTCAAATTTTAAAGATACATAATCTTAATAATTATTTATTTAAATAATTTAATTTTATTAAGTCAGAGTAATCTTTATCTTCAAATATTAATTTGATTAAATTATTATAAGTATCAAAACTTATAAATTCATTCTGATTTAATATATTTTTATTCTTGTTTTCTAAGATTAACTTATATTTATCGTCAATTTCTCTATCAAAATTGTTTAATTCAAAAATCGAAAGAGGACTAATTTGTATATTAAAACTTTTAAATGTATTTAACCTTACATCCTCATCAAGAAGATGACAGATAAAACCAAAATGATTAGTATTATTTATATAGGCACTAAATCCATAAAAAGAAAAAGGTAAATGTTTATTATTTTTTTTAAAAGTCCCAGTATCTTTGTCCCATTTATATTTACTTATAGGAAATAAATCGAAGTCACTGTATTTTAAATTTTTGTATAATAATATCCCATCGTTAAAAACAGTATATATATTTTCTGCAATATCGTGAGAGTTGTATAATTCTGAAAAGTTACTTTCTAGTATGTTGTTATTAAAATTTTTGTGCATTTTTTTATATTGGTTTATTGTTGACTCTAATGAAATATCATCAAAAGAAATTATGTTACTACCTAAATTATATGAAATTAATTTTGTAAAGTTATCACGAATTAAAAAACTAATACCTAATGTATATTTATTTTTCTTCGAGAGATTTGATAAATCCTCAAGAAAATTAGCTTTTTTGTTCTGACTCTTGCTTACTGTTATAATAGTATCTAAATCTAAAGGTAATAAATTACTATCATTAGTAATTTTATTATTTTTATAATAACTACTTACAATTTCGGGATAAATTATTTCTTTCTTTGTGAGTTTTATTAAATCAAAATACTCACCAAAAATAATATCAAAATTATCAATGTTTTTGTCAACATAATCAAACTCAAAATTAATTGAATTTTTTAAACTATAATTGCCTAATTCATAATAAAGGTAATGTCTATAATCAATATATTCATTTTGAATTAAACCAATTTTTAAATTTGTTTTAGCAACACATTCATCTGCAAATATATTTTTTGGCTGAAATAAAAAAAAAATATAAGTTAATATAAAAAAAAATATTTTAATTAATACGGCCAATAATTTAATTTGATTTAAACATTTCTTTATAGACCCGTTCTTCAATCTTATGATCATT